>Ga0307426_1000948_pt1 | contig 19806 bp, 18 predicted proteins | sample SalMarWE160340MG_FD_202165 | JGI IMG/M metagenome (GOLD analysis project Ga0307426, IMG submission 202165) | Salt marsh sediment microbial communities from the Plum Island Ecosystem LTER, Massachusetts, United States - WE1603-40 | ecosystem: Environmental > Aquatic > Marine > Intertidal zone >...
GACAATTTTTTGATACCTGAACATAGTTTAAAGTTGTTGTGGGAGCGGTTTTTAACCGCGATTCACTCGGCCGGGCCGACATCTGTAGTCGTGGTTAAAAACCACTCCCACCAGGCATTAACCTCAGCCTAAAAATGACATCGAATCTTGTGAAGTTTAATAAGAGGTTCCAGGTCTGAAACCTGAAACCGGAACCGATCAATTTATGTCTTAATAAGGAGAATATGCAATGCAAACGTACCGTGTGGATCACCTCCATCTCATCAGCCCCGACATCGAGGCAACCAAGGACTGGTACTGCAACGTTTTCGGCGGTAAGGTAACCTTTGAGGGAAATTTTAAAGGAAAAAAGGTATATTACGTCGATGTGAACGGATTTAACATTATTCTCATCGAACAGATGCCCGATGAGAAGCCACTGGCCGCTACGATCCAGACCAGGGAAGGATTGGATCATTTTGGCTTTGCGATCGATGATATGGATGCCGTCGCCGAAGAACTCAAGAGTAAAGAGGTAAAATTTGTAGTGGAACCCATGCAGGTGAGACCGGGTTTGCGAATTGCTTATGTGGAAGCACCCGATAAAGTGCGCATCGAGCTGAGCGAGCGGAAGTAGAACCTAATGTGAGCGTTTGAAGTTTATGCCTTAGCCTCGGCTGTTTTGACTCCCAGCCGATCAGCGATCGAATCCAATGCCGTTCGAAATGCGTTATAGGCGCCTTGACTGCGGATTACTTCCAGCGCCTGCTCGTTGAGTCCCCCCGGTGTGGCGGCCTCCTTTACCAGATCGGAAAAATTTTTTCCGGAAATATCCATTGCCTGCTGCGATAAGGCACCAAACATGGCCGCCGTATAATCTTTGGCTGTTTGCGCCTCTATCCCGGCGGCTCCGGCCCAATTTGATACCGTCTCCATCAGGCCATAATAGGGACTGATGAGGGCGGTAAGCGTCCATAAAAGTTCCAGTTTTTTCTCGTCGGCTACCGGAAAAAGCCGGCCGACATGGCTTAATATGTTGTTGGCGTAAGCGTGGTCGGGATAGATTAAGATCGGGCCGTTGTGCTGCGCCGCCGACGGCAGGGGCACGGCGCGGCAGACATTCCGGGCCGGTGCTGTAATATCTCTTACCACCGTTAAGGGAGTGGCGGCGATTAATGAAATAATCTTCTGATCGGATTGAAATTGCAGTTCACGCAAAACGTTAACCGATACCTGGGGACGCAGGGCGAGGATTATGCTATCGCATTCCCGGATCACAGCCTGGTTATTTTCAGCGATTTCAACCTGGGTAAACAAGGCTGCCAGACGCGATGCTTTGGCGGCATTGCGGGGTGAAAGCAGGATGTGTAAACCGGGAACCCAGGCCGTACACAGTCCTTCAACAAGGGCCGTCGTAATAGTACCGGTACCGATAAAACCCAAGCGCATGGTTAAATCCTCCTGCTGCTACGCTTCTAGCTGCATTTCGCGATTGCCTTCCGAATAGGCAACAATCATATGCGCGTCTTCCGATCCCGTATTGGTTGCATGGTGATAGATACCGGGACCCACGGTAAAAACATCGCCGGCAGAAGCCGTAATCTTTTTCTCTGCCACGGAGTGCTCCAGGCGACCGCTCAATAAATACAGCACTTCTTCACAGTTTGGGTGGCAATGCCGTGGATTCGACTCGCCCGGTTTTATAATGACATGACCCAGTGTCAGATCCTGGCTATTGCCGATCTGTTGGCTCGCCAGCCATGTCAGGCTGCCCCAGTTTTCGGTTATCCGATGAGGTGTGATAGCAGAGGCACTCAGTGCTGTATATTCCATAGTCAAGCTCCCTTTGCATTAAATTGTACATATGAAAAATACCACAGGAGCACTGACAATAGGCAATTGCGTTCAAAGGGTCAAGACCAAATGTTTATCCGATGTGCGGATAAACCTGAAAGAACATTGATCTGGAATTTAGTTTATAGTATTAATCTGTCCGATCTGAATAAGTGCTGAATAAATAATGACTGCAATAATTGAAACAGATGTGTTGGTAATAGGATCGGGTGGCGCCGGGTGTCGGGCTGCCTTCGAGGCGGCTCACACCGGTTGTGATGTCACTCTGGTGACAAAAGGATTATTCGGAAAAAGCGGTACAACGGCTTTCCGCGTGGCAGATACCGCGGGCTATAATTTTGCGGATGGACTCGTGGATCCTGCAGACAATCCGGATCAGCATCTGGCAGATATCCGCCGGGCCGGCCAAGGCATGGAATATGAGGACCTGGCGCGCGTGTTGACCAATGAAGCGCTGGATACGGCCCCTTTCCTCGAAAAACTGGGAGTGAGTTTCGAAAAGGAAGCTGCAAGCAACCGGTATATTGAGGTCACCGGCTGTTTTGCCGCCCGGCCCCGCATGCACCTTCTAAAGGATCACGGTGAACAGATCATCCGTGCGATGGTGCCTGCCATAAAGGACCTCCCGATCAGGATTGTCGAGCATACTATCATTGTGGATTTACTAGTTAAAAACGGTAGTTGTGCGGGTGCAGTCGGGCTTGACGCTGAAGGCCAGCCGGTGGTCTTGCGGTCCAAAGCTGTGGTCCTCGGATGTGGCGGCGCCGGCCAGCTCTTTAAGTACACTTTGACTCCCAAAGATATTACCGGGGATGGATATGCCCTGGGGCTGCGGGCCGGGGCGGAACTTGTAAATATGGAATTTATGCAGGTTGTGTTGGGTACGGTCAAACCGACCCAAAATCAGTTTAATACGTTTTTGTGGTGCGCCCGTCCCCGCCTTCTGAATGCCGCCGGAGAAGACTTTCTGGACGATTATCTTGCCGAAGGCGTCACCGCCGACCAATGCATGGATGCCAAATCAAGGCACTTTCCCTTCAGCACCTGTGATGATTCGCGTTACATCGAAATTGCGGTTCAAAAAGAGACGCTTAAAGGCGATCCGGCCGGTCAGGCCGGTGTCTTTATAGACCTGACCGGCATCACGGATGACACTGTTGCCGGACTCCCGCCGGACAGCCCGCTGCCGAAAGTTTGGCCGATTGTAAAAGAGTATCTGACAAAAAGGGGATTTTCCATTGACACCGAACCGGTTCCGGTCGCCTGTTTTGCCCATGCCATTAACGGTGGATTGAAAATAAATACCGACGGACAAACAACTTTGACGGGTTTATATGCTGCCGGCGAGGTGGCCGGCGGGCCGCACGGCGCCGACCGCCTGGGCGGCAATATGCTGGTTACCTGTCAGGTATACGGGGCGCGGGCCGGACGCGCTGCCGCCAAAACAGCCTCTAAAATAAATCATGTTGCATTTGATCAGCTGCACGTTGTGGCGATCCTGGATCGGATTAAATCCTGTTTACAGCAGCAGGGGACCTTGCAGGTACAGCAGCTGAAAGAACGTCTCCAGGAAACCATGTGGCGCAATGTGCTGGTAGTGCGCAACAAGGCAAAACTGGAAGCCGCATTGGGCGATGTTGCCGATCTACGTTCCTGGATGCCGCACGCCAAGATAGATGGTACCACGGATCTGCGGTCTTTGTTCGAGCTCGCGAACCTGCTGGATGTCGGGGAAGCCATAATTACGGCAGGCCTACACCGCGCGGAGTCCCGCGGCAGCCATTACCGGGAAGATTTTCCGGCTCAGGATCCCCAGTGGGACAAACGTATTCTGATCGGTTACCGAGACGGTGAGATTGAAAAACGTGAAGAAGTTATTAATTCATTTGAAAACGCGCCGTAGCGCGATTTCAAGAAAGGAGTTTTAAAATGGTTGAACTGGCCAGAGATGAGCAGGAAATGCTGGACGGCAAGCACGGCCGTGCTCAGCAGCGCTCAATGGAAATCCTGGTGCAATATGCCGATGCGCTAGGCGCCGAACAATTCGTGGACACAAACAATGTCCATCTCTTTGTCGGTTTTCATCCCTATCCGGAGGTGATTCAAATTCTGGACGGGGATGAACTGGCTTCCAAATTTTTGCTGGATACGGATGAGAAAATTACCGTCGACTATGTGAAGGCCTTTAATACAACTCACATCTGGGCCATGGATCTGGATCGCTGGCAGGTCATGGGCGCCCCGGAAAGCTTGCACAATTTGATGGAATCCATCCGCGCCTATTGTATCCGAACCGGCATCAGTCTCAGTGCTACCTGCACGCCCTATCAGGTCGGCAATCTCCCTACCAGAGGCGAGCACTGTGCCTGGACCGAATCATCGGCGGTACCGTTTTGCAATGCCGTCCTGGGGGCCCGCACCAATACCGAAGCAGCCCACAGCGCCTTTCCGTCCGCGCTTACCGGTAAAATACCCCTGTGGGGATTGCATCTGGAAGAAAATCGGCGGGGAACGCACCTGATCGATGTGCAGCTGGATGTGAACAGCATCATGGACTGGTATCTTCTGGGGTATTATGTGGGAGAGGTGTGCCAGCTGGCGGTGCCGGTATACGAACTGAGGCATAAAATGGTTCCCAACATCAGCATGCTCAAAGGGTTGAACGCCGCCGGGGCCTCCTCAGGGGGGATTATGATGTATCACATTGTCGGCATCACACCGGAAGCACCTTCCAGGCAGGCAGCGTTTGGAGGGAACAAATCCAAAGAAACCATTGTCTATGGCGAAGCGCAGCGCCGAAAAGCCTACGAAAATCTGAACTGTGCCAAGGGTGAAACCGTCGACCTGGTTAATATCGGTTGTCCGCACTATTCGCTGGAACAGCTTAGAGACGTGGCCCGCTTGCTGGACGGCAAAAAAATCCATGAAAATGTCGACCTATGGATCTGGACGGCCTATCAGCTCAAATCCATCGCAGACCGCAACGGCATCACCGATACCATCAAAAAGGCCGGCGGCCATCTCATGACGGACAGCTGCCCGTTGAATACCAATTTGTTTCCCAAAGGCGCCTCTGTCGTGGCCACCGACTCGGCCAAACATGCCCATTACGCTCCGGCCATCGGAGGGCTTGACGTTTATTTCGGTACCATGGAAAACTGCATTGACGCGGCGGTAACCGGCAAATGGAGAGGAGAGTTAAAATGAGTCAAATCGTCTTAAACGGCAGAAAAGTATACGGCGGGGTGAGCGAAGGTGAGGCCTTGGTAACCAGGCAGAACATTTCGACCTGGGGCGGTGTCCACGCAGTCAAAGGCATCATTACGGAAAGACGCCACGAGCTCAACGGACAAAGCTTTAAAGATAAAATCCTGGTGTTTCCGGCTGCCAAGGGGTCTTCCGGCTGGTCCACGGTGGCCCAGGTCATTCGCCTGGCCGACCAATCACCCAAAGCCATGATCATCAGGGACATCAGTTCGTTGACCGGAATCGGGGCCGTTGTCATGCGCGTGCCGACAATAACGGACCTGGATCAGGATCCAACCGAGATTATTGAAACCGGCGATTGGGTGAAGGTCGATGCCGACAAGGGTATTGTGGAAATCACAAAGAAGAGAGCTTAACCTTTAAAAGCTTGTCGATGTCGCACAACTAAGCACCATTGAGCGAGGGGAGAATTATGGTTGATTTTCTGAATGGTATTCGAATCGTAAGTTTTACGCACTTTTTGTTCGGTCCGATGGGCGTCCAGACGCTTGCTGATATGGGGGCCGATGTCATCAATGTTGAGCCGTTGGGCGGCAGTTTCCAGCGCAGCTGGGGCGGTGCCGACAACCGGATGGTGGATGGGCAAAGCGTGCTGTTTCTGGCGGTGGACCGCAACAAGCGCAGTATTGCAATTAATTTGAAACATCCCAAGGGCGTTGAAATTACAAACAGGATTATTGCCGGCAGTGATGTCTTGATTACCAACTATCGGCCCGGTGTGCTGGACAAACTCGGTTTCGGCTATGAAACCCTGAAAAAAGAAAATCCCGGGCTGATATTCGCGGCTGCAACCGGCTATGGTCCGGACGGCCCCTACGTCAACCGCCCGGGGCAGGATCTTCTGGTTCAGGCCTTGTCGGGCCTGGCGACGATTACCGGCACCCCTGAGACTGGACCGCGCACGGTCGGTGTGTCAGCCGTGGATCACCATGGGGCGGCCCTGTTGGCCCTGGGAATTGTGGCGGCGCTATTCAATAGGGAAAGAACCGGGGAGGGGTGTCGGATCGATGTCGATCTGTTGTCATCCGCCCTGGATCTTCAGATGGAAACCCTGGTGTGCTATCTGAACGGTCCGCGGTCCGAGTCGGTCGTTCCGCCCAAGTATATCGGCGGTTGGATCTACGGCGCTCCTTACGGCATCTATGCCACCCGCGACGGGCACATCGCCATTTCGCTGACCAGTTTGAAGGCATTGAACAAGGCCTTGGCCTCGCAGGAGCTGGGTGCTTTCAGTGATGACGAGCATTACAGCAAACGGGAAGCAATCGCCGCTTGCATTGCCAGGATCATGACGACTAAATCCAATGCCGAATGGAGTGAAATCTTTGACGAACACGGTATTTGGTATTCGCCTGTAAATGACTATGCGGCCGTCGTCGATGACCCCCAGGTGCAGCACAAAGGCAGTATTGCAGCCACCAGAGGGGCAACCGGCACGGACCTCCACCTGGTATCGCATCCGATCCGCTATGACGGCAAGGCACCGGAGATCCGGCTGCCTCCGCAACCCCTGGGTGCACAGACGGTGGAAATCATGCAAGAGCTGGGATATGCGAGGGAGGAAATCGTCGAGTTCGAGCGGCAGGACATTATACGCAGCCATCATTAATCCGCCCTGAAAAAGCACAGCCAGGGTTGTAAATTGTTTTTTGAAAACAGAAGGAAGTTGTTGGCGCGAAGCTCCGGCGGATTAATTAATTTATGCTGCGCATTTTTTTTGCTTTAGCTTGCCTTTTAAATTTCATTTCAGCTAAATATCTGTCGGCAAACATCACCCTTCGGGGATGAAAGCAATGCCTTGGCCTCTGAGCCGGGCTAATCTAATTCACGCCAGCTCAATTCGTCTTTTCATCATAATCGACTTGTAGCCGGACTGAGTGATCGTGCCGTCCTGTTTGACGATCTCGAGATATAACTTTACGATACCGCGATCCGGTTTGCTTTTGCTGGCCCTGGTCTCGGCGACTTTTACCCTGACGTGAATGGTATCGCCAAAAAAAAGGGGGGCCTGGAACTGCCAGGAATCAATTCCCAGAAAGGCGATGGCCGTACCTTCCAGAAGTCCGAGACGGAAAAGCAGCCCGTGGGACACGGACAGTCCCAGCAGTCCGTGCACCAGCCTTTGCGCGAATTGGGTATCTTGCATGTACGCCGCGCTGGTGTGCAGCTCATTGTAATCTCCGGTCATGGCGGCAAACATGACCACGTCTGTTTCGGTGATCGTGCGGGTTGGGGTTATAAATTCATCGCCGACGTTAAAATCGTCGAAGTAATATCCGGGCATTGTTTCCTCCAAACATCAATGTAACCACAAACCGCCGGTGACGTTAATGGATTGGCCGGTCATATAGGAAGCTTGTTCCGAAGCCAGAAAAGCGACCGCTTCGGCGATATCTTCGGGGGTGCCCAGGCGTCCCAGAGGTATCGTCTTGGCGCGGTCCGATGCAGGCGGTAAACCGTAAGCTTTTCCTTCAAGCTGCACCTGCTCGCGCATCGATGTTCCCGCGATAATCCCGGGACAAACCGCATTCACGCGCACCCCCATGGCCGCTACTTCCCGCGCCAGGGCTTGCGTAATAGAGATAACAGCCGCTTTCGTCGCGCTGTAGGCGCCGAAATTGGGTGCACCCAATTTGCCGTTCCATGAGGCGATGTTCACAATGCTGCCTTGGTTTTGCGCCAGCATGCCGGGCAGCACGGCCTGACAACAAAAAAAGACCCCGTCCACGTTCACGCGAAACAGCTTGCGCCAATCCTGTTCTGAAAAATCGGCTAAAGGTCCCAGACCGACAACGCCCGCGTTATTTACCAGCAGGCGCACCGGTCCGAGAGCTTCGGTGGCCGCCGCCACCATTCGAATCGACTCCGCTTTGTCGCCGATATCGCAAATGATGGACTCTGCCACTGCGGCGTTTGCTCTGAGTTCCTGAGTCACCCGGTTTGCCCCGTCTGGGTCGATATCGGCGACAGCCACGGCATATCCCGCTCTTGCCAGCCGGAAAGAGATGGCCCGACCAATTCCTGCTCCGGCCCCTGTGACGATAGCGACTTGCCTATCCTCGTTCATGCTGACCTCCTGTTTTCATGCAATACCTCTTCCGCCGTCCACCTGCAGGGTGGTCCCCGTGGCCGTTTCCGAGTCGGAGGAAGCCAAAAAAAGGGCCGCGCCGACTAAATCCTCCGGATTCATCACTCTTCCCAAGGGGATGCGTGCCACGCGCATTTTTAAAAATTCCTCATCTTCCAGATCCTTGCGATTAATGTCGGTTCGGGTAAGCCCGGGAGCAAGCGCGTTCACACGTATACCGTACTGCGCCAGCTCCAGCGCCATACACTTTGTCAGCATTGCCACACCGGCTTTGGAGACACAATAAGCGGTCATGCGCTGGGCCGGAAAACCGGCAGCCTCAGATGAGATGTTGATAATTGCGCCATGTCCGCGTGCTTTCATGCGGGCGGCAACTGCCTGCCCGACAAGGTAGTAACCTTTTAAGTTCACCCCCAGCATCCAGTCCCAGTCTTTTTCTTCCAGTTCAAGGAAAAATACGCGCTTCTGCACGCCGGCGTTATTGACCAGGATGTCAATCTGACCGAAGCGCTCCCAGACTTGATTCACAATTGCTTCAACTTCTGCCCGTTTAGAAGTATCGGCTTTGACGGCCAGCGCCTGCCGTCCCAACGCTTCGATATCCCGGACCGTGCTCTGGGCCTCTTCGGTGTTGCTGACATAGTTTACAGCGACATCAGCACCTTCCCGGGCAAACCCCAGCGCAATTGCGCGACCGATACTTCGTGAACCTCCTGTGACAAGTGCGACTTTCTCTGCAAGCTTCATAGTTGATTCTCCTATTTAAGGACTTCGGCACCCCATCCGCTTACCCGGGGATTTGGCTTTTGAAATTAATGCAAACCGGTTTTTCTATTGAAGGAACATAGAATAATTTATTGTGGGAGTCAATGGTGAATCGTTCAGACCACGGGCAAATGACATTTTTTGCCGCACTGAAATTTTGGTGATACCATCAGCGAAAGGGTTCGCGGCAAATAATTATCTTGCCAACAACTTAAAGTAGCAATAATCTGTCCTGTGTGGTAATAGCAAATGAAATTTTTTAACGGATAACAAAGTTGATGGTGCCATTCAGGAGAAAGTTTCCATGAAGATACTCAGTGTAGATATCGGGACCACCGCCATGAAAATGGGGGTTTTTGAGGAAAGTGATGCTGATCTCAGCCTGATCAAACAGTTTTATAGGGAGTATCCGATCAATACCTATAACGACGGGCTGTTCAGCGACATTGAGCCGGATAAATGGCAGCAGGCCTTTGCGGCCGGATGTAAAGAAATGTCGGATTATATGCCGCAGATCGATGTCATTGCACTTTCCGGCACCACGCCGGGTCTCACGGCCATGGATCGGGAGGGCAATGCGCTTTATGCCGCCGTCCTCATGCTGGATCAACGTTCCCGGTCCCAGGCGCAGCGTATTATTGACACCATCGGTATGGATAAACTGCTCAACGTCACCGCCAACATGCCGGTGGCCGGCGGCTGCTCGTTGGCCAGCATTCTCTGGATCAAAGACAATTTACCCGAGGTTTTCAAAAAAACCCACGTTTTCGGACATTCCAACACCTTTATGGCGCGCTGGCTATCGGATAAATTTGCCATGGACCCCTCATCGGCCTCGCTGACGGCCATGTACAACACCGCCGGCAATGACATGACCTGGAACAAAGATATCCTTGATGAGTTTGATATAGAGATATCCCGCCTGCCGGAGCTGATTCCGGCCTATCACAGCACGGGCAGGATGCGCGCAAACCTTGCCGGGCAGTTTGGCCTTAATAAAGAACCGCCGGTATTGATCGGCGGCAATGACGCCGTTCTGGCAGCCTACTCGGTCGGTATCCGGCAGCCGGGTGAAATATTCAACATCAACGGCACCTGCGAAATCACCATGGTCTGTCTGTCCAAGTGCTTTGCATCCCGCAATTATAACATTCGCACCCATGTTATGCCGGAGCGATGGTTTTCTTTCTATGTGATGAATGCGGGCGGCAAGGCCTTTGAGTGGTTTCAAAACCTTTTCTGCAGCGAAATGAGCGAGGAAAAATTTTTTGCCGACTTTATCCCGCGAGCTATCGATAAATGGCTGAACCGGGAGAGCGGTGTGACTTATATACCTTATCTGATGGGATCCAGGTATTCTCTGGCACCGCTGAAAGCCGAATTTCATGGGCTGACCCAGGAGACTTCCCGCGAAGAACTGCTGGCAGCGTTGGTCCGGGGGCTTTGTGAATATCAACGGGAGAATCTAAAGGAAGTCTCCCTTGAAATGCCCCTGGCGGATGAAATCCTGGTCTCCGGCGGGGCGGTCAGTGAGGCACTGATCCGCGCCAAAACCAAATGGATGCGAAACTGCAGCTACCGATTTGAGACGGAATCGTCCCTGAAGGGCGCGGCATTACTGGGTCAAAAATATTTCAAGTAGGAGTAAATTTATGACAACAAAAAAACAGCGAAGTAAAGAAATAAGGGAAAATTGGGTTCAATTCGACACCCTTTGTTACGGCACGGGCTGGGATGAGGATGATTTAAAAAATCCCCAGATTCTGGTGGAAGATGTTTTCGGAAGCTCCCATCCCGGCAGCTTTCACCTGGATACGTTAGCCGAAGAGGTTTCCATCGGAATTTACCAAAACGGCGGCAAGCCGGCTAATTTTCATGCCACCGACATCTGTGATGGTTGGGCCATGTCCCATGACGGGATGAATTATATTCTGGCTTCACGGGAAATTCTCTGTGATCTGGTCGAAATTCACGGCCGGGTCATCCCCTGGGACGGACTGGTGGTGATTTCCTCCTGTGACAAGTCGATTCCCGCCCATCTCATGGCCTTAGCCAGGCTGAACATCCCCGGGATTCACATTCCCGGCGGCAGCAATCGCGCAGCTCCGAATATGTCGCACAGCCTGCTGGTGGGGGATACGGCCACCAAATGGCGCCGGGGTGAAGATGTTCGTTCCGAGGTTCGCAATTACAAACTGTGCGGATGCCCGGGCGCGGGGGCCTGCCAGTTCATGGGTACCGCCAGTACCATGCAGTGTATGGCCGAAGCCTTGGGTATGGCACTGCCCGGAACAGCCCTGGCACCGGCCAGTCTCTTTGAAATCAGACGGTTGGCCCGGCAGGCCGGACGACAGATCATGAAATTGTCAAAAGAAGGTCTAAAACCGTCAGACATTCTCACGCCGGCGGCCTTTGAAAACGCTATAAAAGTTCATGCGGCTTTATCCGGATCCACCAATGCCCTGCTGCACCTGCCGGCTGTGGCCCATGAACTCGGGATTGAAATCGATGCGCAATTGTTCGACCGCCTCAACCGGGAAACCCCCTATCTGGTAAATGTACAGCCGTCGGGCAAACATGTCAGTGAAATGGTGTGGTATGCCGGCGGCGTTCCGCGGGTACAGCTGGAATTAAAAGACATGCTGGATTTGAATGTGATGACCGTGACCGGCAAATCGCTTGGCGAAAATCTTGCGCAGCTGGAAAAGGAGGGATTTTTTCAGCGAGGGGAGGGGTATTTAGCCAATTACAGCTTGAGCAGAGAAGAAGTCATCCACCCGGTGAGCCGGAACAAAGGTTTTGGCTCGATCGCCGTCTTAAAAGGCAATCTGGCCCCTGAAGGCGCGGTGGTGAAGTTTTCAGCGGTTCCCGCCGACATGCTCAAGCACCAAGGACCGGCCCGGGTTTTCGATAATGAGGAAGAAGCGCTGGAGGCGGTCATCAACGATCGGGTCGCGCCCGGCTGCGTGATTATACTGCGCTATGAAGGACCGCGGGGCTGCGGTATGCCCGAAATTTTATCCACCACCGAAGCCCTGGTCACCAACCCGGCCTTGCAGCACACCGCCATCATCACCGACGGCCGGTTTTCCGGCGCCACCCGCGGACCCTGCATTGGGCATGTGTCGCCTGAAGCCGCTGCCGGCGGACCCATTGCCCTGGTGGAAGACGGCGATATCATATCCATCGATATTCCCGCCCGCACCCTGAATATCGTCGGGCATAAAGACAGACGCCTGGAGTCAAATGAGGTTCAATCCCTGCTGGCCGAGCGTAAAAAAGCATGGACCCCAGCCGTCCGGCAGCATCCTCCCGGCATTCTCAAGAGATATACCGCTCAGGCAGTTTCGGCTATAAAAGGGGCATATCTTGGATAAGTTGGAAGGGATTGAATTCGGAAGTGGGAATGCGGAAGTCGGAAAGAAAAGCAAAGGGCATAGAGTAAAGGGGTGAGGACTGAGGTTTGTGAATTCGGAAGGCGGAATGCGGAAGTTGGAAAAAAGAAGAAGCGCGGAAGTCCCGCCTATACGGACGGGATGACCGATCGAATATCAAGATTAAAATGGTCGGTTTCTGGTAAGTTGGTGAGCTCTTAAGTTCATTAGCAACAAAGGATTAAAGTCGATTTTATTTCGATCACGATTCAAATGGTAAACAAGTCAACTAATCAGCCAGTCAACCAATCAACTCAATCAACTCAATAAACCCAAGAAACACTATAAACTCAACAAACTCAACGAACGCAATCTGTCTGGTGTAGGGTAGCCCGATGTCTCCACGCTCACCATATCGACTTACGCTGCTGGTCTGTCTGGCCGAAATATTTGGTCTGGCCACCATTGCTGCCTTTCCGGCGCTGCTGCCGACCTTTCAGGTCGAATGGAATTTAAGCAATACCGCGGCCGGGTGGATCAGCGCGGCCTATTATGCCGGCTATATGATTCTGGTGCCGGTGCTGACCAGCATTACCGACCGGATTGATGCCCGCCGGATTATGGGATTGGGTGCGATTTTCGGTGTTCTGACGGCCGTTGGCTATGCGTACTTTGCCCGGGGATTCTGGTCGGCCCTTGTCCTGCGGTTTCTTTCCGGCGCCAGCCTGGCCGGAATCTACATGCCCGGGCTGAAAGTGGTCGGCGATCACACCGAAGGGGAAGGTACACTGCAGTCCCGGTTCGTTTCCTTTTATACTGCAAGTTTTAGCATCGGCGCCAGCCTTTCATATCTGCTGGCCGGCGAGATCAATAAGGCGGCCGGTTGGCGCTGGGCTTTTACCGCTTCGGCGGTCAGCACAACGATCGCCCTGTTGATCGTCATCTTTTGTGTCCCGCCGGCGCGGGTGCGCGGCGGCGAAAAACAGACCCTGCTGAAAGATTTTCACGTCGTCTTCAGATCAAAAGCTTCCATGGCCTATGTCCTGGCATATGCCGCCCATATGTGGGAGCTATTCTCCCTGCGTTCCTGGATCGTTGCTTTTCTGGCATTCAGCATCCAGTTGCAGCCGACCGGCGCCTTTACCTGGAGTGCGACCCAGATTGCTTTTATCGTCAACCTGATCGGTCTTCCGGCCAGCATCGGCGGTAACGAACTATCCAGGATATTTGGACGCAGGAAGGTTATAACGATCGTGATGATCGTATCCGCGGCCCTGGGTACGATCCTTGGTTTCAGCGCTGCCCTGCCTTATTTGCTGGTGGCTTTCATGGCGATCTTATACGGCGTGACGATTGTCGGTGATTCAGCGTCTCTAACTGCCGGGGTGGTCGCCGCCGCTCCGGCGGGCTACCGGGGCACTACCCTGGCCGTTCACTCTACCATTGGCTTCTGTTCGGCCTTTCTCGGCCCTCTGGCGGTCGGGGTTGTGCTCGACTTTTTCGACGGCAACCGCCTGGCCTGGGGCATGGGGTTTCTCTGCATGGCCGCCGGTTGTCTGTTGGGGCCGGTTTTTTTGGCACGGCTAAAATCGGATACGAAGCAATAAAAAAAACTGGAACACTATGACTTATCCAATTAGAATTAGAGGATAACTAAAGCTGATGAGTTGAAATCGATCCCAAAGCTAATTTCCCCTATGAAAAAAGATATACTTTAAATATAACTAAATGCATTTGGATATTAATGAGACATATAGCAGTTACACCCACCGCTTCCTTGGGAGCCCGGATCGATGATATCACAACTATTTTAAGGTTTCTCAGAGTGCATAGATGTTGGAGAAATCGCAGGTTTCAACAAACTGGCAAAACCACAACATATAGTAAAGTGAGCATATTTAGAAAGACCCTTATAAATACAAATTGGTATTGTTAACCGGCTCAGTTTCTTCGAATGTCATACTTAGAATAATTGTACTTGAACGGAGTCATTTTTTATGCTTTATGACCTGCACTGCTCTGTGGCGATGTAATCGAGTCCTCAGTAGTCGTTTGGTGATTGCCGGTGCTGAAATTAACTTAATATTCGGAAAACAATCAAGGAACGATACTTTTCCAGAGTTTGTCGGTTTAGCATCTGAAACAACTCATAGATTCTGGGATGCAGCGAATCGGTATTAGGGATGACAAAGTGTTTTTTTTCAATTCCGATCTCGTCCAAAAAGTACACAAAAGCTTCCATTGGTCCGTTTTGATGTTCACCCAGCACCCGCACGTTTAACATCCGTTCTTTTAGAGGGAGAGAAGCTTGGTTGCTGAGGTGTTTGAAAAGCCAATTCGGTTCGTTCGTGCAATGTAAAGCTCCAAACAAAATAATGTGAAACCTGCCCGGTTGGAATCTGTCCCAGAAGTTATGGGCAATGGATTGATCTCGCGAAATCGAATGACCATGCTGTCCCTTTTGCTGTTCATCAGTTTCTTCAATACCCCAGATCTTGATAGCTGGGTTTCTATTCTTAACGGAACGAAGTATTTTCATTATATCAGCATCCAGCAATGGGAAATAATCCCTGCCAGCGTCCATTCGTTTGATTAAACGTTTCAAATCCTTAGGGGTAGCCTCAAGTAGAAGGACATCGGTGCTAAACTTTGCGAAGAATTCTTCTGCGAGAAAATTACGTGTTGATTCCTCATGAAGCTCGCCCATGCACATTATTTGATAATCTGATTGGCCAAGATGTGTCAGCCATTGTTCCATGGAAATCAAATTAGATTCCAAGTTTTGTTTAATGGCAGCTTTTTCGGGTTTTGGTAGTCGAGAAAATCGTTGTAGCGCTTTGGCGACTTCTTCATGATAAAAGGGATGCTGAATACGCTCTGAACTCGTTGGTTTGGTGGGACGTCTTGGATATTCCTCTACGATCCAATCATAAACAGATAAAAAGAGCAGAATAATGAGGTATCCTCCTAATGAGGCCAAAATGACCCGGGCCAAGGGTGAGTCCATATAGGGAATTCCTCTCAATCAAACGAGGTGTATATTTCGCTGGCGATTGAAAAAATAACCATCGCCAGAATACTGTTAGTGCCGGTTTTTAGCTTTTTACCTTGATTTCTATACTCATCACTGAAATTGGGCATTAACACGTCGGCAAAATCTTCGATAGATATTGTTTTTTTAAGGAATTGTGGTGAGCCACAACATGTTGTGGCTCATTTATTGTTTGAATTTTTCAGGTATATTGAGACTATCCGGACTTCGCCTAAATTTTTGATATGCTTAAAAATTAATCCCAAATTTGTCGGAATTCCGTAGACAGATTTCTTGCCAAATGACCAATTATCAAACTGACCCAAATTATTGCAGATAGAAAATGTATATCCTATACTTAAGCCGGTTTATATAGGAGATAACAAGCCGTCAACACCTCTGACTTGGTAACGGCTATTTCATTTTGTCCACTCCAAGGTCTTTGCATATTTTCTTTAACAAGATGTCCTTTATCTCCGAGTGCCTTGGAATCGTAGACCGTTTGTAATAATTTGTCGAGTCAATTGAAAATTATCTGGTTACCCAGAAAGAAAAAGGTAGAGGAATATCGTCCATTTTATCCCCCTCTCTCAATCCCTCCCTCCAGGGGAGGGAAGCAAAATTCTCTCACTTGGGCTTTGTAAATAACCAGGTAAAATTATTCCAATTGCGATGTATCTTGATTTTGTGTAAAATTAGTTATGTAATTTTTTTTCGGTTGATTTTTGTGATCATTCACCCTCAATACATCCGGCTTGTTAAAACTTGCCGCTAATGTAACATTAAAAATTTGCTGAAAGATTAAGAGAATGGTAACGATGCTTCTCTCTTTCGGGGCCCTTTTTACATCGGCTCTGTTTTTTTTGATGGGTGGTGGGGTGTTGAACACCCAGCTAAGCCTGAGCATGACTCGGGAGGGATTTTCAACCCCGACCATCGGCTCTACTCTGGCATGTTATTTTCTGGGGTTGGTGTTTGGATATTTTCTATGCCATCGTTTGATCCAACGGGTTGGACACATCCGATCCTTTGCCGTATTCGCTGCTTCCACATCAATAATCATTATCCTGCACGGGCTTTATATTTCAGCAATTTTTTGGGCAATTCTCAGATTTTTTAACGGGATTGCCAATTTCGGCTCATATATGATTATTGAGAGCTGGTTGAACGAGTGCACCGAGCCCCGAACACGCGGGCGGGTTTTTTCCGTTTACATGACCCTTACTTATGTAGGGATCGGCATTGGACAGCAATTACTCAATTTCGGCAATGGCGGTGGTCAGAATGTGTTTTTCATTGCGGCGCTTCTCTTTTCCTTAAGCCTGATTCCGGTATCCGTTACGCGATCCGTCCATCCCGAATTACCGCAGACGGCCCGCTACACTTTTAATGCGCTTTTCCAGAAGGTACCCCTCGGGATGCTGGGGTGCTTTGCAGCCGGCATGACAAACAGTGCGTTTTTTTCTATGGCCCCGGTTTTCGGCACAAAAATCGGTCTATCTGTCTTTCAACTGTCGTGGTTCATGTCGACTACCGTAATCGGCGGTTTCGCCGTGCAATGGATCGTCGGTATCGTCTCCGATCGATTTGACCGGACACTTATATTATTCATCGTTGCGAGCCTCGTCGCATTGCTCAGCATCGTTATCCTGATGAACAACGGAACTTCCTACTATCGGTTCCTGGTTGAAATGGCAATTTTCGGTGGACTTATTTTTGCAGTCTACCCTGTAGCCGTTGCCCGGGCCAATGATGTGTTCGAAGGCAAGGATGCGGTGGCGGTCAGCTCGGCCCTGTTGCTGTGCTACAGCATCGGCGCCGTCTTCGGACCCATACTGGCAGCTGCCGTAATGACGCTGTTGAAAACTCCCTATGGATTATATGTCTACTGGTCGTTGGTCGCCGGGGTATTTGCCGTTATTACCGTTTATTTAAAGCATAAGGAAAGAATCACGATCATTCCAGTGGCAGACCAGGTCAATTTCGTACCCATGAAGAACACGTCATCGGTTGCAATGGTGTTGAGTCCCCGGGCGGATCTTGATAGCGATGAGAGCGTAAATTAAAAGGAGCTTATTTGTTTTCTTTATGTCTCTCACAGAGCTGGCAGAGCACACCGAGGATTTTATTTACCATGAGATTTATCGCTTTTTAATTCAGAGGTAGCAGGATTCCAGTAACTTTGTTACCGAGAAGACTGGATGCTTGCCCCCGTCTGCACGGGGGCAGGCTCTTCGCGGGCATGACAAAAAAACACCCCGACCTTTCAATTATTGATTTCAGCTGCTGAAATGTTTCGACCAGCGGGCAAATACGTCCATGATGCTATCGCCAACATAGCCCGGGACGATTCCAAAATTTTCCAAACAGTAACTCCCTTCAATTGAATAATCCAAAAAGGTATCTTCCCGCCGGATTTCGTCAAGTTTTTCCGGGTCGCCTTTCATCAAAACAAATCCATTCAAATCACCGCCATGGTTGGCAAGCACCACGGGTTCAAAACTCTCGATCCGGCCGTCGGTTTGGAGTTGACCGTAATATTCCATGACTTTCTTGAACAATTGCATGGACTTTTGCTCCCGACCCGCTATGCTGCGGTTCCAACCTATAAATAGTGCATTTGCTTTCATGGGTGCCTCCTTGTAGTTTTTAATTTACAGTAACTTGATTCGTCAGGGAGCTTCCTGGGAAAAAGGAAGTCATACCTTTGAATGCAGGAATCCGAAAAATCTATTCATGTATGGATCCGGGCCTGCGATGGAAAATGATTGGATGCCCGCCGCCGCGGGCATGACGGGCAAATTTTGAGGGGAGTCTCCATTAAATCTCCTCCCGGGTGGTACACGCTGCTAAAGAGAGTTAGGCAAATTGGGAGACAGATAAGGTTCCGGATTACCATCGGTGAAGAGAGAAGACAAACAGTTCCGGGGGAAAGATAATTTCGAACCAGCAGTTGGTGAGATTCGGTGTCGATTTACTGTCGGCAACCTGAACCGGTTTTAAAGTCACACTTCAATACTATTCATTTAATGGTTGTGTCAAGATAATTATAAGAGGCGCCAACGCTCTTCGGCAATCCCAATCTGACTATCACCTAATTCGATCAGGTAGCATATTCAATTGGTGCTACCAGGAACTGGGACCAAAAGTGCTGAGAAGGCCGCCGTCGACGTACAATGTATGACCGGTAACGAAGTCAGAGGCCGGGGACGCCAGGTAAACGGCGGCATTGCCCAGGTCCTCCGGTTTGCCCCACCTGGCCCAGGGAGTTTTCCACTTAATCCACTTGTTAAATGATGCATCCTCCCACAAAGCTCTGGTTAAATCAGTCTGAATAAACCCGGGTCCGATGGCATTGACATTGATGCCGTGTTTGGCCCAATCCACCGCCAGGGCCTTGGTCAGCTGCCGAATACCGCCCTTGGAAGCCGCATAGGGGGCATTGTCCTCCCGAACGGTCTCGCTCATCAGGGAGGCAATATTGATGATCTTGCCTTTTTGACCGCTTTGAATGCGTTCCCTGGCAAAGGCCTGACACAGCGCAAAAGTTGCCGTCATGTTTAAATTGATGACAAAATTCCAGTCTTCCACCGTTAATGTATCAGCGGGGCCGCGCCTTGTTCCGCCGGCATTGTTGACCAGAATATGCACCCCGCCGGTGTCTTTGACGATTTCAGCAAACAGACCGCTAATTTGATCGGTGTTGCTCATGTCGAAGGAATAAATCCAGACGTGCCTTTTTATGGGAGATAGTTTTTCCCGGGCCTGGTCAAGAGTATTTTTGTCGCGCGCAACCAGCACTAAATCCGATCCGGCTTCAGCCAGGGCCCTGGCGATACCAAATCCAATGCCTTTGCTGCCGCCGGTTACCAGAGAAATTTTGTCGTCCAAGCGAAATTGTTCCATTGATTTAGCTCCTGTTGGATTAAAAATTAAAATGGTCTCGGTTTATGAATTGATCCAAAGACGATTCCAATTTAATCCGATGTTGTGTCACATGTCAAATGTTAATCTGCGGAAAAATGCCTAAAATGACCTAAATTAAAAAAATTCTCAGACCCAATCCGAGCAGATTCCAGGTTGCTGTACCGAGTCCAGGCGTGCGTAAAGCCCGCCCCTACAAGACATTTCCTAAAATATTGAGTAGGGAGCGGGCGTTATGCCCGCCCGCACGGAACGGGTTATTGTTCCAGCCTTCTTATTGAAATTGCTCGACTTAGGGTGCGGAGGCCGTGAAAAAATCCTGTTGATCCTTTAAATCCTGTCAGATACAAGTCAGGGGCTTCGCCCTAATTGGAATGGTGGAATATTGGATTATTGGAAAAATGGGTTTTGGGATATTGCAATATTGGGTAAATCGAAAAATTGGTCTTGATTTAAAAGTCAGAATAGATAAAATCCTTCAAAAACCCACTATGCCATCGTTCCACCATCCCATTATTCCATGG
>Ga0307426_1000949_pt1 | contig 19793 bp, 21 predicted proteins | sample SalMarWE160340MG_FD_202165 | JGI IMG/M metagenome (GOLD analysis project Ga0307426, IMG submission 202165) | Salt marsh sediment microbial communities from the Plum Island Ecosystem LTER, Massachusetts, United States - WE1603-40 | ecosystem: Environmental > Aquatic > Marine > Intertidal zone >...
ACCAGCGCCCCTTTGGCTTTGATGATCTTCCGATCAATCAGCACCTTATACGTCTTGTTCTCTAACTGCTTGAAAAACTCCAATCCCAGACGCTCTCTCATTTTCGTAAGCGTACTTGGGTCGAGGATCTCTTCAGTGACGAATTTTTCAAACCCACAGAAGGCCTGCATGTACGGGTTCTCCAGCACATCCTGCACAATCCCCTCATCCGATAGCCCTGTCATATGCTTGAGAAGCAGTAAACCAATGACAAGCTGTGAATCGGTCCCAGGACGGCCCACATCAGAAAAATGCTTGGCATATTCTTCCTCCAACTCCTCCCAAGGGATCAGATCCGCTATCCGCAGCCAGCGATTATTTTCGTCTAATTTGCCGCCAAAAGGAAAAAGTTCCGGGAATAGAGGAATGGTCTTACGGTCTTTACGACGATACATGGGGAATATCTCCGATAAAAAGTGCAAGGTTTTTGAGGGGGTTGTGGCCAAAACCTTGCATTCTGGACTTGAACTTCCCTCCCAATCTATCATATATTTATAACAATATCAATAAGTTATTGAATTTTTTGGACTTTTTCAGTGGACCCTAAATAAAAACAAAAAAGGTGACAGTCACCTTTTTTATTCCTTCGACTGGGCCTCCTTTTCAAGGCCATAGATGTACTCAAGAAGGAGCATCACACTTTCGGGGGGAGTATCCACGAACTCCAATCCCATCTCGAAAACGTCATCATCATAGAGCCGGCCCACCCATCTGACTTTGGCATTGGCTTCGACCAATTTGCGCATTTTCGTCAGAGTTAGTTCTATCTTCAACAGGGTATCAATGGGCAGCATTTTATCTGTTACAATTTTCACACCGCCTGAAGAGATATCCTTTGTCAGCGCATAGACGATGTTTTTGTCGTGCTGGTACTTATCTTCAGGAAGAAGCTTGATCGCGACTTTAATTTCCTCTTCAACTCGTTTTTCTTTCCTTTTTTCACTCATCCCAAAGGCTCCTTTTAACTTTCCCGTATATAAAGTCGGCGTATAGGCCTCTTCTGACGAAAAGAATTTTATCCCTCTTCCAAATTTATAGCAATACAAATATATATCCGCTGTGCCGAGATTTCAAGTGCAAACAACCAGAAATGAGTGATAATGGAAGCTTGACAAGTCCGGCTAATTCCGCTATAAGTCAAATACTTAATTTCGAGGAGGTGAATGTTATTGGCGTTTATCGTTGTTGAAGATGGCGAATCTATCGAAGGTGCACTGCGGAGATTCAAGAGAAAAGTCCATCAAAGAGATCAAGAAACATTCTGTTTACTACAAACCTGGCGAGCGCAGACGGATGAAGGACGCCCAAGCCCGCAAACGCATGCGCAGACGGATAAGACGAGAACGAGAATTCGAGTACTATTGATAACTCCTCTCCTCCACGATTCAAATAAACTTTGATTCCACTCTATAGAGTGGATTATTTTTCGAGCAAAAAGGATGGCGGTTCCCTCAGTTCAGACAACAAAAAAACCCTCCTGGCTGAAGGTCAAGCTCCCCACTCACGAGAACTTCTTCTACGTGTCCCACCTCCTGAAAAAGAACAATCTCCACACCATCTGTCAGAGTGCCAAGTGTCCCAATGTCGCCGAATGCTGGGCTCACAGGACAGCCACTTTCCTCATCCTTGGAGACACTTGTACCAGAGATTGCGCCTTTTGTGCTGTCACAAAGGCAAAGGGAGAGCCTCTTCCCTCTCCCCAGGGAGAGCCAGAAAGAGTCGCAGCTGCTGTTTCTCAAATGGGCCTCGGATATGTCGTTCTCACTTCTGTCACGCGCGATGATCTTCCCGATGGTGGAGCCTCCTCATTCGCGGCGACACTAGAGATCATCAAGAATCAGAATACCGACATCAAAGTGGAAGTCCTCATCCCTGATTTTAACGGAAACGAAAAGGCGCTGGAAACCGTTATCGCAGCGGGGCCCGACGTTGTCAACCACAACATCGAGGTCCCTGAAAATATCTATCCTCGGATCAATCGTCCGGTCCAGAATTACAGACGTTCTCTAAGTATCCTGGAAAAAGCCAAAGCGCTGGGAGCCACAACAAAATCCGGCTTAATGATCGGCCTTGGTGAAAAAAAACAAGACCTCCAGCAAACATTTGCCGACTTGCGAGCCGTTTTCTGTGATTTTTTAACCATCGGCCAATACCTCCAACCCTCAAGAATCAACGCCCCGACTCAGAAGTATTACACTCCCGAGGAATTTGCAGATTTGAAAAGGATCGCACTGGAATTTGGCTTTACTGAGGTCGAATCAGGCCCTCTGGTGAGAAGCTCTTACAGGGCCCACTTGATGTACGAAAAACTGAAAAGGACATGCTGAGATAAAATGAAATATTTCATATTTACAGACATTCATGGAAACTTAGAGGCCTTCCTCGCTGTTTTGAAGTTTGCGCGGAGGCGAAAGATCGATCACTTCCTCTTTCTCGGAGATATGGTCGGATATGGCGCATCCCCGAACGAAATCATCCAAAAGATCCAGCTCCTCAACCCCTTGTCCATCATCAGGGGTAACCACGACAAAGCTGTCTGTGAGATCGACAATGTCAAAACTTTCAATCCAATCGCAGCTTCAGCCATCCACTGGACCCAGCAGACTCTTAAAAAGAACAATCTCACCTTCCTCAAACGCCTTAAACAAGGCCCTCAAACCGTCAATAAAGATATCACGATCTGCCACGGAGCACCTTTCGATGAGGACCACTATATATTTGGTGAGTTCGATGCAGCCGAAGCGTTCCTCCACATCAAAACGCAGATCTGTTTCTTCGGCCACACACATTTCCCCTTCCTCTATACGGAAAAGGACCACTTCGTCGAAGGAACCTTCATTACAGGAAACGCGAGCGAGATCAAGATCGAAAAAGACGTCAGGTATCTAATTAACCCCGGTTCTGTGGGTCAGCCTCGGGACAGGAACACCCGGGCTTCTTGTGCCATCTACGACAGCAAACAGAAAAAGATCAAATTTTTCCGGATCGAGTACAACATCGAAGAAGCCCAGAAAAAAATTCTCGAGGCAGGACTGCCCCCAGCATTAGCAGAGAGGTTAGGTCTGGGAATTTAACGATTCGACCTCAGGGGAGTACTTCAGATCACTTCTCTCCAAATCCCCCTTAACCTGAATTATTCACGAGTCGAGCTTGCCGTGGCTGTGAGGCAGTGGCCCATGAAGCCGTAGATGTCTACTGCGAATGGGCCGCAACGAAACAGACGCGGTAAGGTCGATTCGCCCGAATGGTAAAAGACGCTGATCATATAAAATGGAAGTTTTATGAATAAATGGATCAGCAGCTTTTATGAATAATTCAGATTAAATCTTTGGATTGGCATAGCAGTAAAGACAACAATGGGGGCAGAACTGGGTGTAGCTCCCGATATCCACAGACTCTGTACAGAGGCATTCTTTGCGCTGAGTCCTGTCTTTTTTCGTTGAGACGCAGGCGTGTTCCGGATGAAGAGCCTGGAGCGAAGGCCCATGGATGCATGAGGATTGAGGGATACAGGCACCCTCTGCCAGGAAAGTCTGACTGCAGATATAAAGTTTAAGGCCATAGCTCTTTGCGATTTCATGCAAGAACATCACGTCTCTGACTTTTTGTTCGTGCGGAGGATCTGTATAGAAGAAATCCATTTTGGCTGCTCTCCTTTTTGCCTTGTTGTACCACTGGGCAAAACTGATGCGGACATCTTGGATCCCTTTGACCTGGAGAGCGGGCGCCATATTCTCAAAAAAATGGAGGTTCGTCCTCTCTTCTCCGCCTTCTTTCCAGTAGATGAGCGGATCAAACCGCACTGAAATCCTCTGAGGATTTCTCACAATCGGGATCAATTCATCCAACTGAGAAAGCGCACCAAGAGACGGGGGAACGCCCTGTTCGATAAAACTGCCTCCCAGGCCTGTTATGGTAAAATGGAGGTAAAGCTGCTCGTACTTGTGAATTTCATCCCTCAAGCCATATGCATTATCGATGAGATTTGCAAAATTCTTCGACCACAGAACAAACGTGTGGACAACTTGCGGGTGCAAGTCCACCGTATAAGTGTGCCCCGACGGACCATAGACTTTGGCTTCCTCTCTGTGGATTGCCGAAGAGAGCCATTCCGGGAAGAAAGCAACCATATCTGTTCTTCGTGAGGCACTGATTATCTTTTTCATGGGACCTTGACACATGGAGTGTCAGAAACTAGTATTTTATCTGATAAGTTTAAGGTCAAGCAATGGCTGTCCTCAAAGCAGAGCATCTCAAAAAGAGCTATGGCAAACGTATTGTGGTCAATGGCGTGGACATCGCTGTTTATAGCGGAGAGATCATAGCCCTATTAGGACGGAATGGTGCGGGCAAAACAACAACCTTCCAGATGATGGTGGGACTGATCAAACCGGATAATGGGACCATCTATCTGGACGAGACAGATATCTCCCGCCACACAAGCAATCGCAGGGCCGATGAAGGGATCACATATCTGCCTCAGGAAAATTCCGTCTTCCTTAAGACAACGGTCGAGAAAAACCTCACCATGATTCTCGAGCTCAAGAAATACAAAAAAAACGAGATAAAGACGCTCACGAATCATTTGCTCGAGGAGTTGGGCCTCAAGTCATTACGATCGCATCCAACATTCAGTCTCTCAGGAGGAGAAAGACGAAGGCTCGAGATCTGCCGCACCCTTATCCTCGATCCTAAATTTCTTCTACTGGATGAGCCCTTCACCGGGATCGATCCCTTGACGATCGTAGAGATCCAACGAATACTTCTGAACTTAAAAAACAAGGCTATCGGCATTATCCTCTCTGATCACAATGTCCGCGATACCTTGAAAATAACCGACACCGCCTACATCATCGACCAAGGAGAAATTCTGGTCAAAGGGACTCCTCAAGAAATTGCCTCTGATACAAAGGCTAAAGAAAAATTTTTGGGAGAAAATTTCAAACTCGGTGATGAGGTTGTAGACGACTAATCTTCAGAAAACAGGTGATCCCCCAAAGTTTCTCCCAGAAAAAAGAGAAACAGGAAAAAATAGATCAAGAGTAGGATCACAAAAAAACCGAGAGTTTGCACTGCGGATGCTGTGAGCAGATGAAAGAGAGAGATTCCCACGACACGGGATGCCAGCCATAGAGCAACGATCCACACTCCGAAAATGAAGAGGACATCAAAGATTCTGGACTTCATCCATGGAGAGAATTCCATCTGCGGCTTTTTGAAACGACTCTTCTTTTGCTTCTCTAGTGTGGTTCCAAAAAGACCCTGGTCGAAAGGAAGATTCTGCTGATCAACCCTTTCTGGTAGGCCCATTCCGGTATCTCCTGGGCGAACGGCATCCTCTCCTTCGGTTTTTTCTTCGGCCAGAGCATCACTAAAAGGCTCTACTGTTTCCTCGTGTTCTTTAGTTCCGAACGGCTCCTCAACTGCAGCATGTTCTTCGACTCCCGCCTCTTTTTCACCTTCTATGGCTTCTATAGGCTCTTCACCGATAGCTTCTTCTTCCAAAGGAACATCCGTAGTCGCACCTTCTCTCATACTCTGGGCCCATGGAGGCAATTCTCCTGTCTCTTCGTAATATTTCTTGGTTTTTTCCCGTTCTTCTTTCAATGAATCGAGGAATTTTTCGATCTCTTCTTTTTCTTTTTCAGCAGGGTCTACCAAGCTCTCCAGGTCTGCGGTTCTAAAATCCACAGTTTCATCTTGAGCGGTATCTTCCTCAGTGTCCTCCCCTTCTTCTTCCTCTGTCTTAAAAGAGACCTTCTCTTCCGGCTCCAGGGACTCATCATCAGAAAGCTCCCCAGTTGAAGCCTCTTCCATGTCTAAAGGTTCTTGTTCTTCTACAAAAGGTTCTTCGACCTCAGGCTCTTCTGATTTATCAAAAGGCGTTTCTATTTCCGCCTCATCGGACTCTATCTCAAAGCTGGTTTCAGATTCTTCGGCTTGATCCGCTGCTTCGGCTTCCACCCCCTCTGAGTCTTCTTCATCGGGAACATCATCAGGCTCCTTACCTGCTTTCTTACCCTTTGCAGACCGGCCTTTCCCTTTCGTCGGATTTCGCTGCTCCTCGGGCTCTATTTCTTCTTCATCCACGTCGACAATTTTCTCCCCGGGTATTTCCTCTTCGACAAACTCGTCCTCAGGAAATATCAGCTGAGTCCCGCAGTTAGAGCAGTATTCCGATCCCTCATCAATGATTGCTTTGCAGTATGGGCAGCGTCTTATGGCCATGGTTTATTTATAATTGGAAACGAAATTAATGTCAATCAAACTTCAATCTTTTGTGTAGGGATCGTCCCCCGAACGGTCCGACTTAGTCCGATGTAGGGTCAGCTCCCCGAGCTGACCTATAGATTATACTCGTATGTCTCTAGACTTTCTCTTCCGTAGGTTTTATATCCGGGCGAAACACCAGCCAAACCAACAGACTGGTCGGCCAGTTCAAGAAGAAGATCATTAGAACAACAATCCATCCTGATTTCCCACGTTTTTCAGCGTCTTTGTAAGCCCAGACAAGACTCCAGATCAACAAACCTAAGATCACAAGAAAAAAAGGGATTATGAAAAAGATCCACACCAAAGCTTCCATCGCACTCTCCTTTGATTCTTTTTGTTCATGATTCCTCTAATTTCATTCGTCTCAAAATCACTTTGTGCGTATTTCATTTACCTATATGAATATACGCAAATAAAATCAATTCTATTCAGGATGGAATCGCTCCGAAGCAAAATTTATCACTAAGACATGACCTCTTGAATTCGATAATCATCGGACAGCTCAGATGCGGGATAATGAAAGGGCTTCCCATTGACAAAGAACGCCAAATGGAATAAAAATACACATGGCTGGGCGATTAACTCAGTGGAAGAGTGCTACCTTCACACGGTAGAAGTCACAGGTTCAAATCCTGTATCGCCCACCATTTATTTTCCCAGAAAGCCAACCTTATCCAGGGCCATATAATTATCCTAGGGGGATAAAGGATGATTATATTATTAACAATTTTTATTGGCATTATGGTGTTCTTCAAATTTTCAGATTCTCCTTGATTTTTTAGTCGAAATCAGACATATTGTCACCACTTACAAACAAGTGGTAACTCTTTGTCTGGAGCCAGAAATGAAAGAACGACCTGAAGAAATTTTTCGCAAACACGGTGGCAAACTTCGAATGAGTGAGGCTATCGCGAATGGTATCACACGCTACATGCTTTATTCACTCAGGGACAAGGGCGTAATTGAGCAGGTGAGCAGAGGTATCTATCGGCTGGTGGAACTACCTCCGATCAGCAATCCGGATCTGGTTACAGTGAGCCTTCGCTTTCCAAACGCCGTCATCTGTCTCGTCTCTGCACTTGCATACCACGACATCACGACCCAGATTCCCCATGATGTTTCCGTGGCGGTGCCAAGGGACTCCCGGATGCCTTCACTAGATCATCCTCCCATCCAGACTCATAGATTTTCGAATGAAGCCTACAAATCCGGCATCGAAGAGCATCTAATTGATGGTGTGCTCGTTAAAGTATACAACCCCGAAAAAACCCTGGCCGATTGCTTCAAGTTTCGTAATAAGATCGGAATGGACGTTGTGCTGGAAGCACTGAAACTCTACAAGACACGAAAGAAGTTCAACCTTAAAGAGCTGCTCAAATACGCCAAGATCTGCCGGATCGAAAAGGTGATGCGGCCTTACCTGGAGGCAACTGTATGAAGTCTCCCAAAAATATCCCTGCGTCTGTCCGGCAACGCCTCTTCAACCGGGCTAAGAGCGAGAGGCGCCCATTCAACGAGTTGCTTCAATACTTTGCCATGGAGAGATTCCTCTACCGACTATCCCAATCATCTCACGCAGACCGATTTATTCTCAAAGGTGCTTTGATGCTGAGAGTCTGGCGTTCGCCGGAAGTTCGTCCGACCATGGACATCGACATGCTGGGAAGAACGAGTAACGAGGAAATCGACATTATTACACAGATTCGGGATATCTTGACTGAGGATGTAGAAGCGGATGGGCTTGTCTTCGATCCTGATTCCATTCAGGCAGAGCATATCACCGAAGACGCGGATTACAATGGGATTAGGATTCGGTTCCTGGGCGCATTGGGCTCTGTGAGAGTCAATATGCAGATTGATATCGGCTTCGGCGACATCATATTTCCAAAGCCTGAGGAGTTGGATTTTCCGACTATGCTGAATTTCTCAGCACCAAGATTGCTATGTTACAGCCGCGAGAGCTCAATCTCGGAAAAGCTTGAAGCCATGGTCAAACTGGGTATGCTGAACAGCAGGATGAAGGATTTCTATGACATCTGGCTGTTATCCCGGCAATTCGACTTTGATGGCGCCAACCTGGCCGAGGCTATTCGAAGGACCTTTTTACAACGGGGCACAGTGCTTCCCACGGAAATCGAGGTATTCGCTGAGCCTTTCATCGTGGCCAAGCAGACTCAGTGGGAAGCATTCTGCAAAAGGCTTCAACAAAATCACGTTCCCTCCTTATTCAGAGAAATCATGACTTCGGTAAACAGATTTCTATCGCCTATCGTCGCAGCCCTTTCCTCCGACAAACCAAGCCCCACGAACTGGATTGCACCCGGCCCATGGATCTGAGACGGTGGGTTTCCATCAAAAAAGCATCTGGTATATGCTTTAGCAAAACCTTGTCAGGAGTTATGTCGGTAACTATTTCCAAGACCTTTAATTTTAAGTTCTAAATCTTGCAGCTGTGACCAAAGTGTGACCTAAATTTGTCAAGAATATCGAAGAATCAATAAGAATATCAAAAAGCTTCAGGATTCCATAGGTCTAATTCGCGACAGCCTACTGGGGAAATCCCTTATTTTTTCCGCTTTTTCCTGTTTTTGTGCCTTTTACACACGGTAGAAGTCACAGGTTCAAATCCTGTATCGCCCACCACTTGTTTTTTGTTGACTTGAATGAATCAACGGTTCATCATTTCGAACCTTGACTCCCCATCTTTTCGAAGCCCGACGGCTGCACCAACGACAATCTCATCCTCCCCCTCGAAAAACCTGCGCACAACCTCCTCTGCGAATTCATCTGGCGACATCATCTGATGTCCAGACCCATGCGTGGACCCGCTGCGATTGCGGCGCCCTTCACTGCCCAGAGCTGTGTCCACCATCGGTGGAATCAACTCGACCACACGAATTCTTGCATCGCGAAGCTGATGGCGCAGGCTCAAAGTGAATGAATGAGTAGCCGCTTTGGTCGCGCAATAAACAGGCACAAATGCGAGCGGGGCAAACGCTAGTCCTGACGAAACATTGACAATGACGCTGTCGTCTTTCGACCTCAGATGAGGGATAAAAAGCGTTGTCAGAATAACCGGAGCTGTAAGGTTTATGTCGACTTCATCGATAATCGCCTTGGAATCCGGCTTAGAAGCGAAGCTGATATAGTTTTGAATTCCTGCGTTGTTGATGAGGATGTTTAAACCGGGAAATTCGCTCAAAAGCCAGTCGACGAACTCCATGCGGTCGGCCTCGATGGTCAGATCGCAGCGATGTGTGACTAGCCCGGGAAGCTCAGACGCAGCACGTTCCAGAAGATCTCTATTCCTCGCGCATGCGATGACGGTATTTCCTTCTTTTATGAATTGTTTCGAAAGTGCGAAACCGATACCGGAACTTCCTCCAGTGATGAGTATGGTATTGCCGGACTTTTTCCTTGGATTCTCCTCTTGTCTGGATACCCGAATTGATCCAGCACTCAGACCGTATTATAAATATAATGCAAGCGAAGGAGAGATGCAAACGGATTTCGGTGGGCAATTTCCACATTTAATTAAAACTGTGACCAGAGTGTGATCAATATTTGTGCCTTTTACACACGGTCAAAGTCACAGGTTCAAATCCTACATCGTCCAGTTTTTTACTATCAACAATTTAACGTCCTTTATGACCTCTATTTTCCCGTAATCATTCTTCAGCTTTTTTTCTCTTATCCTTACTGGGTTTTTATTCCTAAGTTTTTTCATCTTGTACAATAGCGATTCGGCGACAACCTTTCAGAGGGGGAAAAAAGATGCAGCAAGGGGAATGTTCAGGATACGGGATAAATTTCATTTGACAACATTATAACCGGCTAATATACTGAGATTGGTTATTCGGAGATTATTGTTAATAACTGGATAGATTGGATAACCGCTCATTTCAGGAGAATTAAATGATAGAAAATCGCACCCCTGTTGGTAATAAACAGAGTCTTATTGGCGGGAAATTGTGCCTGGATTTTGCCAATACAGCCGAATGGCATGCAAGCAAACATCCCGAAGAAAAGCTTAAGACTTACAATGACTTTGTAAAATGGAGCCTTATCTCGGAAATCCTTACAGAGAAGGAAGCTCAAAAATTGATCCGTAAGGGCAAAAAGGAATCTTCCAGGGCCAAGGAAGTACATAAGCGTGCCTTAGAATTGAGAGAAGCTATTTATCACGTTTTTTCTGGTGTAGCCAAAGGAAATATTCCTCCAAAAAAAGATATGACTGTTATCAACCTGAATCTTTCCAGAACTATGGCGCAGTCACGATTGGTTCATGCGGAAGATGGTTTTATATGGAGTACAAGCAGAGGCGAAGGGGAGCTAGATTGCATGTTGGATCCCATTGTTCGATCCGCGGCAGAATTGTTGACCTCGGAGAGTTTAGGCAGGGTGAAAGAGTGCGCCGATGATAGGGGCTGCGGCTATCTTTTTTTGGATAATAGCCGGAATAGAAGCAGGCGATGGTGTGATATGGCAGACTGCGGAAACAGGGCAAAAGCAAAGCGTTATTACCGAAAGCAAAAAAAAGTGCTACACATGGCACCTTGACGTAAGACGGTATCGCTGAATAAACCGATATTCCAGGGAGTAGAGTCCGGTATTCAGCTTATTTCATCTTTTTATTATAACCATCAAAATTATCTTGACAGGTTATTATTTTATTTGTATACTATAACCATCAAACGGATATTAATAGGTTATATTGAGCATACAATGATCCTTTCAATCAAGAAACACGATCTCATCACCGGGACTTCGGTCAAAAAAATAATTGCTGACTCTTCCTTAAAAATCAAGATATTTATCGCCTTCGGAGCCATCTATATCATTTGGGGAACGACATATCTCGCAATCCGCTTCGCAATCGAGACCATACCTCCCTTTCTTATGATGGGATTCCGGTTTCTATCAGCTGGGGCTGTTCTTTATTCGTGGGCGCGTATCCGGGGTCAGTCTAATCCCCGATTAAAACAGTGGAGAACAGCCGCAGTTGTCGGAACACTGCTTTTTCTGGGAGGACATGGGGCCTTGGTATGGAGCGAACAGGTCCTTCCATCGGGTATCGCGGCTCTTATCGTAGCTACCGCACCTATTTGGATGATACTTCTCTCATATTTTCGTAACCCCGTTGGCAAGATAGGCGGACGTGTGATTCTCGGACTTACATTCGGTTTTTTCGGAATGATTCTTTTAGTTGAGCCTGCAAAACTATTTGGAGGGCAATCTGTGGATTTTGCCGGAGCTGCGGTCCTGCTATTAGGGAGTGTTTCCTGGTCTTTCGGCTCAGTTTATTCGAAATACGCAAACCTTCCGAAAAGCCCTTTGCTGGTTTCTGGGATGACTATGATCTGCGGCGGTTCAGTCCTTGTTCTAATAGGTCTTCTAACTGGGGAAGCCAATTCTCTTGCATCCGCATCCAACTTGTCTCTTGTATCATTATTCTATCTGGTCTTGTTCGGCTCGATTATCGCATTTACAGCATACATGTGGCTCTTGAAGACAGTTTCCCCTGATCGGGTTTCCACTTATGCCTTTGTAAATCCGATCATTGCTGTTTTTGTGGGCTGGTTCGGAGGCGGCGAGCTTCTCTCCCCAAAAATAATTATCGCCGCTATTTTGATGATTGCAGGTGTTGTGGCCATAGTGTTCCGAAAGCCAGAGACACGTCATTCAGCAATAAAAGGTGGATCGCAAAAAACGATCACATTCAAAACCCAATCTTGGTGACAAGAATCCCAATAATAATCTTCGAATACGAGGAGGAAAAATGATTGTAAGAGCTTGGCACGGAAAGTCTCCTGAATCGCTCGGAGACGAATACGCGGATTACATCAAAAAGACTGGAGTAAAAGCTTACAGAACTACGGAAGGAAATAGAGGCGTGTATCTGCTGAGAGGCGCAGAGAAGGGCGCGACGGAATTTCTGTTATTATCCCTGTGGGATTCGCTCGCCTCCCTAAAAAGATTTGCCGGGTTAGATGTTGAAAAAGCGTTCTATTTCCCGGATGATGACAAATATCTCTTGGAAAAAGAGGAATATGTCACCCATTACGAGGTACTTTTTAAAGAAAAGACATGAATTGCCTTTTCTTGATGAATACCCTGTACAGGAAAAAATAAGCTGAAAGGAGAGTAAGCAAATGTCAAATTTGGCTCATAAACATTCTGCGTCTCCAACGCAGGAATTGTATCGGAGGCTGGAAAGCAAAGGTCACAGAGCTCGAATCGTATCAATAAACCGCCTCTCCGCTCTCAGGCAAAAAGAGACGGAATGGCATGAGCAGAACCTATTGGATGACGAATTTTTCAAAGAACACCTAAAGGATTTTGACTTTGATCTGCCCGGAAATTTTTATGGAGCCAAATCAATCGTTGTTGTTGCCTCCCCTCAACCTCAACGCCGGGTTTCATTTACCCTAGAAAACTTATTGGTTTCCTTTATTATTCCTTCCCATTATTCCTATGAGACAGATGTAGAAGTCTCAGGAATTCTTAATGAGTTTGCACATTCTCAGACACATCTCTTTGCAAAAGCGGCGTTGCCTTTGAAAATCCTTGCCGTCAGCAGTGGACTTGCCGAATACGGAAAAAACAACATCGCATATGTCAGAGGCATGGGAAGTTATTTCAGATTGTCAGCGTTTTATTCGGACCTTCCTCCGGATGCGGATATTTGGCTTGAGGCGCGGATGATGGAGCGCTGCCGACATTGTGTGTCTTGTCTTAAAAACTGTCCGACCCAGGCCATCTCTTCGGACAGATTCCTTCTTCATGCAGAGCGCTGTATCACCTTCCACAACGAGCGGAAGCAGGATTTTCCCCTCTGGTTTCATCCTTCCTGGCATAACTGTTTGGTCGGCTGTCTGTTCTGCCAGCAATGCTGTCCCGAAAATAAGACCAAAAGGAACTGGATCGAAGATTCGTGGGTTTTTTCAAAGGAAGAAACCTCCCATATAATGAATAGAGAGCCGAGAGCAAAACTGCCTAAGGAGATAATAAAAAAAATGGAGGAGTTGGGCATTCTGGAATACTATGAGATTTTGCCCAGGAATATGAGGGTGCTCTTGTCGAAAAAATCTCTTTCGCCGAATAGGGGGTCGTGATGAGCAGAAATAAAACTGTTAAATCATAAGATGCATTTCTTGAAGACAGGCAAACCTGTTATGACATGTATCTGGAGAAGGATTTGATTCAGATCTCTTCCAAAGTCGTGCCTGTCAATGAATCTTTAAAAACAATACACTGGGTATTAGCCACAGAACAGGCCATCGAAATCCTCCGGAATTCGAGGTCATTTGCCGTTACCGAATGTCTTTGCCGGAGCCTTTACAAGCGCTGCAGCAATCCTTTAAATGTGTGCCTGATGATGGACGACGCTGCAGGCATGTATGTGAATGAGGGCAGCGCCCAATACATTTCGCTGGATGAGGCAAAAGCGATCTTGAGTCAGGCCAACTCCATGGGACTTGTGCACCTGACCCTCTACAATCCAGATCATAAGGAAGACACCACATTCATGAAACAGCAATCCAAAAAACTGTCCGAATGGCAATAAAAAAAGCCGGAATCCATAAACACGCCTACTCTCATACTTTGCGCCACTCCTTTGCCACACATCTTTAAAAAGATGGATATAATATCAGAACAGTTCAAGAGCTCCTGGGGCATAAAGATGTCAGAACAACAATGATCTATACCCATGTCCTTAATCGTGAGGGACGGGGAGTCTTGAGTCCCGCCGATAGATTGAAATAGACTATTTTAGAGAAATCCAAAAGTTAAATTGAAATACTTGCATCGCTTCTGATAATCTGCGTTTAGATAGAAATATTTGCCGTATTTACTCAAGCAAAACGGCTGTATAATATATTAGCTGCTAACAGGAGGTATCAAATGAAACATTGTGATATATGCGGCGACATAACACCCGAGCTATTACTAACAACCTTCAGTCCGACCGAGATTCGAAAAGCAATTGAGAATGGATTTAATCCATATGAAGCCATTCCTAAGGTTAAAAACTCCGCTGCCACACTTTCTGCTAAAGCCTCAGGTGCGAGCGATATCGACATTTTTTACAATTGGAAGATCCATGCATTGTCTGATATAAACGACTGGAGTATATGCACTAATTGCTTATTGGCATTACAGGTATCATCATCATCGAAACCCAGCAGTATAAAAAAAGAGACAGAAAAGAAAAAAGTATGTCGTTCGTGTGGAGAAGAAGTTCCCGATGAAATAACTGTATGTCCTTGTGGTGGAAGTGCATTTGTAGCGGTTGAAACACAATTCTTCAATAAAACTACAGATGCTCTTAAAAAAGAGGCGGGAGAGTTATATCGACAAGGAGAAAACCTAACTGCAGTTGGAAAATTCAAAGAAGCGCTTCTGATTGATCCCAAGGACGCATCTTTATGGACTAATATTGGAGGAGTCTTAATGGAAGTTGGCTATTTTGAAGAGGCCGTACAGTATCTTAAACAAGCCTTACAAATAGCTCCCAATCTTGGGCCTCCCGGAAGGATGCTTAATCAAATAAAGGCAACGGATTTTGATATCACATCTATATCTCCCATATCAATAGATGAAGTACGGCATTGCGTGGAAAAAGAACAACTACAACGAGTGAGAAAATCAATATGTGAGGAGCCGGAAGCAAAACAACGTCGAGAGGAAAACATACGCAAGTATGTTGAAGAAGAAAGGCGCAAAGTGCAAGCAAGCCGAAAATCCTCTGGCCTGTGCGTGATGTGTGGCAAACCTTTTGGATTTTTCGGACAGCTTGTCGGAGCAGATCGACATAGTAAATGCACCGAATTCAAATATTAGTGGCTGAACAACGGCAAGCAGGCCGTGGCTGCTAACAATTGCGTCAACTCGGACTGCCCAAAGCCGTGCCGGAAGCCTTGCATTCTTAGATAATTCTTTTCACACAGTCGAAGCCATACGTTCAAATCCTGTATCGCCCACCATTCATCTCATTTAATATCAAAAAGAATCGATGGATTATCTGGATTTACTTCTTGACAATATTTCCGTTTATTCTTATATTATTAACAATATTGGTTACCATGAAATACAATATTGCTAGCACGAGTAATAAAAATCCAAGCAGAGCCGGGAAAGATAAGGGGAAAAATCAAATTTAGTACAAGATTTTTTTCATCTCATCAATATTTGTTGGTAACCACAGAGGAAGAAAATGAGTAAGGTTGATGTTGAAAAAGAGATTCTGTCTCTGCTTAAAGATTCTCCGGATGGAATACAGGTGGATGAGATCGCAAAAAAATTGGATCTCGTGAGGCACACGGTCAGTAAATATCTACAGATTTTGAAGGCCAAAAATCTCGTGATGTACAGGACAGTCGGCAGGACAAAATTGTGGAAAGAGGCCAGCTCTGGAGTAAAGATACGGCCACTCAGTTTGGACAATATTAAGGATATCGTGAGAATCGAAAAGCGGATTGAAGGAAAATTGGGGATAATCAATGAAGAACGCATGGAGTATTTAAAAGAGGCAACGCGATACAATATTGAACGCAGCGACCCAATGTTAAGCCTCGGAGCGGAGCTTGATGAAAATATCGTTGGATTCATCATCGGAGAAATAAGAATCTGGGAATTTGGTATCGCAGAAAAAACCGGATGGATTAGAATTTTGGGTGTAGATCCTGATTTTCAAAGACGCGGAATAGGCAGAAAATTGGGAGAAGCCCTCCTAGAGCATCTTGAACGGAGAGGTATTAAAAGAGTCAGAACAATAGCGGAATGGTATACGGGTGATCTGATTTCATTCTTTAAATCACTCGGATTCAATATGTTGAACATGATACCTCTCGAGAAGGATTTAAATACATGAAGAGCAACTTTCTTGATAAAAAGCTTCCAAGGAAAAATCCCAATAGATCTAAATATTTTAATAGAATGGGATACTTTTCAATGAATACATCAAGGAAAAATAATGAGGTACGCAGAGACAGGGTTTAATTTAGAAGTTGATCTAACCCGGGGAAGCATTGAGCGGGGTGCAACGGATCCAAGAGAAACCGAGCTTTATCTGGGGGGGCTTGGCACGAACGCCAAGATATTATGGGACAGGGTTCTCCCTGAAGTTGAACCTTTTTCTCCTGATAATCTACTGATATTTGCAGCTGGTCTTTTATGTGGCACGCCTGCTACCGGTTGTAATCGTACCATTGTTTCAACTATTTCTCCCCAGACAGAGTTAATGGCATTTTCAATGATGGGGGGATTTTGGGCACAGGAATTGAAATATGCCGGTTATGATAAAGTGATCATTCGCGGAAAGTCCCCCAATTTGGTTTATTTGTGGATAAACAATGACAAAGTAGAAATACGTGACGCCTCTCATTTGCAGGGAAAAGGCGCTATTGAAACTGAAGAGCTTATTCGACAGGAGTTAAAGGAGCCAAAAGCCCAGGTGGCGGCCATTGGCCTGGCGGGTGAAAACAGGGTTTATTTTGCCTCTATCGAGCAGGGCAGGGGCAGTGCCAGCCGAGGCGGAATTGGGGCCGTTATGGGAGACAAAGGATTAAAGGCGATAGCTGTTCGAGGAACAGGGGACGTCAATATTGCCCGACCGGATGAATTCCTGGAGCTTTGCAATGAAGTGCTGGAATATATAAAAGTCCGAGAAGAAAAGCCGATTCCGGGGGTAATGCCCATTTTAGCCGGGCTCGGGTCACCGCAAGAGATGAGAATCCAAGATGAAAAGTGGCACACCGAGAGTTTCATGTGGGGAAATTCCCGCCACCGCAGAAAAGACTTTTGGACCGAGGATGTCGAAAAGGCGTGGACGGAGACTATGGAAAATGCGCGAACGCGACTCATAAGTTGTTACAACTGTCCGATGAAATGTGCGGCTACGATTTCCATGCCAGGAGTTCAAACATACATGATGAAATGCTTCTCGAAATTAACGTATACTATGGCGGCCATGTCAGACCTGGAGTTTGGCCTGAAAATCGCTCAACGGGCAACGGAGTATGGAGTGGACGCATTTTCAACCCCACAAGTTATGGCCTTCGCCCTTGAACTCTATGAAAATAACATTTTAACTGAAAACGATATGCGCGGATTGCCATCCGATAACGAGGAGAGATTTTACTGGTTACTTGACAGAATCGTCCGGCGGGAAGGAATAGGAGACGTTCTGGCTAACGGTACTTATTGGGCGGCCAAAGAGATTGGTAAGGGCGCAAAGGAATACGCTCATAATAATATTAAGAAACATGAGCAGATGCCTCTCAAACTGTCGATGCTGAATCCCATTTATTTTCTTATGTATTCTACCGGGGAGAAGATAAACATCACCCAAATTGAAGGACAGTTTCCACAAATGCCTTTTCCCACGAGAGAGGAGAGAGAAGAGTTTGTAAAGGATTGGTTCCAGGTTCCTGATGAAAAGTTTAAGCAATATTTTCTGGACTGGGAACTGCGGGGAGAAAACTCATTCCCCTATTACCCAACTGTAGAAATGTGTTGCGATATTGTTGATTGGCAAGAGAGGATGCACTACATCGATGACGCCATCGGGATGTGTTCGGGTTTATCATCATTCCCCCTGAAACCCCCATATCATATACACAATTACCCCAAGTTTATCTCATCGGGGGCCGGGATCGACATGGATGAAGCCAAACTCACTCAAGCAGCCAAGAGGTACCGAACTTTAGTGAGAGCCATTAATATCAGAAGAGGCATGAGAAGAAAAGATGAGAAGCCCCCGGAGAACCATTGGAAAAAAAGATTTCCCGAACTTGAAAAGAAGCTCTTAGATGAGTATTACAAACTAAAGGGGTGGAATAACGAGGGGATTCCTACTAAGGAATCTCTACATGAATTGGGTTTGGATTACGTGAGCGAAGACTTTTTACAGAGGGGGATCTTGAAGGAGTCCGAAGACACTCCTTCCAAAGAGGCTTCGTCGGAAACAGGTAAGTAATAATGCAAAAAGGTGAAACCGTAGTGAGGGAGAAAAAAAAGAAAACAGTCAAAATAATAAAAGTTGATCTTGATAAATGTAATGGTTGCCGGGCTTGTGAAGTCGCCTGTTCCGCCTTTCACTCTTCGCCAAAATACAGCAGCAATAATCCAGCGAGGTCTCGCATTCGGGTGATTCATGAACCACTCAGAGATGTTTATGTTCCGATACGTGCGGGTGATTATACTCCAGCCGAATGTACCGGCAGACATACTTACACGATCAACGAAAAGGAATATGACGAGTGCAGCTTCTGCGGAGTTTCCTGTCCGTCCAGGGACGTTTTTAAAGAACCCGATTCCGGTCTCCCCCTGAAATGCGATATGTGTGAAAGCGACCCGCCGTTAGCAGAGCCGATGTGTGTTCAGTGGTGCTTAGCTGATGCTCTGACTTACGAGGAAAGAGAAGAGGAGGCCGAAGAAGAAGAGAAGCGGGAGGAGATGGAGATCGGATTGGAATCCCTGGCAAACAAATATGGATTACAAAAGCTAATGGATACCATTGCCCGAATGTCAATCTCAAAGAAGGGCCTGGAACATAAGGTGAAAGAAGAGGATTAAATAAACGATGAAAACTGTAGCCCCTCTCAAGGAGATCATTGATGTCATAAAAGAGAGTGGTGGAGAAGCCTTCAAATTATGTTATCAATGCGGATTATGCGATACTGTTTGTCCTTGGAACAGGGTTAGAACCTTTAGTATGCGCAAGTTAGTCCGACAGGCTGTGTTCGGTTTGACAGAGATAGAAGTTGAAGATATGTGGCTTTGTACGACCTGCGGCAAATGCCCCCCGTTGTGCCCCAGGGACGTGAAACAGATAGAATCCGGAGTATCTTTGCGCAGGATAGCCACGGAATACGGGGTCTTTCCCGCTTCAGCCAAACCGGTTTCCGCCATAAGGGCAAGCCTCGCTGGCGAAGGAAACCCCCTGAATGAAGAGCGAAAAAAGAGGGCTGATTGGGCAGAAGGTCATAATGTAAACACCTTCAGCGAGAGGCTTGAATATCTATATTTTCCCGGATGCTATCTCTGCTATGATCCGAGGTTAATGAAGGTAGCCAGAGCCACGGCCAATATCCTCAACTTGGCTGGGACAGATTTTGGGATACTGGGCTCCAAGGAGAATTGCTGTGGAGAAAGTATCCGTAAGACCGGTGATGAGGAATTATTCAAACGCCTGGCCAGGGAAAACATCAAAACGTTTATCGAAAATGGGGTGAAGAAAATCCTTGTTTCTTCCCCTCACTGCTACCACACGTTCAAAAACGAGTATCCCGAATTTATGGTGAACTTTGAAGTGGTCCATATGTCCCAATATTTACTCGAGCTTATTTGCGAGGGAAAGATTGACCTCACCAAGGAGTACAGGAAGAAAGTGACCTATCATGACCCATGTTACCTGGGTCGACACAATGGCATATATGATGAACCCCGAGAGGCCTTAAAGAAGATACCCGGTATAG
>Ga0307426_1000950_pt1 | contig 19788 bp, 15 predicted proteins | sample SalMarWE160340MG_FD_202165 | JGI IMG/M metagenome (GOLD analysis project Ga0307426, IMG submission 202165) | Salt marsh sediment microbial communities from the Plum Island Ecosystem LTER, Massachusetts, United States - WE1603-40 | ecosystem: Environmental > Aquatic > Marine > Intertidal zone >...
AGCAGGCCTTGCTGATTCCCATGATGCCGTTGGTCATGATGTCAATCAGAAATCCGGCCGACAGCATGCCGCTTTGCACCACCAAAGAAACATTGCCGGAAATCAGGCCCTGCTCCCAGATGGCCGGCAGCACAAAGGAAAACACCAGATCGTGAGCCGCATCCACCAGCCCCATGCAATTGGGCCCCCAAATCCGAATTCCCGTTTCTTCATGTATCTCAATGATACTGTCCTGCAATCGCTGGCCGTCTTCACCGCTTTCGGCAAAACCGCCGGATTCGATCATGACGCCTTGGATCCCGCGTTGGGCGCATTCGCGCAACACGCCGGGGACCAACGAGGCCGGCACGAAAATAATGACCAGATCCACCGGATCCGGCACCTCTGCAACGGAGGGATAGCATTTCAATCCGTCAATTTCGCGATACGCAGGATTTACCGGATAGATAGCCCCCTTAAACCCTTTCATGACATTGTTAAGTATGAAGCGGCCTCCTTTGACAGGATTGGCTGATGCACCAATGATGGCGACTCCTTTGGGTTTGAAGAAAAATTCCATAGATATTAATACTCCTTTGAACCCTGAACCTCTCGTATGAAACTTCATCTCACACAAAGCTCTCGGAGATCACAGAGGTTTGGGTTTACAGTCGCCTGCGGCGAGAGAAAAATGCTCTCTGCGGTCTCTAACGAAGTGGGTGTGATATTTAATCCACCTGTGTCCGAGTTCCCTAAGGTTTCTTCTTCGATTTGACCGGCTTTTTTTTGGCCGGCGGCTGGGCTGAATCCTGAACCTTGAACGGATATCTCTTATTTATTCAAACGAAGAAAAATCCGGTTTGCGGCGCTCAAAAAAAGCCGTTAACGCTTCATCGCATTCGCCGGAAGTCAGCCTTTCAGAAAAATGCTTCCTTTCTTCAGCCATGCTGTCTGAAATGGTTTGGGAAATGGATTTCTTGAGCAGCGCTTTGGTAATGCGTATTGAAGCCGGCGGCTGTTGTGCCAGCTTCAGAGTCTGGGTGAAGGCTTTGTCGATAACCTCCGAATCGGGATAAACGGCATTGACCAATCCGATTTCAAAGGCTTTTGGCGCCGAAAAAGATTCGCCGAGCAGCAACAATTCAGATGCACGCTGGTGTCCGATCAGTTTGGGCAACAGGAAGCTGGAAGCTGCTTCCGGGCATAGTCCCAGAGCGACAAAAGGCATGCGAAATGTTGCGCCTTCGCCCGCATAAACCAGGTCACAGTGAAGCAGCATGGTCGTACCCACACCCACGGCCACGCCCCCGACAGCCGCCACGACGGGCTTTTTGGCACAACTGATGGTCGACAGAAAGTTACTGACGTCCTTATTATTACCGTCTTGCCGAAACGCCTGAAAATCCTTCAGGTCATTGCCGGCAGTGAAACAATCCCGCGTACCGTGCAGCAAAACGGCTCGAATGCCGCTGTCCTCGTCCGCCCGGGTGATGGCATCGGCCATAGCGGCGTACATGGATCTGGTAAGGGCATTTTTCTTTTCCGGCCGGTTGATAATGATACGCAGGATGCGATCCTGGCATTCCGTTAGAATATCGTCGAAAGTGTTGTCAGTATCCACTTTGTTATCCTTCTTCTTTTTGCCAAATCATCGAATACCCCTGGCCGCGTCCGACACACATGGTGGTCAGGCCGTAGCGGGCTGCCGGATTTTCTTTAAACAGGCCGCACAAAAAGGCCACCAGCCGGGGGCCGGAGGCTGCCAGCGGATGACCGTAGGCGATGGCACCGCCCCATTGATTGACCCGGGGGTCATCCGCCTTTAAGCCGAAGTGATTCAGGAAATAGAGGGCCTGCACGGCAAAGGCCTCATTGATTTCAATCAGGTCGATGTCATCCATTGTCAGGCCGGTTTTTTTGAGCACCGTCTCCGTAGCAGGTACCGGCGCAATTCCCATGACCGTCGGATCGACGCCGGCCACCGCCGAGGCTACCCAGCGCATCTTCGGCTGCAAGCCCAGTTCGTCGGCTTTCGACCGGCTCATCAGCAGCACCGCCGCGGCGCCGTCGTTCAAACCCGAGGCGTTGCCGGCGGTTACCCGCCCGCCTTCCTCTCTGAAAGGCGTTTTCAGGCCGGCCAGACCCTCCATGGTCGTGCCCGGCCGAGGTTGCTGGTCTTTATCGGCGATTATATGGGTGTCGTCCGCCAGTTCCACTTCAATCGGGATGATCATGTCCTTCATCTTGCCGGCTACAATGGCCCGGTCCGTTTTTTCCTGGCAGGCCATGGCGTATGCATCGGCCGTTTCTTTGCTGAATTCCGGAAATCGATCATGAAGGTTTTCGGCCGTCATTCCCATGTTAAACGCGGCTGGGCCGCCCAGAAGCTCTTCTGCTCTGGGATGAGGGTCACGCATAAATCCCATGGGCAAGTGTCCCATGTGCTCGACACCTCCCGCGATCAGGCAATCAGCCATGCCGCTGGCGATATGACTTACACTGAAACCAACGGCCGTAAGGCCGCTGGCGCACATGCGATCGATCGAACAGCCGGGAATATCCCAGCCCCACTCGGCAAGGTAAAGGTCGTTTTTCAAAACTGACAAAATCTATAATAAAATTTCCTATGGGTTGTTGCCTTCTAAACTTAATTCCTTGCAGCTGCCTGGCTCTGAGCCGACTCCACAGTAAAGATTCTACCACAGTAGAATTTTTTCTTAATTTTTTTGCAAAACGAGTTAACTGAACATTCATTGTTTCCTCTGTGCTCTTTGCGCCTGCGGTGACAACTAAATTATACTATTCTCTCGAAGACCGCCGCAATCCCCAGACCGCCGCCGCCGCAGATGCATTCCAGGCCGTAGCGGGCCCCGCGCCGTTTCATTTCATGCAGCAGGGTCACCATCACGCGGGTGCCGGTGCAGGCAATAGGATGCCCGAGGGATATTCCGGAGCCGTTTACGTTAACCTTGCCGTATTCTTCCGGTCCGACTCCCATCTGCTTTAAATCGGCGAGAACCTGCGCTGCAAAAGCTTCCTGGATCTCAATAAGATCCATCTGTTCAATTTTGAAACCGGCAGCATCCAGGGCTTTCTGAACGGCAACGGGAACGGTTCGGTAGGTGTGCCGCGGGTCGTCACCGACCACGGCGCAGGAATTTACCGCCGCCAAAGGTTCAAGACCTAGCTCTTGGGCCTTTTTGGCGCTGGTGACCACGACGGCCGCCGCTCCGTCGTTTTCCGTTGAGGAGTTTCCGGCTGTACACACGCCTCCCAAAACCGGTCTTAGCGCCGCCAGTCTATCAAGGGTTGTGTCGGAACGCGGGTTTTCATCACGATCCACCATGATCGGCCCACCTTTGCGCTGCGGGACCGGCACTGTGACAATTTCGTCCTTGAACAAACCGCCATCCATCGCGGCACAGGCTTTTTGATGGCTGGCCAGCGACCACTGGTCGCAGGCTTCCCGGGATATATTTTCTTCTTTGGCAGCGGTTTCGGCCCAGGTCATCATGGCCGGCAGGACCCCGTAACGTTCTTCGGGTTGAGACATGACCCGAGCGCGTTGAATTCGATCATAAAACGGCAGGCCCCAGATGGACAAATCTCCGTGCCCCCGGGGCATGCCTTTGCTGCCTCCCACACCCCACTTGATGTTGCCCGGCAGGTAAAACTCGGCGTTGCTCATGCTTTCCACCCCCCCGGCCACAACTACCTCTGCCTGATCGGATAGAATAAGACCGGCCGCCAAGCGGACCACATCCAAACCCGTGCAGCAGCGCCGATCGATCGTCAACCCCGGGATGACTTCCGGCCAGCCGGCTTTCAACAGGGCCATGCGGGCAATATTTACATATTCGCCGTTCTGATAAGCCTGGCCCATAATGACTTCATCCACCCGGTCCGGTTGAATCCCCGCCCGTTTAACGGCCTCATCGAGCACCAGACTCGCGAGGTCATAGGCTTGTATGTCTTTGAGGGCACCCATGTATTTGCCGACCGGGGTCCTGACTGCACTGATAATGACAGGCTGGTTCATTTAATTTCTCCTAGTTTATTCCTTTAACAAATTCCTGGAAATCACCATCCGTTGAATTTCACTGGTGCCCTCAAATATCCGGTACAGCCGGACATCCCTCAGATACATTTCGATCTGATATTTTTTCAGATAGCCTGCCTCTCCGAGAATATCCATGGCGCGATCGGCTATCCGGCTGGCCATTTCCGTGCAAAAGAGTTTCACCATGGAAGCTTCATGGGTAACGTTGGTACCGGTGTCCCGCAGGCGGGCGGCGTGATGCAGGCCCTGGCGGGCGGCATAGATTTCAGTGGCCATGTCCGCTAAGATAAACTGGGCCGCCTGCAACTCATCTTTAGACCGGCCGGATGCGATCAGCTGTTTGAGATGATCGACACATATTTCCAAAAGTTTTTGAGAAGCTCCCAGGGCACAGGCGCCCATGGTCAGGCGTCCTTTATCCAGGACCCGCATGGCAGTCTTAAAACCCTGCCCCACCATTTCCATGCCGCCGATGACATTATCTCTGGGAACCCGGCAGTTTCGAAAAACCAGCTCGTTGGTATGCGAGCCTTTCATCCCCATTTTTTCATCCGGCGGGCCGACGGTAAAGCCGGGAAAGCCGTTTTCGAGGATAAATGCGGTAAATCCGCCGCGGGCACGCTTCTTTTCATCGGTTACCGCAATGGTGGTGAAAACATGCGCGCAATCCCCATTGGTGATGAATTGCTTGGTGCCGTTCAAGATCCAGTGATCGCCGTCCAGCACGGCCGTGGTCTTGATATTGGCCGCGTCGGATCCGGCGTCCGGCTCGGTCAATGCAAAGGCGGCGGTCCACTCGCCGCAAGCAATGCGGGGAAGATAGCGCTGTTTTTGATCGTCAGTGCCGTCATACAGGATGCCCATGGACCCGATGCTGTTGCTGGTGCCGATCCGTGAACGAAAGCAGGCGTTGGTGCGGGTCAACTCTTCGTAAACCAATATTTCATCTACCGTCGACAGACCCAATCCTCCATATTGCCTGGGAATCGAAAGACCAAAAAGACCGAGCCTGCGCATTTTTTCAACGATTTCTTCCGGAATTTCGCCTGCTTTTTCGACCTGGAACGAGATGGGGTTCAGCTCTTCCGCAACAAAGCGTTTGACTTTATCCAGGACTACCTGCGGTTGATCTGGAATTGCAACTTCCATTATGCTCGCTACTCCAGGGGATAATAAGTTATTGGTTATTAGTTATTGGTTATTGGCGGTGAAACGACTGAAATTGTAAAATGACTAAAATTATGTCGGGTGGGAGTGGTTTTCAACCACGATTACAGATGTTGGTCCGGCCGAGTTGATCGCGGTTGCCTCCAGCCCGTAGGGCTTACGCCCCGGAGGGAAAACCGCTCCCACAACATCTTTAAACTGGGTCCAGGTACTGAATTCGTCTCCGATCAAACTGGCCTCTCAGTGGCCAGCCGCTGGGCTGACACCCCTGGCCCAGACTTAACTTTGTATGAATCTGGAAGATAAGACATTATTGGGATCTCCTGCAGCTAACAGAAAAAATCCCTCATGTCGCACTCTCCAAGGCGTAGGCTACGAGCCGGAGGCCAGGGCGGGCTGAAACCTTCCGTACTCAGTCCTCATCCCTCATGACTCAGTCCTTCACGCTATGCCCTCTGCGCTTTTTCCGCCTCTCACCTTCTGCCCTTGCCCTTTGCCCATCAAAACGCCTTCTCCGGCATATCGATAATCTCGCGTCCCTCCCGCAGACATGTACCCAGGGCCGCCATGGTGTGCGGCAAAGTGACATCGACAAAGTAGGTCGCCTGCAAAACCTTGCCGCGATAAAAATCATTTTTTCTGCCGTTATCCATGGTCTTGACGGCAACGGCGGCCATATCCAGCAGACGCCATGCCAGGGTGACCTCACCAAAACTGATCAGGGCCGGATAGGTATAAGAGGCCCATTGCAGTGAATCGGACTGCATGCGCCGGCCGAGTTCCTCAGCGACGACGGTCAGCCGGGTGAGGGTCCGGTCAAGGTCCTGCACATGGGCGCCGAGCTGGGGGTGGTTTCTGTGATCCTGAATGAATTTCTCGATTTCAGACTTAAAGGCCAGAAACGGCGCGCCGTCGTTGATGCGCATCTTGCGCCCCATCAGGTCCATCGACTGAATTCCGTTGGTACCCTCGTACAGCGACATGATCTTGGCGTCCCGCAGGTACTGCTCGAGCGGGTATTCCTTGCAGAAGCCGTAGCCGCCCAGACACTGGATGGCGGTTTCACACACCCGGAAACCCATGTCCGAACAGTAAGCCTTGATGATGGGCGTCATGAAGTCGACCAGATTCTGGTAGTGCTGTTGCTCCTCACCGGCGGGCAGCTCCAGGGCGTAGTCCTGCCAGAAGGCACCGGTATAGATCATGGAGCGCATCCCGTCCACCATGGCTTTCATCCACAGCAGCATCCGGCGCACGTCGGGGTGGTCGATGATCGGCACTTCTCCTGATTTACGTCCGGCAACATCCCTGCCCTGGACACGCGACCGGGTATATTCCAGGGCATTCAGATAGGCAGTGGCGGCTAGACTCATACCGCTGACACCGGTGTTTATCCGGGCGGCATTCATCATCTGAAACATATGCGCCAGTCCCATATTGGCTTCACCGCACAAGTAGCCGATGCAGTCATCATGGGAGCCGAAGGCCAGGGCGCAGGTCGGTGATGCGTGCAAACCCAACTTTCTTTCCACCGCAGTGCAGAGTACATCATTGGCGTCTCCCGGTGAGCCGTCGGGATTGACCCGCACTTTGGGGATGATAAAAAGTGAGATCCCCCTGACGCCGGCAGGAGCGCCTTCGATGCGCGCCAGAACCAGGTGCACGATATTATCGGCCAGATTGTGTTCGCCCCAGGAAATGAATATTTTCGATCCTTTAATTTTATAGTGATCGCCCTGAGGGTAGGCCGTCGTTTGAAGCGAAGCCAGATTCGAGCCGGCATCCGGTTCCGTAAGGCACATGGTGCCCGCCCAGGTGCCGTTGAACATATTGGGGATAAATAGCTGTTTCTGCACATCGGTACCAAAGCTTTCAATCAGATGCGCCGCGCCATGGGTCAGGCTGGGAGCCATATTGAAAGCCTGGCAGGCGCCGTACATCAGGTCGTTGACGACAATTCGCATCATGTTGGGAAACCCCTGTCCGCCGTATTCGGGGTCGCGTACGGCCGCCGTCCAGCCGTCCTGACCGTATTGTTTAAAAGCATCTCTGAATTCAGGCGGGCAGACAACTTTGCCGTTGTCAAATTTTACGCCGTGTTCTTCACCGATTTCCTGCAACGGATCCACCACCCCCCTGGCAAAACTAATCGCTTCGGTGACCAGCAGGTCGAAGGTTTTTTCATTGAGGTCCTTATAGCGAGCCAATGAACACAGGGATCCGTATTTGAGCTGTTCTTTTAAAATAAAAAAAATGTCTTTCTGGTTGACTTTGAAATGCGACATACGTCACTCCTTGTTCACTTTTATAACTACCTTGCCATGGCTTTGGCGGTTTTCAATCAGCGCCAGCGCTTGCGGCAAATCTTTTAACTCATGCACCGAATGGATGACCGGTTTTATTGAGCCTTTTTCATACATCTGATAAAGTCGCTGCTGGGTCTGTTCCACAAGCCGCGGGTTATGGATACGGTAGCTTCCCCACCAAAGCCCGACCACGGACATATTTTTTAACAAGGCCCGATTGGTGCGGAATTCGGGAATGCGGCCGGAGGTAAAACCAATCACGACAATTCTTCCCTCCCAGGCGATACACTTGGTACTTTGATCAAATACATCTCCGCCAACCGGGTCGTAGATAACATCAGCCCCCTTTCCATCGGTGAATTCCTTAACCTTCGCGACAAAATCTTCGGTTCGGTAGTTAATCAGAGAATCAGCGCCGCATTGCCGGCAAATTTGAAGCTTTTCAGCCGAACCGGCTGTGGCGATAACCCTGGCACCCAGGGCTTTGCCGATTTGAATCGCGGCACTGCCCACCCCCCCGGCACCGCCATGGACCAGAAGAAATTCCGATGGCTTCAAATTCGCTCTGTGAACAAGCGCAAAATAAGAGGTCTGGTAGTTGATCTGAAAGGCAGCTGCATCCGTGTCGGACATGTTCTCAGGTATCCGGAAAGTGGCCTTTTGCGGGGCAAGGATAAATTCGGCAAATGTCCCTGAATGGTTCGTCATCACGCGTTCGCCCACTTTTAAGTCACAGGCATCCCCTGCTTGAACCACTTCGCCGGCGGCCTCCCCTCCGGGGACAAACGGCAGCGGCGCTTTGATCTGATATTTTCCTGCAACCGTAAGGATATCAAAAAAGTTAACTCCGGCGGCTTTAACCTTGATCAGGACCTCGGAGTCTTCCACCCGCGGAAGACTGTGTTCCTCAAGTTTCAATTGGTCTTTATAGTCGCCAAACGCATGGACGGTCCAGGCAAACATAAGTGCTCCCTGCTCAATGAAAAATGGTGCCGCCGCAAATATTAAGGGCCTGGCCGGTAACGCCACGGGCCTCATCGGAGGCCAGATAGACAGCCATGGCCGCGACTTCATCGGGTTCCAAAACGCGGCGCTGCAGGCTGCGGCTCATGATCCTGTCGATAATTTGATTTTCCGAATAATCCGCCATATTTGACATCTGGGCGATATAGCCTTTAGGTCCCCTGAACATTTCCGTGTCCACGAAAAAAGGACATATCGCATTTACCGTTATTTGCGGATAGCCGGATAAAGCCACCTCACTGGCCAGGGATTTTGTCAACCCCAGCACGCCGTGCTTGGAGGCACTGTAAGCCGTGTTGAAGGGCACAGGATTTTTTCCGGCAACCGATGCGACATTGATAATGCGGCCGGGTGCGCCATGCTGCATCATCGGCAACAGGGCTTTGGTACACAAATACACGCCAAAAAGATTAATGCGAATGACTTCAAACCAGGTTTCGTCATCGTACTCCAGAAATTTTGAACGCTTTGAAATTCCGGCATTGTTTACCAGTATATCCAACCGGCCAAAGGTTTTCTCCACCTCCTGTTGCAATTGCTGCACGGCCGGCGAAGAAGATACATCACAAGCGGCCACCAGCGCCCGCCGGTCTTTGCGCTTGACTTCCTCGGCAACATCTTCAAGCTGCGCGCGCGTGCGCGCCACCAGAATAACATCCGCGCCTTCTTCGGCAAAAGCAAGAGCAATGCTGCGGCCGATTCCTCTTCCGGCACCGGTTATCAGCGCAATTTTGTCTTTGAGTTTCATGGCAAACCTCCAGGGAAGGACCGTAGCCGAGATAATCGAGTCTGTCAATATTGTTTTGGCAATAATCAGAATGATATTTGGAAAATAATGAAATAACTAATGGGAAGCTCAGAATATTTAACTTGACATACTAAATTCATTATTAATATATACAAATATTCATAGCGAATGTCTTATTCCTGCTTTAATTTTAGCAACACAACCTTTGAGGGCATATCCCTATGCCGGCCAAATCTGCCAAAATAAATCCTAACTCCAGAATTGTGAAAAATCCCCGGAAAGGTGCCGCCATTTTAAGGGCGGCGGAGCACATTTTTGCCCAAAAAGGTTTCCAGACAGCCACGGTAGCAGATATTGCCAAAAAGGCCAAGGTTTCCGAAGCGACCATTTATGAATATTTCTCATCCAAAGAAGAGTTGCTTTTTTCCATCCCGGCGGAAACCATCAGGGAATACCAGGAAAAAAATCGCGAAATTCTGCCTCATATACAGGGGGCGGCCAACAAACTTCGTTTTTTGATCTATCGCCACCTCGGTTTGTATGCCGACAAACCGGATTATGCAACCGTGGTGATGCTGATGTTGAAAGGCAGCCGAAATTTTTTGAAAACCGAGGCGTACAAAATTGTCCAGACTTCGGCCCGCAATTACATCCAAGTGCTCAAAGAAGGTATCCAGAATGGGGAATTCCGATCCGATATTCAACCCTTTCTGGTGCGGGCGATGATCTGGGGCAGCATTGAACACCTGGTCACCCGTAAAAGTTTGCTGGGCAAACCCGATGATCTGCTCACCCTTGCCGATGACATGTTTAATACGATCTTCAACGGCATCCGGTCAGCAACCAAAGACGCCAGCATTCAGGTCAATGTTAACTTGACGCGAACTGATTCTTAGCGGGTTCGCCGGCAAATTGGAAACGGAGAGCTTTGAATGAACCTGGCACACTACTTGGAAAGGTCCGCGAGACGAGTTCCCGACAGGATTGCGGTTCGGCACGAGGGCCAAGCCGTCACATACCGGGAACTGAACATCCGGTGCAACCGCCTGGCGGCCGGATTGAAGCAAATGGGGCTGGCCGCCGGAGACCGTTGCGCCCTGATGCTGCCGAACAGCATTCACACGATCACGGCCTATAACGCGATAGCCAAACTGGGGGCGGTGGTTATCCCCATCAACTTCCTGCACCGGGAGCATGAGCTCAAGCACATCTTTTCGGATTCAAAACCAAAAGCATTTATCGGTGCCCGGCCCCATCTGGATGAGGTGCGCGGGGTTCTAAAAGGGTCCGGGCAAACACCCATTCGATTCGCCCTGGGGGCATCGGATGATCCCGAATTTCAACACTTGAACACCGCCTATGCCCAGCAAGCGGAGTTTCCAACCCATGCGGCTGAAGACAACGACACCCTGAACATCCTTTACACATCCGGTACCACCGGGGTGCCCAAGGGCGTGATGTTGACCCACGGCAACCTGGCCAGTGAAGCCCGAATCCTGGCCGAGATGCGTGAAAAACTGGACCCGGCAGCCGTCGTGATCGGGGTATTGCCGTTGTATCATATCTATGGCATTACCAGCGTCCTTAATGTTTCCATGTATCTTGGACTCACGATTGAACTTTTTACCCAGTTTGATCCGGAAAAAGTCATCGCGGTTGCCGAGCGGGAAAAGCAAACCGTCCTGTTTGCCGTGCCCACCATGTACAATCGATTGATCCAATCAGCCGCCGAGGCGCCTCCCCAAAACCCGTCGCTGAAATTTTGCGTGTCCGGCGGTGCTTCGCTGCCGGTCGAGTTTCTGCATCGCTTTGAATCGTTGTTTCATACCAAAATATACGAAGGCTACGGATTGACCGAGGCCCCGGTTTGTGTCGAAAACCCATACGGCGGTTTGACCAAAGCGGGGTCCATCGGACTGCCCATTCCTGAATTCAGCGCCAAAATCGTTGATCCGGCCGGAGAGGAAATCCCGCAGGGCGAACGCGGTGAGCTGATCATAAAAGGCCCCGGTGTGATGAAGGGTTATCTCAATCGACCCGAGGAAACCGGAAAAACCATAAAGAACGACTGGCTTTATACCGGCGATATCGCCCGCATGGATGAAGATGGGTATATCTACATCGTCGATCGCAAAAAAGATCTCGTCATTCGGGGCGGGTACAATGTCTATCCCCGGGAAATCGAAGAAATTATGTATCAGATTCCAGAAATTATGGAAGCAGCGGTTATCGGTGTCCCCCATAGGGATCTTGGCGAAGAATTGGCGGCCGTGGTTGTGTTGAAAGCCGGCGCCGACATCGATTCAAAAACCATTCAAGACTATGTGAAAAACCGGGTGGCACCTTACAAATATCCGCGCATCATCCGAATCGACCGGGAGCCGCTGCCCAAAAGCGGCACCGGAAAAATATTGAAAAAGGATATCCGTAAAAAATTTGGTGATGTTCAGTAATCCAAATTTTTCTCCGGCAGCAATTGCATGGTCTCGGAGACAATTAATGGAAGAAATTGTTCGATCATTATATTTTGCTGATTTTCGGATAGGACAAAAATTTATTTCCAAATCACGCACGATAACGGAAGCAGATATAGTCAACTTCGCAGGTCTATCCTGGGATCACAACCAATTGCACACCGACGCTGAATATGCCGGACAAACTCAGTATGGTAAGCGCATTGCACACGGCCTACTGGGAGTTGTCTCTCATGCAGGTCTGACGTACCAACTGACCGAGGACAGCATTCTGGCACTGCTGGAACTTAGTTGGAAATTTCACCTGCCTATATACATCGGTGATAGTATTCATGTCGAGCAGACGGTCAAAGATCTGCGTGAAAGTTCTACCGGAGGCAGGGGGATTTTGACTTTCGAAAAAGAGATCATAAACCAAAAAAAAGAAGTTGTGCAGACAGGAACCACGACTATTCTTCTGGCCAAGCGGGCAGCTCAGGACTGAGCGATGAGGACTGAGGACTGAGTAATATAGAAAATCGGATGTGGGAAGGTGAGAAGGTGGGATGGTGAGAGGCATACAAAGCGAGTGTTTCGCTCGAGGAGCGTTGAACTTGAAGCACAACGAACTCAACGAACCTAACGATTAAAACGAACCTAACGATCTAAACCATCTAAACGATTTAAAACGAGGAGAGCGAGTTAAATGGAAATCAAAAAAATTTTTGTCGCCGGCGCCGGCCTGATGGGCGGTGGGATTGCGCAGGTGTGTGCCCAAGCCGGCTATGATGTCACCATGCGAGACATCAGCGAAGACATTTTAAACAAAAGCCTGAAAATCATCAACTGGTCGGTCGGCAAATTCGTGGAGAAAGGCAAAGTTCAGGGTACGGTGGCTGAAATTTTGGGCAGATTAAAGGTTACCACGGATCTGTCGGCTGCCGCCGATACGGATTTCGTCTTCGAGGCGATCATTGAAAATCTGGAGGCCAAGCGGACCTTGTTTGCTGAACTGGACAAATTGTGTCACGCCCACACCATATTTGCCACCAACACATCCGCGATCCCGGTCACCGAAATAGCAGAAGCGACCCAAAGGGTATCCCGGTTTTGCGGCACGCATTTTTTCAGTCCCGTTCCGATGATGCAAGCCGTGGAAATTGTCAAAGGTCTGGGGACCTCGCATGAAACAGTTGAAATTGCCGACAACTTATGCAAATCCATCGGCAAGGATACTATCCGGGTCAATCTGGACGTGGCCGGCATCGTTCTCAACCGCATCAATTTTCCCAGCACCATTGAAGCCATCAAATTGGTCGAGTCGGGGGTGACAACGGTCGAAGATGTTGACAAAGGCATGCGGTTGGGATTTGGCAGACCGATGGGGCCTTTTGAAACCGCGGATATGGCCGGCCTGGACGTCGGTTATAATGCCATGCTGGCCGTTTACAGGGAAACCCGGGACCCGAAATTTCACCCCCCCATGCTGCTGCAGCGAAAAGTCAAACTGGGACACCTGGGCCGCAAAACCGGTCTGGGATGGTATAAATATGACGAGAATGGAAAAAAATTGAGACCGGCGGAGTAGAACGTCCCTGGAGATGCCGTTTTGAACCTTCCCATCAGGGGAATGTCCGAAGATGCCGGTTATAAACAAAAGGAGCAATGGAGTTCTGGAGTAATGGAGTAATGGAAAAAAGCTTCTTGCGCCTTGCAGAGTCAAAATCATATTTTAACCCAAAGAAAGGAGGAATTGCGATGAGAAAAAGAAACCTGTTTATCATGGTTCTGGTGCCGTTGCTGGCCCTGTTTTTGGGCCTGGGGTTGACTGTTACCGACAACGCACGTGCGGCGGACGAGGTGATCAAATGGCGCGTTCAATCCCACTGGCCGGCTTCGAGCAGCTCTTTTAAGGACAGTTTGCAGGTACTGGCCGACCGTTTGAAGGATCGCACCAACGGCCGCCTGATTTTGGAGCCCTATGCCGCCGGTGCCCTGGTTCCGGCCAAAGAGATTTTCAATGCGGTAAAGCGGGGTATGATCCAGATGGGGACGATTTCGCCCGCTTATGTGCGCGATCAAATCGAGGTGGCGGGAATAGCCGCCGGCCTGCCGTTTGCGTTTAAAAATGTCTGGGAGTGTGCCTATTTTCACAAATGGCTTGGCTTTGAGAAAATGATTCAGGAGGAGGCGGCCAAATACGGGGTGTTTTACTCCACCGACAAGGTATATCCCACCGAGCTGGTCTTGAAAAAGCCCGTCAGGAGCCTGGCCGATTTCAAAGGCATCAAAATCCGCTCATCGGGCGTGCTGCAGATCTTTTTGACCAACATCGGTGCGGCGGCCTCGTATCTGCCGGGCGGTGAAGTCTATCCGTCTCTGGCTTCCGGTGTGATTGACGGCGCTCACTGGGGAGCGGCTCAGGGCGCTTACAGCATGAAACTTTATGACGTCTGCAAATATCACCTGCTGCCGGGCTTGAATATTGCGGGCACCGATGCCTGGGTGGTCAATCAGAAGGCCATCGACAAGCTGCCCCAGGACATTCAGGCTATTTTCTACAATGCCCTGGAAGAGCAGTTCTGGAAACGCACCAATCAATACATTTACCTGGAAGCCATCACGCTGGCCAAAGCCGTCCAGGAAAAAAACGTGGAAGTCATCTCACTGCCGCCTGAAGAGCAGAAGAAGATAACGGAAATTGCCATGAAAATGTGGGATGAAGAAGGCCAAAAAGGCCCGGATGCCGCCAAGGCACTGCAAATGCTCAAGGATTTCTTAAAATCACTCGGTCATTTGTAAGACCGAGGGGCGGTATGCGGGTTGCGCGGAGCGGGTTGCGGGTTGCGAGGTGCGGGTTAAAGGGTTTTCCAGACTCCTGCAACTCGCAACGAGATCCAGTTCTGTTGGTTCAAAAAGACAATAAAATTCCAAATCTCAAGCATCAAATTTCAATTAAATCTCAATTTTCAATATTCAATGACCAGTGAAAGGTGAAACATGCCCTTCCTAAAATGGTTTATCGAGACGATCGATGCGATCAACGACTGGGTTGGTGGATTCCTATCGTATTTTCTTTTTGCGTTTTTTGTTTTGCTGTTTATCGAGGTTATCCTCAGATATTTCTTTAACTCCCCGACGGTCTGGGCCAACGAACTTGCCCAAATGCTTTTCGGCACCTATGCCATTCTCGGCGGCGGTTACATTCTGCTCACCGGCGGCCACGTGAATGTGGATATCCTCTACTCGCGCTATTCCGTGAAAACCAGAGCCGCCATCGATATTTTCACCTCGCTTCTTTTCTTTCTGTTTTGCGGCATGCTGCTGATTTACGGCGGCTCTCTGGCCTGGGAATCCCTGGCGCGGTTCGAGCATTCCCAATCCGCCTGGAACCCTCCGCTGTACCCCGCCAAACTAATGATACCCCTGGCTGCGGCGCTGCTTATCCTGCAGGGAATCACCAAGCTCATCCGGGACATCCTGATACTGCTCGGCAGGGAGGACTCAGATAGACCGGAACCTGAAAAAGGAGAATCCCTATGAGCATCGAACTCCTGAGCCTTCTCTTTTTCGGCGCGCTTTTCATTTTTCTGCTGCTGGGGCTGCCCCTGTCATTTGTCCTGGGCGGCGTGTCGATGATTTTTCTTTATTTTACCTGGGGGCCGGAGTCCTTTTACATGGTTGCCGCCCAAACCTGGGGGGCGATGAATAAATTCACGCTGGTGGCCATCCCGCTTTTTATCTTCATGGCCATGATTCTGGAAAGATCCGGGGTGGCCAAGGACCTGTATGAAATGATGTATCTGTGGTTCGGGCCGGTGGCGGGCGGCCTGGCCATCGGCACCGTTGTGATATGTGCCATTTTTTCGGCGATGTGCGGGATCAGCGGCGCGGCCGTGGTCAGCATGGGAACCATCGCCCTGCCCTCCATGCTGCAACGCCGATACGACAAAGAACTCGCCCTGGGATGCATTAATTCCGGCGGCGGCTGGGGCATTCTCATTCCGCCCAGCGTCATTATGATTCTGTATGCTCTCATATCCGGCGAATCCGTCGGCGCGCTGTTTGCCGGCGGTGTTTTTCCGGGATTGATGTTGCTGGTTCTGGTGTCGTGCTATATAGGCGTTCGATGCTATTTTCAGCCGCATTTAGGCCCGGCTCTCCCGAAAGAGGAACGCGGCAACTGGCCAAGGAAGCTGGCCGCCATGAAAGCGGTAATTCTGCCCGTTATCATTGTGTTGATGGTGCTGGGTTCGATTATCGGCGGCATTACCACCCCGACGGAAGCCGCCGCCACCGGTGTTTTGGGGGCCATCGTCTCGGCCGTAGTTTACAGACAATTCAGCTGGAATCTGATGAAGGAAGCCGCCCTTCGCACCTTGCGGCTGACCGGCATGATTATGTGGATTCTCTTTGGCGCCTATTGCTTCAGTGCCGCCTATAACGGCATGGGGGCCCACCAGCTTATCGAAAATATGATGCAGCATATTCCCGGCGGCGCCTGGGGCAGCATCATTTTTATCCAGATTATCATCTTTCTGCTGGCCATGGTGCTGGATCCGGCCGGAATCATGATGATTTGCGTCCCGGTATTTTTGCCTATCGTCAAAGCGCACGGCTTTGATCCGCTGTGGTTCGGGATCCTGTTTGTCATCAACATGGAGATCGGCTACATGACTCCGCCCTTCGGCTTTAATCTTTTTTATCTCAAGGGCATCGTGCCGCCCGGAATCACCATGGGGGACATTTACCGTTCGGTCATCCCGTATACGATTGTGGAATCAAGCGGCCTGGCCCTGGTCATGATTTTCCCTCAAATTGCCGTCTGGCTGCCACAGAAGCTGTTTTAGGCGGGAAACGTTCAGAGGTTCAAGGTTCTGGGTTCAGAGGTTTGGGGCTTCGTGCTGCGCGTTTCCGACTTCGCTCTTCGAGCTATGACGGGACAAGTCGACCCCACAGGCAGGGTTCAGCGCCGCTGCTGGCCGCCGAAGTTTACGCGCCTTGAAAGGCGGCCAGTTTGATCGATAAAAAAACGAATGAACACCGAACATCGAACATCCAACATCGAATACTGTATTTTGGCCATTAAATAAAATACCACGCAACACGCCGCGAACACGCTGACGCTGCAGGAGCGAAACAACCATTCGAAACTTATCCGGGTGGATTTGGAAAAAGGATCTCAATCCAAACTAAGGTGAAATCGCTTATTTATCAGGCCATCGAGGATTAGGCTGAAGTTAATTTCTGGTGGGATGCCGGCGGCGGAAGATTATCGGTATATGTCAGATTGAGTTAATCGCGGTTGGAAACCGCTCCCACAAAAATGGAAGTCATCCTGATCGGGTAAACCACATTTTGTTGCATAAAATATGGGGTTGGACTCTTGCGACAAAAATCATTGGCAATATTGTCTGATCCCGGATACTGGTTTCTGGATGCTGGATGTTTCCAAATTTAACTCCCGGTGTTTTAATGAATCTTTAGACTTAAGCGGCAGCGCGATTATCCGTAGGCTTTTTTTAGCAATGTCAGCGCATCTTCATAGGCCACCGGCAGCGGATTGAAAATGAGGGCGGCATCCTGGATTGCTTTTTGAGCAATTTCTTCCAAAGCTTCCGCTTTAACACCGGCCTCCTGCAGGGTGCGCGGCAGTCCGGTCAGATCATATAGTTTGCCTTGAAGCTTTTGGATTTCTGCGATGGTCTTTGCGGGTCGCTTATCCTCCGGGGTTTGGACGTACACCTCCGGTCCGGCCAATGCCAGCAGCAGGCGTCCGACCTCGTCGCGTACCGCCGCCAGATTGTATGCGATACCGTGAGTCAGGAATAAGTTCATGGCGACCCCGTGGGGCACGTGACACACGCCGCCCAGGGCATGGCCCAGGGCGTGGATGATCCCGACACCGGAATTGGAAAACGCCGCACCCGCCATACAGGCGGCATTCGCAAGGTAAAATCGCCCCTTCCGGTCATTTCCGTCTGCAAGCACTGCCGGCAGATGTTCACGGATGAGCGTGATGGCCATCACGGCATGCGCGTCACTGAAAGGATTCTTCGGCTTGCAGATACAGGCCTCGATCGCATGGGTCAGGGCATCGATCGCCGTGGCGGCGGTGACCAGGGGCGGCAGCGAGACGGTCATGCGGGGGTCCAGAATCGCCGTTTTCGGAAACAGCTGATAAGAGGCAAACAGCAGTTTCTGATTCTGGGCGGCGTCCCTGATCATGGCGGCGTAAGTGACTTCAGATCCGGTCCCGGCGGTGGTGGGAACGACGATAAACGGCTGCATGGATTTGCGAAGCTTGACACCGACCAATTCCATCAGGCTGCCGACGCCCTCGGAAATCAGCATGTTGACCGCTTTGCCGGTGTCGATCACCGATCCGCCGCCAACGGATACAATGGCATCACAGTCATTTTTCCGAAACACCCCGGCCGCATCATCGACAATCCGGGGGGAAGAATCCGGCGGTACCCGGTCAAATATGGTAACCGCCGTAAAACCTGATCCATTCAGGACGTTGGTTACCAATTCGATCAGCCCGGCTTCCGAGACCCCTTGATCGGTGAGAATCAACGGTCGTTTTGCCCCGAGCTGTCCCAATTCACGTCCAAGAGTGTCCAGAGCATTGTCACCGGATACGATCTTGACAGGGTTGAAGAATCGGAAAAAAGGGGTGGTCATTTTGTGCTCCCCAAGCCCTAAGAAAATAAGCCTGCCTGTGGTTTATATATTTTCACCGCCCGCTTCGCTCGAAACGCGGAGAGCGCAGAGAGGAAGATATTTTTGTTTTCCGTTGAGCGGAGGGAAAACAAAATAATGATTGCCGTATCAGAATAAGTCTCTCCCAAATTCACACCTTCTTAACCTCCCACCTTCCATCTGTCCTCTGACTTCTGTCCTCTGTCTTCAGGTCCTTATCCCCCAAATGCCGCTTCGGAAATTTCCACCGCCGCCCCGTTGCACTTGACAATGCTATTCATTTTACCCAGGGTGGTCGGTAGAATGGCGTGGATGAAAAATTCGGCGGTTTTAATTTGACCTTCGTAAAAGTCAACGTCCTTCTTCCTGGGACCGGCCGTCAATTGCTGCTGAGCCAGCGCCGCCCGCCATAACAGCATCCAGGCCATGATGACATCCCCCATAACTTCCAGAAACGGAAATGCAAACGCAAAAGCTGATTTAAACCGGGGCGACATGGCATTTTGGCCGATGCTCATAGCCACCTCCCCCAGTCTGTTGACGGCAGCCTCGACTTCGTCGGCCAACCCCGCCAGTTCGCTGTTTTCCCTGGCCATGGCGACGATCTTTTGGATCTCGCCGAGGAAGTTTATAAAAACCTGCCCCTTGGCCAGACCCAGTTTGCGACCCAGCAGGTCCATGGCCTGGATTCCGTCCGTGCCCTCGTAAATCGAAGTGATCTTGCAGTCCCGCACGAGCTGCTCAACCGGGTATTCTTTTATGTATCCGTATCCGCCGTAAACCTGGACAGCCTGAACACAGACGTCAAAACCACGCTGGGCGCAATAGGCCTTCACCAGCGGCGTCAGCAAATCGGCATACCCCTTGTATAAAGCTCTTTCGTCTTCACTGGTCGCCAGGTGTTCCCGGTCGAGGCATTGCCCCACATAGTAAACAAAGCTGCGCATGCCGTCGACATACGCCTTCATACCCAGCAGCATGCGGCGCACATCCGGATGCCGGATGATGGGCACTGGGGGAGCTTCCGGATCCTTGCCGGCTGCAAGGTCCCTTCCCTGGATACGTTCCCGGGCATAGTTGAGCGCATACAGATAGGCTGTGGACGCGTAATTGAAGGCCTGAAACCCGACCCCCAGACGGGCTTCATTCATCATGTAAAACATGATCTTCATTCCCTGACATTGCTCACCGAGAAGCAGGCCGCGGCATTGACCCTTGCCACCCAACGCCATACTGCAGGTGGAGCTGGCGTGGATGCCCATCTTTTCTTCGATGCCCGTGCAGACCACATCGTTGGGCTCCCCCAGGCTGCCGTCTGCATTGACCCAGATTTTGGGAACCAGAAAG
>Ga0307426_1000951_pt1 | contig 19781 bp, 14 predicted proteins | sample SalMarWE160340MG_FD_202165 | JGI IMG/M metagenome (GOLD analysis project Ga0307426, IMG submission 202165) | Salt marsh sediment microbial communities from the Plum Island Ecosystem LTER, Massachusetts, United States - WE1603-40 | ecosystem: Environmental > Aquatic > Marine > Intertidal zone >...
TATGGCAGCGCGTGCAAATATAATCAAACCGGCTGCGTGTATCGAAGCGATTTCGGCCGCTGCCGCACCAGGGGCACACCTGCATGCTCTCAGCTATGGGTTCGGAACAGTCTATACAGCGGTAAAATGTAGTGAAGATTTTTTTGTAGCGCCTGGCGAAGTCCTCCCGTCGTACCCGACGCCAGTCAGGCAGCTTTTTGGTCTCGGTTTCCAAAAGTATATCGGGCTTAAGCTTTTTGGGCATTGCCTGCAATAGAGCGGTAAGCATTTGCCCCGCATCGGCAAAACGTCGAGCGGGATCCACTGAAAGGGCCTGTTTGATAAACTTCACCAGCGCTAAATTCGTTCTTTCACGGAGGCGTTTATAGCCTCTGCCCGGCCAGCGGAAGGGCCACCTTGGCAGGACGCCGGTGATATATTCATAAAGAATAAGGGCGACGGAAAAACAATCGCTGCGATATGTGGGTCGCCCGTATGCCTGTTCGGGTGCGACATAGCCGGGTGTGCCAAACTCATCAATAGTTTTCATACGGCCTTTTAGCTGCTGAGAGATTCCAAAATCGCCCAACGCTGCCCGGCCCTTTGGAAACAAGAAAATGTTTCCCGGTGTGACATCACAATGAATCAGACGATGCCTGTGTGCGTATGCGAGCCCGTCAAGAACCTGGGCAATCATCGACAATATGCGGCGGACAGACATGGGCCTGGAACAGTCATCGAGTGTTTTAAAAGACAGTTCGGTGGCAACGACAAGGTGGTCTTCGATGATGTCTGCGTTTTTAACGGGCATGATATGGCGATGTCTTAATTTGGAAACCATGCGAATCTCGCGGAACAACGCCTGATTACTACGCTCACCACTAACGTCCATAAGAGGTATCTTCAAAGCCACAGACATTCCCTCGACACTATCTTTGGCTTTCCAGACCTCAGAGCTGCCACCGATACCGAGTTGATTATCCAGGCGGTATTTTCCCAGCCGGCGCCCACGAGTCAAATCCAGAGCAGTCTTACCTGTGCTTTTTTTGCTTTCCATTTTGTTGCTTATCCTGAAACGAATCAGGCGCTTAAGCAGCGAGAACAAGTGCCGACATTAAGCAAGCGGCTTTCAACAAGTATTATCTGACAATTACCAGATTTTAATCTAACTATTCAGATGTGCCAATACTATTTAGAGTAAATTTTGTTCTGCCCGTTGGGCGGGGAAAATTTCTAACAGAGGTTGCAACTCCATACATTTTCGGCTATAAAGGTTGTTTCATATAATTTGATGTAACGTAATATGAGACATGAGGCATGATATATGAGATACAGCCGGATGTTTATACCGACGGTCAAGGAGGTTCCCTCCGATGCCGAGACGGTCGGTCATAGATTGATGATTCGAGCGGCCTTGATACGCAAAGTGGCCAGCGGGACATACACGTATTTGCCTCTTGGCTGGCGGTGCCTGCTGAAAATTATTGCAATCGTCCGCGAGGAGATTAACCGGGCCGGTGCCCAGGAGATTCTTGTGCCTTCTCTGCAGCCCCTTGAACTCTGGGAGAAGACCGGCCGCAGCATCGACTATGGGCCGACGATATTTCGCTTTGAGGACCGTCACGGCAGAGGGAATGTGCTTAGCCCAACAGCCGAGGAAGTCTTTACCTCTTTAGCCGCCAGCGAGATAAAGTCCTACAAACAAATGCCCATCAATCTTTATCAAATAAGCCCGAAGTTCCGCGATGAATTTCGGCCTCGTTTTGGACCCGTGAGGTCCCGCGAATTCATTATGAAGGATGCCTACAGTTTCGACTCTAATCTTGAAGACCTCGATAAATCTTATAAGGCGATGTATGACGCTTATTGCCGTATCTTCAAACGCTGCGGGCTCGATTATGTCATCGTCGAGGCCGAGTCCGGTGAGATGGGCGGCTCCGGGTCACATCAGTTCACCATCCCGTGTGAATCAGGGGAAGACACAATCGTCCATACCAAAGACGGTTCTTACGCGGCCAATCTCGAAAGGGCGGCAGTAGACCCGCTGCCAAAAGAAAAGTCAAATGCCAATATTCCACCAATGGAAGATGTTCATACACCAAATATCGGCACCATTGAAGCCGTATGCAATTTTCTAAAGACAAAACCAGAAGAGATGGTCAAGACACTGATTTATTCAACCGGTGACAAAACAGTGGCCGTACTGATTCGCGGTGACCATGATGTTAATGAGGAGAAGTTGAGGATTGCTGTAGGCGGCAAACACATCGAGCTGGCGGATGAAGCGACGATAGAAAAAGCCACCGGCGCAAAGGTTGGATTCGCCGGGCCTGTCGGAATTGACAACACGGTTGATACTATACTGATAGACCATGCAGCAGCAGCAATGGCAGTAGGTGTTACAGGTGCGAATAAGACGGACTATCACGTTAGAAATGTTGTGCCGGGTAGGGATTTTCCGCTCGAAGGGGAAAATGTTACCGTTACTGATATCCGCTATGCGGTTGAAGGTGACAAGCATAATGGGCAAAAGCTGTTGTTTAAGAAGGGTATTGAAGTCGGCCAAGTCTTCAAGCTCGGGACAAAATACAGTGAAAAACTCGGCGCGAAATTCCTCGATGAAGAAGGCGTAGAAAAACCCTGCATCATGGGCTGTTATGGAATCGGTATAAACCGAATCCTCGCTTCTGCCACTGAAACCTGTAATGATACCAATGGTATTATCTGGCCGATTAGTATCGCCCCGTTTGAGGTTCTGATTACGTGTGTGAATCAGGATGACGAGGAGGTGGCAAAGGTAGCCGAGGGTATTTACCAGCAGTTGCTTGCTAAAGGCATTGACGTTCTGTTGGATGACCGCTCCCTGCGCGGCGGAGTGAAGTTCAAAGACGCCGACCTGATTGGCATACCGGTCAGAGTTACTGTCGGCAGAAGGTCTGTTGCCGAAGGAAATGTCGAGTTAAAGCTGCGGGCCGAATCAGAAAGCCAAAATGTGCCTGTTGAGAAAGCGCCAGATAAAGTGATAGAGATGGTCAATGCATTAAAAGAACAATTAAAGTGCTAAAGGGAAAGTTTTTCTACAACAATTGATAAATTGCTAAATTTAAGTTAATTATGAGGATTGGCAACAAAGCCACTCCAAGATATGAAAGGAGAGAATCGATGAAAGAAAATAGACTTTCAAGACGGGATTTTTTGAGCAGGACGTCGCTTGCAGCAGCGGGGACTGTTGCTGTTGCATTGGGCCGCTCAGCGGTGGGAGCGGTTGATATGAGCAAGGTAGAGCGTATCGTCAAGAAAGGCCGCATCAACCAGTCGGTCAGCAAGTGGTGCTATGGCAAATTTTCAGTTGATGAGCTATGTGCGGTGTCCAAGAAAATGGGTATGAAAGCGATTGACTTGCTTGGGCCAAATGACTTTCCAACCCTGAAAAAGCATGGGCTGGCATGCTCGATGGTAAATACACACGGCCTGGGCAACGGGTTAAACAGGAAAGGAAATCACGAGGAGTGCCTGGCGAAAATACGTGATGCCATCGATGCGGCTGCCGAGTATGGATTTCCAAACGTGATTTCCTTCCCCGGTAACAGGCGAGGCATGTCCGACGAGGAGGGAATTGAAAACTCCGTTATCGCGCTCAAGCAAGTCGCAGGACAAGCCGAGAAAAAGAAGGTAACTATCTGCTTAGAATATCTCAACAGCAAAGTCGACCATAAAGACTATATGTTTGACAATATGAAATGGGGTGTCGAAGTCTGCAAAAAAGTTGGCTCCGAGAGTGTGAAGATTCTTTACGATATCTACCACGCTCAGATTATGGAAGGCGATATTATTCGCACGATTCGTGACTACAAGGACTATATCGGCCACTACCATACCGGCGGCAATCCAGGGCGCAACGAAATTGATGAGACACAGGAATTGTATTATCCTGCGATTATGCGCGCTATAGTCGACACCGGATTCAAGGGCTATGTCGCGCATGAATTTATTCCAAAACGAGACCCGATCGAGTCTCTGGCTTATGCAGTGCGGATTTGCGACGTGTAGCATCGTGTCCAGATACCTGCCGGATAGAATCGCTAAGTACGAATTACTTAATTGAAGAACAACGGAATGTGGAAGCTAAAAGACCCTAAGCCGGTCAAGCTGATAATCGGCATTCTGGCTGCGGAGCATCAATGTCTGCACGAGGCTGTCGAATCAGTAATAAGCAAGTTCGGCCGCACTGACTTTACGAGTAATGTGTGGCCTTTTGACAAAACCGATTATTACAAAGACCAAACCGGCCCACACATCTTAAGACAATTTGTCAGTATTGAAAAATTAATCGATCCCGGCAAGTTAGCAAAAATCAAATGTAAGACAAACAAACTCGAACAAAAACTGGCAAAAACTCTGGGCCTTCCTCTGCCCAGGCCGGTGAATCTTGACCCCGGTATAGTTGAGCCTTCGAAATTGATATTGGCCACAACAAAAAACTATTCTCATCGTATATATATCGGTAAGAAAATGTACGCTGAGGTAACACTTATTTTCGATAAAGGCCACTGGCAGCCGTTAGACCATACTTATCCTGATTACAGGCAAGAGTGTTATTTTGATTTTTTCGTTAACGTTCGTAACCGTTTACTGGAGCAGTTAAAATCTCAACGCTGACCACAATATCTGCAATCCTATTGGCCGGTTCTTTTTTTCTGTCCTTGATTCTGACCGGTCTTGTAAAAATATTTGCTCAGCGGGCCGATTTCGTCTCCCACCCCGTTAGTGATAGATTTGCCGAGAGGACCGTTCCACTTGGAGGCGGTATCGCAATCCTCGTCACATTGACGGCTTTTATCATCCCTGCAGCATTTGCGATAAAATTTCTTCCCGGCCACCTCGAATCCCTTGCCGAAAAGGCAAATATTGAACTGGCGGACTTTTTAGCCAAAGTCAACCAGCTTATAGTTATTCTAATAAGTGCTCTTGTCTTGTTGGCACTGGGCCTTTGGGACGACAAAAAGCATCTTGGTCCGTTTTTTAAACTTGTTGTTCAATTCGCTGTTGCGATAAGTGCTGCTATCTTTGCGGATGTCAGAGTCGAGTTTTTCATCGAAAACAAAATAATTACCTCTGTGATGTCGGCCTTCTGGATAGTCCTGATTATCAACGCCTTTAATTTTCTCGACAACATGGACGGCCTGTCTGCGGGTATTGCAGTCATAGCAAGCTGCATTTTACTTGCGGCGGCGGCCACAAGCGGACAGGTATTTGTAGGCGGTCTGGCACTTGTTTTGGTAGGGGCATTGCTGGGATTTTTAGTATTCAATTTTCCACCTGCGAAAATCTTTATGGGTGATGCCGGCTCCCTTGTGGTGGGCTTTTTCGTTGCCATTTTGACGCTGCGGACCACGTATTATCGCGAAGCCCAAAGCGGCCGATGGTATGCGGTTCTTGTGCCTCTGGTTGTTATGGCAGTGCCGCTCTATGACTTTATCAGCGTAACCCTGCTGCGTATAAGTCAGGGCAAAAGCCCGTTTGTCGGTGACACACAACACTTTTCCCATCGACTAAAAAGACGCGGATGGACCGATACACAAACAGTTTTGACGTTATACCTGGCTACGCTCTGCACTGGGCTGGGAGCAGCTTTTCTTAATCAGGTTGACCGGGCCGGTGCAATCCTGATTTTTGCCCAAACGTTTATGATACTGGCTATTATTGCCATCCTGGAGACGACCGCCAAAAATGACAAAAGCAGCAGTTAGTTGCAGTACATACAAAAGTAAAGGGCAAGTGGTGATGGAATATGTTCTGCTTGCCCTGTGCTTTTGTGTAATCGCACTTCGGGCAGTGCTTACTGAAAGCCCCGGTACGCAATCCTCTGCTATGTCGGGCAATCCGGATGACACTGTTTACAGCCTGTCGATATCGGCAGTTTTAATTTGTTCATTCGTCGTTTGGTTTATAATTAGTTTTTGGCGCGAGAGATTTGTATATCGTCGTACAGGTATAGAAGTTGGTCTGTGCCTGTTCTGCCTGGCCGCCGTTATCGGCGTCTTTGCAGCCTCAAACAAACGTGCCGCAATCACTAATTTTGCAACACTGCTGGCCCCCATTCTAATGGCTGTTTTGCTCGTCCAGTTATTGGATTCGCAGGAAAAAATCAAACTGCTGCTGGCTGTTGTTGCCGCTTTAGGGGTAGTACAGGCATATCAATGTGCCGAGCAATATTTCGTCAGCAACCAAATGACGATTGAACAGTACGAACAGAACCGGGAGGCCGTGCTTGGGCCTCTCGGCATTGAACCGGGTACACTTGCACAGTTCCTCTTTGAGCATCGGCTTGATACAAAGGGAGTCCGGGGCTTTTTCACGACCAGTAACTCAGCCGGTTCATTCGCGCTGTTAGCCGCTTTTGCAGCTATCGGTTTATTCGTCGATAAATTGAAGAATCGCAAAAATGATGCGAGCGGGCCTCTTCGGCTTGTAATCTGCGGTATTGCAGTTGCGGTTGTTATCTTTGGCTTTGTAATTACGCGCAGCAAAGGCGCAATTGCCGCATCACTTGCGGCAATAGTGATGTTTATTGCTTATGTTTTGTTTGGTAACCGGCTAAAGAGATACAAGAAGGCCATATTCATCGTTTGCTTACTATCCTTTGCCGCCATCGGCTGTATTGTTATTCGGTATGGAATTACTCACGGCAGGCTGCCGGGTGGTAATTCAATGTTGGTCAGATGGCAATACTGGAGGGGCGCCGCACAGATGTATGTCGACCATCCAGTAACAGGCGTAGGTGGTGGAAACTTCGGCATTTTCTATACCCATTACAAAACCGCTTCAGCACTGGAAAGCGTCGCAGACCCACATAATTTTCTTCTAAGCATTTTGACTCAGTACGGCCCAATTGGGCTTATAGGCTTCTTGGCTGTTTTTTCGATACCTTTATGGCAGGCAGCGTCGAGCCAATCTGTTCTACCCTCCGGGAAAACCAACAAGCGCCGGCAGGTTTTTACAAAACTTACCATACCTTTCTTAATTGTTATATCCGCTGTTTTATTGCTCATCAGGCCGGTTCTTTCTCCAATGCCGACTGCCGGCTCTCTCGAAGAGAAGAGCGCTGCGATAATCCTGCTGTATGTGATTCCGGTGGTTGTATTTATTGCCGGCTTTTTACTTTTGACAACAGGTCGAGTATCAAATAAAGCCGATTATATGAACATAACCGCTGTTGGTTTATTTTGTGCCTGTATAGGATTACTTATCCATAATCTGATAGACTTTGCGATTTTTGAGCCGGGTGTTTTTACCGCTTTTTGTGCAATTATTGCATCCGTGATAGCATTGGATTATCACCAAAAGTCACGGCAACAGGTCGTTCGCAAACCTTCACCTTTTACAAAAGTATTGGTTGCAGCAGGGGGGGTGGTTATCCTTTGGGCATATTTTAATTACGCCCTTGTCCCTGTAGCCAAAGCCAATTCAAATATCAAATCAGCAATGCTGGGTTTGGGATACGCCGATGAACTCTTAGACAAAGCTGCCGGAGATGACCCGCTTGATCCGGCAGCGTTGAATATGAACGGCAGGGTCTATTTGCAGGAATACGACAAGACAGAGAAAAAACAACCGGTTTTGCTTGAAAAAGCCGTTGAGCGCTTTCTTGGAGCAGTCAAACGTAATAACGCGGATTTCAAGAATTATGAGAAGCTAAGCCAGGTATATAATCTGCTTGGTGATAATAAAAAAGCATACCAGTGGGGTCTTGAAGCGGCTAAACGGTATCCCGGCAGCGGTCGATTGCAATTCAACCTGGGTGAAATCGCTGAGAGGATGGGCAAAACCACTGTAGCGGTTGAACATTATCAAGAAGCTGTTATCATCGAAGATAATTATCGCCGCCAGTTTCAGGAAATGTACCCGGGGTGGGAAATAATCAGCCGACTCGGTCAAGAAAAATACAGGAAAGCAAAACAGCGAATAGAATATCTATCCCGACAACCGTCCCTGTAATCCTATACGTTATTCGCTTCCTATTTCGCTCAATACTTCGTCGGGGATGTCAAAGTTAGCGTATGTGTTTTGAACGTCTTCGTGGTCTTCAAAGGCTTCCATCAGAGAAATGATTTTCTTTGCGACCGTTGGGTCATTAACGGGTACAGTACTCTGCGGCACCATAGAAATTTCAGCTAACTGAGTAGGTATCTCTTTTTCTTTCAGGGCCTCTTTTAGCTTCTCGTAAGCAGCCGGGTCGCATGTTATTTCGTACACATCCCCAGTATTTTGCATATCATCTGCGCCGGCGTTAAGGGCGATTTCCAAAAGCTGCTCTTCGTCGGTCTCTGCCGTATTGACCGTGATGAGGCCTTTCTTCGTGAACATCCAGTTGACGCAGCCGGTCGCACCTAAGGAGCAGCCGTGTTTTTCGAATATTCTCTTAACTTCCGGCGTTGTACGATTGCGGTTGTCCGTGAGTGCTTCCACCATTATAGCTGCTCCACTCGGTCCATAACCTTCGTAGAGCACCTCTTCGTAACTAACACCCTCTATCTCACCGGTACCTTTTTTGATTGCTTTCTCAATTGTGTCCTTTGGCATATTTGAGACTTTGGCCTTGTCAATTGCGTATCGCAGAGATAAGTTTGCCGCCGGGTCGCCGCCGCCGGCCTTGGCGGCAACTATTATCATTCGAGCTACTTTGCTCCATACCTTGCCGCGCTTCGCATCGGCGGCTGCCTTTTTGTATTTAATGCCCGCCCAGTGTGAATGACCTGACATACCTGCTCCTGAAAACTATGTAAGTATCAATCTATCAAAACGAAAAACAATAAATCATTTTAGCTTTTATGCCTGGAAGATGCAAGAATCCAGCGGACGATATAATTTTTATTCTTTTGCCTGCCTTTTCTGCCAGACCTCAGCCATTATAGAGGCGGTAATAATACAAATAAAGACGAAAATGGCAGCCGGTATTGTTGCCTCCTCGCCAAAATGCTTCAAAGCCAAAACTGTTCCCAGGCCGGCGTTCTGCATTCCAATCTCTATTGCTAAAGTTCTTCTTCTGTTTGCAGCCATTCGAAACAGCGAGCCGACGCTATAGCCCGCTATCATACCATAGATATTTAGAATCAGGCCGGCGGCTAAAATCGGGCCGGTTATCATAATCAGACGCTCCCTGTTTAATGCTATCACCAGAGAGCAGATAAATATTATAAACGTAACTGATATAGCCGGGAATATCGCAACGACTTTCTCAATCTTTTCTCTGAGGTAATGCCTAATCCCAAATCCCACCAGCAACGGTACTATTACCATTTTTACGACACTAAGCACCATCGGCCAAAAATCAACATCCAAAACCGAACCAGCCAGCAACAAAGTCAATCCAGGCGTCAATAATGGACAGAGCAAAGTTGAAACGGTTGTAAGGGAGACGGAGTAGGCAGTGTCGGCCTTGGCGATGTAGCTCATTACGTTACTTGCCATTGCTCCCGGAGCCGAGCCGGTCAGAATCAATCCAACCGCTATTTCGGGCGGAAATGCAAACAGTTTGGACAGCAAAAATGCCCCTAATGGCATGATGGTGAACTGCGCACAAGAGCCTATTAAGACAATAATTGGTTTCTGGGCAATACGCCTGAAATCATCAATTTCCAGGACTGCGCCGATGCCGAACATTGTCAAAGCAAAGAACCATTCGTTGTAGGGCTTTAGAGCTACAAAAGGGCCGGGGAGAAAGTAGGCCACAATCCCGAACAGAATCACCCATACGGCGAAATATTTAGTATAGAAACTTAATACTTTCTCAAACATAGTGTTTGAGAGTATAAACGGCTGTCCCCAAACTGCCAATATGTTTCTTCAATCCTTCTATATCAGGGAGATACAGGTATATTTATTTTAACGGCCAGCCGGTCGGGCAATAACAGAGCCACTCTTCTACAAAGAGCTTTAAATCCAGTTTGTTTACACCATCAAGGTAGTTCAGGTCGGCCCCGTTACACCAATCATTGCCTTCGTCACATTCCTCCCATAACCACCATTCGGCGAACTTAGCAAAGTGCTTGAAGTTAACAAAGCATAAAGGGCCGCCGGGCCAGAAGCCGCCTAATAGTTCATAATCACCGCCGGCTGAGTAGGCTGCATCGGGCTGACCAATTGTGCCGGTTAATGTAAAATCTCCGCCGCTGCTTCGCCCGCCGCCGCCGTCAATTGTGTACCAGCTTAATTCATATTGGCCATTGGCGATTGACTCTGCCAATACCATCAACAACATTGTCGAAACAGCCAATCGGGCTATAGATGCTATCGTTTTATTCTTCATAGCTGACTCCTCACTTAGTGAAATTTCATTTGGCCGCCCGAGTACAGGCTGATGCCACCGCTGTCAGTACGTATCCCTTTAGACGCGTCGCCACGGGTGAAAAACCGGCTATTGCCTCCGAACCTTATGGTCCCAGTGGAGGTTACTACTATATTGGGCAGAAACTGCAGGTATTGGCCGGCATCAAATGTCGCGCTGCTGCCCGATGCATCCTGGTTAAAATACCGGAAATTGAAGCCTTCTTTGGGGTAGGTTCCTCCTATGGCGTGTCGCACCGAGGTAACGGGAAATATATTTACCATCATGTATTCCTCATCATAATCGCCCAGGTGCAAGGCGTCCAGGGTATACCACGTCGTATGAGAGTCGTCCCAACCGTAGTTCATGTGGTATTGTCGGGTGCCGAGTACCTTCCATCCATCCGCTACGATTGAATGACCTACAACTCTATACTGGATTGGCTGGTTAGAATTGATTTGTATCTTTACTTCATTGAACCATCCTTCAGCAGTGTAATCGTCCCTGTCCAGCCTGCAGCAGTACCCAGAGTAACGATACGTCCCTTCATAGACAGCCTCTATGTCTTCAGTGGGGACACTTGATTCACAGCCCTTACCTCCACAATAATCCATGCCGACTGCCACCCCAATCTCGTGGCACAACTCAGCGACTGCCGGTGAGCCTCCTGTGACGACATCAGGCATGTTGACCCAATCGTAAGGGTCATCGTATCCGATTCCTACGCCATAAGGAGGCCAGTACCAATAACGCATAATCTGAGCAGCGGCAGTGGCCACGCAGCCCACCAGGCACCGCGGTTGGTCACAGTCATCACCTGACGGCGGCGCCGGGCAGTCTCGGTTGTAAGGGTCGTGCTGATGCCAGCTCGTGCTTAACAACCACTCGCCTTCCTGATAGTTCATTGTGATCACACCCGACCCCAGACCCTTTTCAAATTCATCCTCGTCTCTTTCCAGCTCTGCCCAGGCGCTGCGGTAATTGATATCACAAATCTTGCTCACGTCCTCTGTTTGGGCAGAACGGACCGGCCCAACCTCTTTTTCTATCGTATTCAGGATACGCTCCATACAATCTTTTATGAGGTCAGCCATGCCTTCTTCAGACGCCGGATCCAAGTCAGAGGTCGCCGAGCATGCCTTCACCGGAGCAAGCTCCTTGCGCAGGGAGACAATGATGTAGCCCTTCGGCCATACACGGCAGAAATAACCGAGTATCCGCCCATCACGCTGGAATTCCTGTACATCTTCCACATGAGCCGTATTGGCATCACCCCAGTCTCCTTTTTGCCGCAGCGTTAGAGTAATCCAGTTGTTCGCTACGGTTATAGCCTCGTCCACAGTCACTACCTGAGCCTGGACCGGTGTTATTAACATCATCGCAGCAAAGGAGGCAATCAGGATTGTTATTTTTAAGTTTTTCATAATAACCGTCACCTCCTATTCTATTGCAGGGTTACAAGCACTAAAATCCGTGCCTTTTGTCCCAGTTCCAGTTTTTGCATCGCCTTACCTAAAATAGCTCCGCGAGCCCGGTCATAATCCGCTGCTTTCATGGCGTAGCCGGCAGTGGCGGAAGTAGTGAGTAGGTCACCGGCCTGCACGGCCGTTTGTGTTGCATCTACGTTGCAGTACACGCGTCCCGCCAGGGCCACATCGTAATCAAACTGACCCACGCCAAGGCGAACACCAGACCCCATTCCTTTCGCGCCGGCCACGATACCGGCAACCTTGCTATCGTAGGCCGACCGGCTTGCTGTCAGCTTGCCCGGATTTTCAGAATCTATCACCAGTACCGTACCGGCCTCGATATCGGCTTCTTCCGTCACGTCAAACCCCTCTGCATAATCAAGACCTTCACCTATCTCGACGATTGGATCTCCGGCGGTATTCGATACTCTTATTCTACCCGCAACATCAAGCTTGGCTCCAGGTGACGTCGTCCCGATGCCGACGTTGCCGCCTTCTTTAATAACAATTCGATCACCACGGAGGGTTCCCACATACTCAGCAATACGAAAGTCGTTATCATTATCCCCATAAAGGGTCCACCTTCCAGTTCCCGCCCAATTTACAAGGTCAAGAAAAGGGAAGGATGTGTTTGATCCTTCAATACGAATCCGGCTCTTGACGTGCAACTTATCAACCGGTGCCGTCGTCCCGATGCCGACGTTGCCATTTTGCTGGAAAGTAACTCGTGGAGTCCCGGAAGCATGGCCGGAACGGAAATGAAGCTTATTGTCATCTGTATTGTCCGAAGAGATAGTCCAATTATTCCCTCCGCCATCACCAAAGATTACCTGGGCCTTCGAGGAGGTATCTGCTGTTACGATGCCCACCTGGGCGGGACCAGCATTGCGATAAATATGCAAATCTCTGGTCGGACTCTCCGTGCCGATGCCGATGTAGCCGCCGGAAGCAATTACCATATGCTTCGTACCCACACTCCCCGAAGCTCCACGCTCCTGAATGTAGTAACTTTCGTCTGAGTGAACTCCTGTTACCCATTGATTAAGCCTATTACCAGCGCCATCACCCAATTGAATTATAAGTCCTGGATTTCCTTGAGGAGAGGACAACAGGATCTGGGACCCATTTGGAGTTGATCCAGGGTTTCGAGTCGCTAAGTCTCCAATTATATCAAGTGTTGCTCCTGGCTCCGTTGTGCCAATGCCGACATTGCCGCTGAAATGGCCATGTCCGTGGAAGTAGCCCGCCCAACCGTCGGGGCTCTGGCTCTGACCATAAATCCCGTAGTTTTTGCCGGTACTCATCGCGGCGATGCCGAACACGCCAATACCGTCGGTGCTGTAACTCGTGCCATAAACACCGACCCCCCCGCCGCTGAAGTTGCTGGCCTGGCCTTGTACCCCAATTCCGCCGGAAGCGGTGTTCTCGCCGAAAACGGCCTTCGCACCTCCGCTTTCGACGTGCAACTTCGTCCCCGGCTCCTTTGTGCCGATGCCGACCTTGCCAGCCTCGTCTACGAATATCCCGCGGGTCTGCAGTGCGTATGGCGTGGGCGTTAGCTCCGTTCGCGGACTGAGGGTGACAAAAGCGTTAGGGTCGTTACTGTCACCCGGCCGAACACCGATGTCCAGCCAGCGAGCGTCTCCATTGAAAACACCCACATCATTGAAATCCAGCGCAACAGTGAAGTACCCATCAATCACGTCCACATCGGGCGCATTGACGTCGATGCCTACCTGGTTGCCGTCGCTCAGTTCATCGAAAAGCTTGAACCGAAAGTCATAGATCTCATCGGCAGGGAGGTTGGCATCCATCAGACGTCCCTGATACGTAAACGCCTTACCCATCGGCGCTGCGTGGCCGACCTGAGCAAAACAAACTATCAGGCACAAAGATGTTATTAAAATTGTTAACATTTTGACATTTTTCATCTGTTTCTCCTTTTCCAAAATAGTCCCTGTGCAAGCAGAGAACCGTTAAATTTGACGGCGAACACTTTGCGTACCGCTCTGGTTTCGTGAATTATTGCGGAAGTGAAGGTATAGAATCGTGTTTTTTATCACCACTTCTCCAAGTTGTAAAATTTTTTAAGCAAGTCAGTACAATTATACGCTTTAGCACCCCCGTTGTCAATAGAGTTTTGTAGTTCTGAGTAAAATCTCTATAAGTACAGTTTTCAACTATGGATACGTGTTTTTAGAAGAATACTCCACAAGCTTATAATGGCAGGGGCATCATTGAGCCAAATTGCCACGCTATATGATTCCTTGTGTGCATCGATGCCGACATAGACATCGCCGTCTTTTGTTAGGTTGATTTTGTTGAAGAACATCTGTTTTTTTGATAGTCTTTTTTTCATGGCCATTCCTTTCGATTTATGGTTACGATTTTTTTTGAACAACTACATATCATAACCGTTGAAAGGATGGCCTACATATTATCTAAGTTACTGTTGCGGAAACGGCGTTTGTCATTCCTGCGAAAGCAGGAATCCAGTTTTTTAGGCGTACACCCCTGCTTTCGCAGGGGTGACATTTCCAGTTTCGGTTTTCCGCAACAGGAACTATCTAATTACTTATGTTCAATCCGAGCTGTATGTTTCCCTTGGATTTATTGATGATGCGTTCCGAACCTGTGAATATATTCTCGGCGATTATGGCACGGTCAACATCCTTTCCAAGTTCAATTTGTGGCCGGTCCTGTCGAAATTCACATCCCCTAATGAGAACGGTTCCACTTTGGGCTTGAATTGCCGGGCGATTTCCTTCTTTGCCGCCCCATTGGGTAAACGTACAGTCGCTAAAACCAACGGTCCCCTTCCCTCCAATCTTCGCTATCTGATTGCACGGACCCCAGAATGCACAGTTCACGAAACGAATGCTTCCCCTATTGTTCTCAGAGACTTCTATCATAGTTGGGTCCGGCCCGTGGAAAGATACGAACTCACCATTGGTTATCAACAATCCAAATGGTGCACATTCTTCCACGAGCAGAGCAGTATAACAATCGTCTGCTCCGATACCGAGAAAGTTGCCATTGCATACACCCCTTCTGCTTTTTATGAATTTATATCCGATTTTGTAGCCGAAGCAGAAGGTATTATAGACATACTCCCAGTCGGAACGGCCAAAGATAAATGCTTCACCGTTTTCCATTTGCCACTTGAACAACTTGGGTCTGGTGCTCCACCAGGGATTGAAGTGAACATTTTCGATTCGTCCGATGTCATAGATGGCATCGACCATTATACCCCGCCGGATTGGCTGGCCGTGTACGTCGCGAATCAGGTGGCGCTCGTTCCGCGTCGCGTCGATGCCGTTATATGGATTGAGCATCTCTACCGCAAGGACAGCCGGGTTTTTCCCCCGCATAGCGATTGCCCAGGGATATGGTTTGGGTTCGTCATCTACGTTCTGCTGGGGATAGTATAAGACAACACCTTTAAGAGTACTGTTCGTGTTGAGTGTAATAAAAGCAGGTCCGTCCTCGCGCCCGGCATCCCCTGTCACTAAAAATGTGGTGCCGTCGTCCGTCGGTTTGGGCGTGCCCCGGTTACGTATGCCATTATGGGCCGGAACCGATTGCCAGATACCCGCCAACGTGACGGCCTTGGGCACGTTCAGATGGCCGGTAAAAAAATAGTTGCCGCGAGGAGCATAAACAACCCCCCCGCCGGCTTTTTCAGCAGCATCCAGAGCTTTTTGAAACGCTGCTGTGTCATCCGTTTCGCTGTCCCCTGAAGCGCCGAAGCTGCGAACATTGAAATAGTCTGAAATAGCTGCCTGTTTTGTTTCTTCTGCGAAAGTGCCGGTTGAACACACAAATGACAATCCCAGAAAAAAAACGCCAAACTGTTTTAAGATTCGTGCCTTTGTACGATTCATTTGTTTTACTCCTGTTGAAATTTCCTCATTTATAATGCTTAGAAACGTTTCTACTGCTTTCAACACCAAAATCAGGCAAAAAGCTGTGTATGAATGTACCTAATTAGCCTCGCTATGTCAATTGTAATAAATGTATGTCCTGACGCCTGTATGGACGGGAAGGTTCGACTCCTCTCGGCCTCTATAGTATAGACAAAGAATTACGACAATTTTTACTTGAACTTCTATGACACTTTCGCCATTCCGGTAAGGTATTGCTAAAAATATCATCTGTGATGTTTCCTGCCCCTTCCCTGCAGAAAAGTTTGAAAAGTGGAAATGATTCTGGTAGTCTCTGAGAAAAGAAGGCACATAGTTGTTACTGTACTGACAAAGGACGTTAATCAATGGCGGTAAAAACAGGTTTTGACAACGAAAAGTATTTAAAGCAACAAACCGAAGCCATCCTTGAGCGGGTCAATAAGTTTAACAATAAGCTTTATCTCGAGTTCGGCGGTAAACTGCTCTTTGATTATCACGCCGCACGCGTGCTGCCCGGTTTTGACCCCAACGTCAAAATGCGACTCTTGCAGAAAATACGGGACAAAATAGATGTTATCCTCTGTATTTATGCCGGCGACATCGAGAGAAAAAAGGTGCGGGCTGACTTCGGCATTACCTATGATTCAGATGCGCTCAAAACAATCGATGACTTCAGGGAATGGGGCATCGACGTTACCGCCGTGGTCATTACACGTTACGATAACCAGCCCTCGGCCAAGGTGTTCAAGAACAAGCTTGAACGCAGGGGAATAACAGTTTATACGCACAATTCTACAAAGGGTTATCCTACGGATGTCGACACTATTGTAAGCGACGAAGGTTATGGTGCAAACGAACCTATACATACCAAGCATCCAATCGTAGTTGTGACCGGCCCCGGACCCGGAAGCGGAAAACTCGCCACCTGCCTCTGTAATTTATACCATGAATACAAAAACGGCAACGAGGCCGGCTTTGCCAAGTTCGAAACATTCCCCATCTGGAACCTGCCCCTGAAGCATAAAGTAAACGTCGCCTACGAGGCCGCAACGGTTGACCTCAAGGATGTAAACGGAATTGACTATCACCATTTGGAAGCATACAATGAACAGGCAGTCAACTACAATCGCGATATCGAAGCCTTTCCGCTGCTGAAAAGAATAATAGAAAAAATCACAGGCAGGGATTCCTTTTACAAATCTCCGACCGATATGGGCGTCAACCGTGCCGGTTTTGGAATCGTGGATGACGAGCTCGTCCAGGAAGCCGCCCATCAGGAGATCATCAGACGTTATTTCAGGTGTGCCTGCGAATACGCAATGGGATTCGTCGAAAGAGAAATACTGGACAGGTCCGAGCTTATCATGAAAAACGTGGATGCGAAGGTAGAAGACAGGTCCGTGGTATTACCGGCCCGGCAGGCTGCCCAAAGAGCACAGGAACTTGGCAAGGGAAATGAGGGCATTTTTTGCGGCGCTGCCATTGACCTGCGCGATGGAACCATTATTACGGGCGAGAATTCTCACCTTATGCACGCGGCGTCGAGCCTTGTTATCAACACCACAAAGCACCTTGCCGGTTTGCCGAAAAAAATGCACCTTTTGCCCCAGAACATTACCGATTCTGTACGATTCCTGAAAAAGGAAATCATGAACGGAAAAATGATTAGCCTTGACCTCGAAGAAACATTAATCGCCCTCAGCATCAGTGCCATATCGAACCCCGCCGCCCAGATGGCTGTCGAGCACTTAAAGGAGCTCAAAGGGTGCGAAGTTCACATGACCCACATTCCCACAACGGGTGATGAAGCCGGATTAAGAAAGCTGGGTGTCAATCTCACCTCAGACCCTGACTTTTCCTCGAAAAGCCTTTTCATCACCTGAGTGCCGTGAAGGCGGTGTTGTTTGATGCAGGAATCCAACTACAAGTAACACCACGAACCATAGTAGTTTCTGTTCAACCAACTTCTCCCGGAAACAAACCTTCTTCCCTTGCTCCCATCAGATAACGATGGTATCCTATGGGGAAATGCTCTCGGTATAGTATTGCTCTCGGAGTGTTTGGAGGAGTGCCTGACTACTTCTCAGTTGATAGAATTGGATTTGTTAGTCTATAGAAGTATGATATATGATAGGAGTCTTCTCATGAAAACCACCCGGTTGATAATAGTTATCACAGCACTTTGTCTTCTTCCTTCTTGTGGGGCATACGCCGGGGAACTGCCCATCACTTCGGCGGAAGATGTGGGGATGTCCCCAGAGAAACTGGCTCAAGTCAAACCTGCCGTACAGGCTCTTATAGACAATGGGAAAATAGCAGGGGCAAGTGTTATCGTTGCCCGGAAGGGGAAAATTGTTCTGTTCGAAAACTTCGGTATGATGGATCGAGATGCAAAGAAACCCATGCAGCCGGATACTATCTTTCGTATTTACTCCATGACCAAGCCCATTACGAGTGCAGCTGCCATGATGCTGTATGAAGAGGAGAAGCTGAGCTTAGATGACCCTGTGTCAAAATATATTCCGAAATTCAAGTCACTGAAAGTATATGCCGAATCCGGCAAACACGAAGATCAAGCGCGGGAGATGAGCGTTCGTGATTTGTTTCGGCATACTTCGGGCCTAACCTATGGTTTCTTCGGAAATACTCCTGTTGACAAAATGTATATGGCCAGGAGCGTCTTTGATTGGGACAGTTCCCTCCAGGATATGATAAACAAATTAAGCGAAATCCCACTCCTCTATCAACCGTCAACAAAGTGGCATTACAGTGTATCGACCGATGTGCTCGGCTATATTGTACAGAAAGTCTCTGGTCAACCCTTGGACAAATTCTTCAGGACAAGAATCTTTAAGCCTCTTAAAATGAAGGATACAGCCTTTCACGTACCTGCCAGCAAAGTTGACCGCTTTGCCGCCTGTTACGGCCCGAAGCTTAGTGGCGGGCTAAGGATTGTCGATGAGCCGGCCAAAAGCCAATATCTCAAAAAACCCACATTGTTTTCAGGAGGAGGAGGCCTGGTTTCCACGGCAAGGGACTATATGCGATTCTGCCGGATGCTGCTTAACAAAGGACAATTGGACGGCGAACGGCTCCTCCGCCCCGAAACCGTAGAAATGATGACAACGAATCAACTTCCCGATTCGGTAAAAAGAGATAAGGATGGAGGATTCGGGTTAGGCTTTTCTGTACGACTCAGGGATGATAAATTTCCGAAGGGAGAATACGGCTGGGGAGGAGCCGCCAGCACACACTTCTGGATTTCTCCCAGGGATGAGTTGATCGTAATCGCCCTGTCTCAATACATGCCCTACTCGGCCCGGTTGGAAAACACCGTAAAACCAATCATCTATGATTCGGTTCTCAGCCCGTAGCCAATCTCTCAAATACTACTAACATAAACACAAACAGGTCGGGTCTGATTGGACCAGACAAAAACAAATCAGAGTCAATATTGTTGTGGAGACATGAAATCGAAAAAAACGGTTTTTGATCTATTCTTGGCTGTCACAATACTTGTCCTGATTACAGGCTCCGGTTGCTGGGACATAATATTGGAAAGATAGCTAATTCAAGAATCATTTCTTAATGCCGATACAGTAGAGGTTCTTCATACCGACCAGAAACATTCGCCCATTCGCTACCGCAGGCGATGGATGGTTGCCGTCCCCAAGATCGTTGACTGCCAGAACCTCGAACTTCGGCCCGGCCCTAATAACGTAGCTCTTTCCGGCATTCGCAAAGTACAGACGCCCCTGAGGGTCGGCTATCGGGCTTGCCCAACTCGTCGAGATACCCTTCAACCGCTCGGAATACTCCTGTTTCCCCGTGCTTACGTCCCAGCACTTCACGATGTATGGTGTATGCAGGCGATACAGGTACTTACCAACAATGATCGGTGAACTCAGCGCCTGACCTGCCTGGGTAATCGTCCAGCGAATATGGGTCTTGGAAACATCACCGGAGCCGGTCGGGTCCAATGCAACTCCGGGGCCGCCCCGGCCGCTGTCAAAGTAAACCAGACCGCAACCATACGCAGGTGACGCCGCATCACCCTCACCCTTGCACCACCAAAGGATCTCCCCATTAGTCGGGTCAAGA
>Ga0307426_1000956_pt1 | contig 19685 bp, 18 predicted proteins | sample SalMarWE160340MG_FD_202165 | JGI IMG/M metagenome (GOLD analysis project Ga0307426, IMG submission 202165) | Salt marsh sediment microbial communities from the Plum Island Ecosystem LTER, Massachusetts, United States - WE1603-40 | ecosystem: Environmental > Aquatic > Marine > Intertidal zone >...
TCCACCATCACCTGGTGCACGAAGGGGGGTGGAGGATCACCGCCGCCGCGGACAAGACGTTCCTGTTCCACCCGCCCGGCGGCAACCCGCTCGCGGCGGCGCCCCCGCGGGAGCACCTCGGCAGTGCCGTCGCGTGGCTGCGCAACTGGGCCGAGGAGAACGACCTGCACCTGGGCCCCGAAACCAACATGCCTCGGTGGGACGGAACGCGCCCGGACTACGAGCTTGCGGTGAGCGAGCTCCTGGCAGCGGGGTGTGACGTTCCTTGAACCCGCCCGGGCATCGATGTACCTGATGCCCGGGCGGATGCTGCAGACCCCCCGGCGGCCAACGGGCAGATCTCCCCTGAATCCCTTTCCCGGCAAAAGCGCGCTACCGAAGCGGCGAGAATCAACGGATATCTGGAGGCCCACTACCGCCCGAAACCCCAGACCTACACCTTTTCGCCGCCCCGAAGGGCTGCCTGATGGATGCTTGTCAAGCGGGTGCTGCCGGTTTTCGAATTCCCACCCATTCGACCTTTCGGCACCGCTTGTCCCCCGGCAGAAGACCCTTTCAGCCGCGCATCTACTATAACGTGGGCGGATGCTCCGGAATCGGACGGCGTAGAATCCCGATTCAGAAAAACGAACCTCTGATTCGCTGCGGCTACTGCAGCTCAGACTGCAGCTCTCTTAGTTTTTCTACTATATGGGGAGATTCTTTCAAGTCACACAGCGGCTGCAACGCGGAATAGATGAGCTCCCAGTCGAGTTTTGAACCGATACGCAGAAGAACACCCTCGACATCAGCCCAGTCGCGGGTTCGATCCGCGAACGCTTTCAGTATGATCAAGTCTTCCGCGCTGCAGGTTATCAAAACGATGCCGGGAAGAAAGCTGAAATCCGAAGCCCGATCAACGACGCCCATTTCGTAGGGCAGGCCACCCAGGGCAATGTCGATTCCGATGCCCGCGTTTGAGCGGAGCAACAGAACTCTGTTTGCCAGGGCAAACTGTTCGGCATTTTCGATTCGTGAGGCGAATCTATCTGTGAGCTGTGAGATGAAGGTTTCTTCGTTGCCGAAGCCGGTGAACAACGTACAGTCGACATCCTGGGTGACCCTGGGTTCACCCCAGCGCTGCAGTGCCAGGCCGCCGATGAAACAGAACTTCCAGTCTCGGGAGAAGAAGAACTCCTGCAACTCTTTGGCCGTGTCGAACAGATCGATCATTTCCTGAGCTTTTGAAACCAGCGTTGCTGCTCTATGAGTCCGGAATGAGGAGCAGGTTTGAAGTGGATGCGGCAGGATTCGAAGGCGCGGGCCAGGCGATTCAGAGCGACAGAGGTGTCGATTCGCTGCAACTCGCTCTTTTTCAGTCGGTCAAGCATCAGGCCTGCATTCCGCCAGCCAAGAGCCCACCGCCTTGCTTCGGGCTGGTCCTCGTTGTTTTCCACCATTTCGATCCAATTATACCCCACCGGCGGGGTTCTCTCTACCGAATAAAAGCGGTGCCGCCGAAACGGTCAACCTGTCAGTGCGCCGATCCGGCTGCGGACATCCCGAGTTATCTTCCCGCGGCAGTGGCGCCGGCTGCGATTGCGGTGGCTGTGTCGGCTGTGCCGCCGGCGCTACCGGTGCGCGTCGCTTTAACTTCAGCGGCGAACGCTCGCCCCCGTTCGCGCAGCTTCTCCAGATCCCGCTGCTTGGGAGCGCCGGCGAACTCGTAGGGCTCTACGAAATCCCATCTCATGCGGAAGCGCTCTACGATCTCCTCCAGCTCTTTCTGGGCTCCTCCGGACCACCCGTAGGAGCCGAAGCGGAAGGCCTGCTTCCCGACGACCTTTTTCCGGCCCAACTCGTCCAAAGCTGCGGCCATGGGCGGAAACATCTTGTACTCGTAGGTTGGGGCTGCCAGCACGATGCCGCTGGATTTCCAGGCGGCTGACAGAATGTGGGAGATGTGATCCTGGGGCACGCGGAAAGCATGAACCGGAACATTCTCGCCACGAATACCCTCCAGAACCGCATTGAGGGCCCGCTCGGTCATGCCGTACATGCTTCCCCAGATCACGGTGATCTCCGGCTCCGCCGGTCCCAGGGCGTAACCCACGTGGCGGCGGTACAACCGTACGATCCTATCCGGATGCTCCCGCCAGACGATGCCGTGGGCCGGGGCAATGATTTGCGGCTCCAGCGCTTCGAGCTTGTCGATGGCTCTGCCCACGGATGAAGAGAAGGTGGCCAGGATGTTGCTGTAATAGCGGGAGGCTTCCTCTTCGAAGAAGATCAATCGCTGTTCATCCAGCTGATCATCGTAGGCTTCCTCCTGCTCTACACTGCCGAAGGAGCCGTACAGGTCGCAGGGAAACAGGGTGCGGCTGCCGCTTTCGAAGGTGGCCGTTGTTTCCGGCCAGTGGACATTGGGAATCTCCTTAAACAGAAGTTCCCTGCCGCCGCCTAAATCCAGCTTGTCGCCGTCGGCCACAGCTCTCAGGTTCCTGTCGATACCATAAAACGAGTGCACCAGCTCCAGACCCTTGGCGCTGGCGATCAGCTGGAAATCGTCGTGGAGCTTGAGAAACGGCTCCAGCCAGCCTGTGTGATCCGGCTCCAGGTGATTGAGGATCACGTAGCGGATGTCTTTGAGGTCGATCCGCATATCCTCCAGCTGGGCGAACAGGGTGTCGGGAACGCCGTCCCAGCCGCAGACACCGTCGATGATCGCAATTTTTTCCCCCTTGACGATATAGGAGTTCATGGCCACACCATGGGGAAGGGGCCACATGCTTTCGAAAAGGATTTCACTACCGCCATTGGCGGTAAGCCTATGTATGCCCTCGGTAACAACGGTTGCTTTCATTTCATTCCTCCTGAAATCGCGTCCAGGTTCACGAATAACTTTCTATCTACCAGGATAAAGAAAATCGGGATTTGGGTCAATATATATTATTTATTTAGTAAGGTAAACTTTTTTGTTTCGAGCCGGCCGGTTGCTGCGGCCGCCGCTATCCCGGAGCCTTCGCACTGAAGAGGGTGTAGGTGTAGAAGCCGTAGTAGTCGGGCTGGTCCAGAATGAAATCGGCAGAGGAAGGATCGGCGATGCTTTGATACAACCGGCGGTCGGCGCGGCTGAGCTCCCTCTCCGCCTCCAGCCAGCGCATCTGGGTCAGGGTGAGCAGGGCGCTGCGGATGGGCTCGTCAAGGGGCGCGCACACCCCTTCGGTAAATGGCCGGGCCGTTGCCCGGGAAAACCCCGCCCTCCTCATCCAACCGGCAAGCCTGAGGAAGTGGCGCTCCGGAGGATCTGCGGGGGTGAAGGGGGCGATCCCCGGTGGGGTGGCATTGAGAACCGCCTCCAGGCGGGGGTAGCCCGGCAGAAGCTGCTGGCCCGACCAGATCACGATCAGCAGCAGGCCGCCGGGTTTGAGGACGCGGCGAAACGCCTCCAGCAGCTGCAGCGGCCGTTCCATGGCGTAGCAGGCGCAGCTGGCGCTCCAGATCCAATCGAACTGCCGGTCCCTGAAGGGCAGCGCGTAGATATCTCCCTGCACCAGGGACACCCGCTCAGCCAATCCCCACCTGGCGATGTTCTTCTTCGCCTCTTGCACGAACTCCGGGCGGATGTCCAAACCCGTGACCCGGCCCCGCGGTCCCACCGCTTCGCTCAGGGGCGGGATCTGCAGGCCTACCCCGCAGCCCGCATCCAGCCCGCGGCTTCCTTCGGGTAGCCCGATCGCCTTGGCGATCCGCCGCATCAGGGGATCCTGCAGGGGATCACTCAAGTACAGCTTTTCAATATAGGCGGCAGGATCGTATTCGGGCATCATCCTCTCCTCGAGCAGTGTACACAGGTCAGTTTGCCACGGGCGGGGCTCGGGATAAAGCGATTGTCTGCAATACTGTCGATCTGTACACGGAAAAGTGTATAAAAAGTCACGAGAAATCGTTATCCTTTGATGTAACACGCATAATGTAACCCGCACATCGCGGGGATCCATAAACGGAGGAGAGAGATGAGTTATATACCGGATGAGAAACGCTATGATGGTATGAGGTACAACCGCTGCGGCAGAAGCGGGCTCAAGCTGCCCGCGGTTTCCCTGGGATTGTGGAACAACTTCGGAGGTGAGAGTGTCACCGCCAACACCCGGCGTATGATCAGCCGGGCTTTCGATTTGGGCATCACCCACTTCGACCTGGCTAACAACTACGGGCCGCCCCCGGGATCGGCGGAGAGCAACTTCGGCCGGATCCTGAAAATGGATCTATCGGCCTACCGGGACCAGCTGATCATCTCCACCAAGGCAGGCTACGACATGTGGCCGGGACCGTATGGGGAGTGGGGCTCCCGCAAGTATCTGCTGGCCAGTCTGGACCAAAGCCTCAAGCGCATGGGCCTGGAGTACGTGGACATCTTCTACTCCCACCGCTTCGATCCGGATACGCCTCTGGAGGAAACCCTGGGGGCGGTGGCCACGGCGGTGAAACAGGGCAAGGCGCTGTACGCCGGGATCTCCTCGTACTCGGCCGCCAAGACAGCCGAGGCTTCCCGAATTTTAGGAGAGATGGGGGTTCCCTGCCTGATCCACCAACCCTCCTACTCTATGTTCAACCGCTGGATAGAGCAGGGCCTGCTCGACGTTTTGGAGAAGGAGGGGATCGGCTGCATCACCTTCTCCCCACTGGCCCAGGGCATGCTCACCGACAAGTATTTGAAAGGGATCCCGGAGGATTCCAGGGTGGTGAAGGCGGGCAACTTCTTTCCCAAGGAATTCCTGAGTGAGGAGAACCTGGCCAAGGTTCGCGCTTTGAACGAGATCGCCCGCCGGCGCGGTCAGAGCCTTGCCCAAATGGCCCTGGCCTGGTGCCTGCGGGATCCCCGGGTTACCACCGTGCTGGCCGGAGCCTCCCGGCCCGAACATATTGAAGAGAACGTCGCCGCCCTGAACAACCTCGATTTCACAAAGGAGGAGCTGGCGGAGATCGAAACCTACGCCACCGAGGCTGGAATCAATCGGTGGGCCCGCTCCAGCGAAGCGGGGTAGGGTAGACGTTTCGGTTCCCAGTTAGTAGCTTATACCCTACATTTTTCGTAAGAAATAGGAGATCATCCCTATGAACTATACAGGACCGAAGGTCCGGCGTGCCCGTCGGGTCGGGATCGCCCTCACGCCCAAGGCGGCCAAGGTGATGGAGCGCAAGAGGGGGGGGCCGGGGGAGCCGCGGTTTCGCTCCCGGCGCCGGCAGATGTCGGATTACGGCCGGCAGCTTCTGGAGAAACAGCGCCTTCGCTACCAGTACAACATCCCGGAGAAGCAGCTGCGGAACTACTTCAAGAAAGCCATGAGCAGGCACGGGAATACCGGCGAGCTCCTGATCGGCATGGTGGAGACCCGGCTGGATGCCTGTGTGCTGCGCGCCGGGCTGGCCAGAACCATCTACGCCGCCCGGCAGTACGTCACCCACGAACACATCCAGGTCAACGGACTCAAGGTCAAGAGCCCCGGCTACCAGCTGAAACCGGGGGATACCCTTCAGGTCAAGGAGAGAAGCCGCAAACTGGCCTGCTTCCGGGAAGCTCTCAGCCAGGCGGTTGCGCCGGTGTATCTGGAAGTCTCCAAAGACGCGTTGGAGGCCCGCCTGCTGAGTCTGCCCAAGAGGGAGGAGATCCCCGTGGAGTGCGATATCGGACAGGTGGTGGAGTTCTACTCCCGCTGATGCCGGTGTTTCGGTTTCCCGCCGGGCCCGCCGCCAAGCGCGGCAACTGCGATCCGCTGAAGGCGCGATCCGTTACCGTTCCGCGGACAGATTCACCAGCCGGGAGATAACAACCTTCATTAAACCTTCGGCCCGTTCCCGCCGCTTACCCGGGATCATGGGGAACATCTCCCGCACTTTGATCGGTTCGCCGATCCGGATTCGGACGGTCTTGCGGGGAGGGCTGAAGCGGTGGCCTATATCGCCGCCCAGCAAACGGTTGATCACGTCGTTCAGAGTGAGGGCGTACTCGATCAGACGATTCAGCGAAGCCTCAGGGCCAATGTACTCCGGCTGCACGTACTCCAGCACATCGACGAGCTCGTTGTGGCGCAGCTGGAGATAGACCTCATCGGCAATACGGTCCATCAGCACCCGATCCAGGGGAGAGATCCGACCCGCTTTCGGCAGGTCGGAGCGGAACAGGTAATCCCAACCCCGCTGCCGTACGGTGAGCACGCGGGAAAGCAGATCCGCTTCGGGCCGGATCCGCATGAAGTTTTCAGGAACCGCCAGGGCGGCCCGGCAGACCCGTTCGATCCGGTCGCGGAGGGATGCGCTCTTGCGCCCCGGCTTCTCGATCGTGAAGAATCGCGCGTAGAAGGTTTCCATCTTCACCAGCAGTCCTTCGGTCAGCTCGATCAGCCTGTCGTAGCCGGAGGCGGCGCTGGGAGGCGGCAGGCCGGCGCTGTCCACGATCCGTTCGATGACCCGGGTAAACAAACGCTCAGGACGGTCCGGATAGAGATAGTGGCAGGCCACCGGAACGATGAGGATCTCCTCATCCCGCTCCTGCCGCTGCAGATCCTCCAGGCACCATGCGGCCAGGCGGGCCGTGCCTCCTTCGAACGGGCCCAGCCTGTGATTGTGGTAGGTGACCTGCGCCTCCGGGGCCAGGCAGATGGGAAAGGGGCCGTCACTCAGGTAGCGGCGTATCGTACGCATGCTCCGGGCGTCGTTTTTCCGGTTCATCACCGGAATGCCGGCAATCCTGGGGAAAAGAAACGCAGCCCCGCCCCCGGCCCAGTGCAGCACCCCCCGGCCGTACAGGAAGTGGGCGTGCCCCCGGCCTTCCAGTTTCTCACCGGCCCGTCCGGCCGCCGCCGGCAGGCAACGGCAGAACAGGTAGACCATGACCGGGGCATCGTGCACAGAGGCGTGGTGAAACACCACCAGCACTCTGGCTTTCCTCCGGTAGAACTGCTGAAAACCGCCGATCAGCTGCTCGATTCCCGTTGTTTCAACTTTCGATATTCCTTCGATGAATCGCAGGTAGGCCGGACAGGCCAGGCGCATGAGCGTGTAAACCCAGGGGACGAAGCGGGGTTCGACAAAACGGAGCCCCCCTTTGGCTTTGACCCGTGCTTTCCGAAGCATATCGGGAGTGTATAGCATGGTGTAGCTGTTTACAACATTTTGCCGGTCCCTATAACAGAGCAGGGTCTCGGGAGAGAGGAGGAGGCGATGCCTCAGCACGTCTAGGCCCATGAACGTCAAAGATTTTTTAAAAACCATCGAAAAGAACGATCCCCCGGCGGGGCTATCAGAAGTGCTGCGTTCGCTGTGGTGGGACTGCAAGGGAGACTGGGACAGGGCTCATTCCATAGCCCAGGGGATCCCCACGGTTCAGGGAAGCGCGGTCTTCACTTGCGCACCGCCGCCAGGCGCTCGGTCAGCCCGTCTACATCCACGTACTCCTTGATCATCTGTTTGACGGTGGCGATCTTCTCCGTGTCCCGGGGCCGGATTTTGATGATCAGGTTGTTGATCTTCTGGGCAGTTGTGAAGGTGTCATCCTTCACGAGGAAGGCGGGAACACCGGCCTGTTTGAGGATCTTGAGCACGGTCTGGTTGGGCCAGATTCCGCAGGTCAGGATTATTCCGCGCACGTTGTAGTCCTCCCGGATGCCCGGAACGTTGCAGGAAACCGCGGCCAGGATCAGGTCCTCCCGGTTTCCCGGGGTAACCAGAAGCACATCCCCCTTGAAGAAGTCGAAGGCCTCGTGGGCGGCCATGGCCCCGACCAGGATTTTGCTGACGATCATATCGAGATTGCTCTCATTGCCGCTGAGCAGCTCTCCCCGGATATCCTCCAGCAGCTGGCGCAGGGTCGGACTGGACAACAGAGGAGAGAAGGGGATCACGCCGAAAGTCTCGATTCCCATTTTCTCAAAACCGAGGCGTACCAGCTTGTTGATCTTCTCGAATTTCTCCGGAATGACCTTGTTGACGATCACACCCAGGACCTTGACTCCATAGTTGTCGAACACCGCCTTGTTGAGCATCACCTCATCGATGGGGCGCCCGATCCCGCCGCAGGTTACGATCAGCACCGGGGTATCGAGCATCCTGGCCACCGCGGCGTTGCACAGATCGATGACAGAGCCCACCCCGGCGTGCCCCGTACCCTCGATCACCATGAAGCGCTGCTCCGCACTCTCCCGCCGGTAGGCCTGGCGGATCCTCTGCTTGAGCTGATGTACGTCGCCCTTCAGGATGTACTCCTCGGTAAACCCGCGGGGCACGGCCACCGGGCTCATGTCGTACAGAGGGCTGCCGATGTGAAACACATCCTTCATCAGGGTTGCGTCCTTGTCGATCTCGTGCTCCCCGATCAGCTTGACCTGCTGTCCCACAGGTTTGATGTAGCCGATCTCCGGGTACGTTTCGCTGAACGCCTCGAGAAGCCCGAGGGCGGTTGTGGTCTTTCCGTCGTTCTGCCGGGTTGCGGCCACGTAGATGCTCAGGGGATTATTCATGCCTCCAGGGTAGTACACTGTCTACAGCCTGATCAAGGCGGAGAAGCGCCGGGGGTTGCCGGTGGCGGTAGGGTCAACCGGCTCCGCTGTCGCCGGCTGACACACAGCGGGATTTCGTATTATAAAGGAGGCGGAACAAGTTGCCAAACTGCAACGGCACGACAATGGATGTACCAACGTGATAGCAGCTCAAAGACTATGAACCCAGGTAAAGCCGGCGGCATGAAGGCCGCCTACGAAATAGCCTATCGGAAAGCCGCTGAAGATCTGCAGGGGCGGGGCCCGGAAGAGCTCGCCGCCCTCTGCCAGCGCTCCGCAGCCGTGCTGAATGGCCGCACGATCCGACTCGCCTTTTTCGGCTCCCGGGTGGAGCTGCGGATTTCCGAGAAGGAGGGTGTAGAGTTTGCGCCGCCGGATCTGCCGCTCGTGGAGAAGATCCTCCTCCTCCACTACCTTCTGGCCCGGGAGAACAGACCCGTCAAGGGACAGCCGGTGGCCTTCAAGAACCTGCCCGGGGCGTCCTTCTACGACCCGACCTATCAGAAGCGGGGACCCCGACGCATCTCCCGCCGCTTTGGCGAAGATGTCGAGTCCTTCCGTCAGGCCTGCGGTAACCTCGGCTGGACAGAGGCGGAGCTGGGGGATGCCTCCTTTCAATTCGATATCCTGCCGAAGATCAGGGGGCTGGTGGTGCTGCATGCAGGAGATGAGGAGTTCCCGGCGGAGGCGAACATACTCTTCGACGATGCGGTCATCAACTTCCTGCCCCTGGAAGATGTGGCCGTGCTGGCCGGACTGATCGCCACGAGATTGGCAAAATCCAGTAGCTAATATCGCAATCTCCAAGATTTGTTATATTAATAAGATGTCATCGTAACAGGAGGAGCGAGGTGCGCAACAAAGAGCTCGATCAGACCCTGGCATTGATCAAACCCGATGCCTTGAAAAATTCGCTTACCGGGTATGTGCTTTCCCAACTGTCCGAGTTTCACACGGGCCTGATCTACGCCGGAACCAAGGTGGTTCATGTGACCCGAATGCTCGCAGAAGTACACTACGAAGAGCACAAGGGCAAGGTCTTCTATCCATCCCTGATCGAATACATCACCGGCTGCCTGCACTACGCCGACAAACCGCACCGTCAGCGGGTGATCGCCATCGTGTATCAGGGTCCCGACGCCGTAATAAGGGTTCGGGATGTGTCCGGGCCGACCAATCCCCACATCGCCCGGGAGCAACAGCCCGGCTGCATCCGCTCGCTGGGAACGATCGTAACCTTGAGGGATGAAGGCGGCAAGGAGATCGGGGAACGCATGGACAACCTGATCCACGCCTCGGCAACGGATGAGGAAGCGGAGCGGGAGATCAAGCTCTGGTTCAAGCCGAACGAGATCCCCCCCTTCATGCGAGCCTATCCGACCCGCCAGAGTGAGGAGCTCTACTACTTCAAGGAGAACAGGCTCCTTTCCAAATACGAGGCTGGAAGTCTGTGCGTGGTAGCGCCGGGGGATGTGATGTGGGAATCGGATCTCGAGTCACTTCGCCTGATCCAGCAGGGCAAGGAAGCGCCCTGCAGCCTCCAGACCGTCGTGGCCAAGTACCTCCTGAACGAAGGCACTGAGGGTTACTGACGGTTCGCTTGGGCGAATGGATGCCTCAAGCCCGCCCTATAATAAGCAGACGGGCTCGAGGCTATATCAATTATGGCTCACCCCTGCGGTGAGTACCATCGGACTTGGAATCCGCCGAACCGCCTGTTCCTGGCGAGCCGCCTGGACCAATGCTACCGCTGCCGTGTTGACGATATCCTCAACCGAGCATCCCCTGGACAGATCGCTTACCGGTTTGGCCAAGCCCTGGAGAAACGGACCGTAGGCTTCGGCACCGGCCAGCCGCTGTACCAGCTTGTAGCCGATGTTTCCCGAGTTCAGGTCGGGGAAGATCAGTACATTCGCCCTTCCGGCTACCGGTGAGTCCGGGGCCTTCTTCTGCGCCACCTCCGGAACCAGGGCCGCATCCAACTGCATCTCACCGTCGATCAACAGATCAGGCCTTTTCATCTTGGCCAGGGCCGTGGCTTCCGCCACCTTGTCCACCGATTCGTTGGAGGCGCTGCCGAAGGTCGAAAAGGAGAGCATGGCCACTCTGGGCTCGGCTCGCAGAAGAACCCGGAAAGACTCCGCCGCGGCCAGGGCGATCTCGGACAGTTGCCTCGAGTCGGGGTCGGGGATGGTGGCACAGTCTGAGAACACCAGGTGCCCCTCTTCACCCCAATCGGAACCGGGCAGGTGCATTATGAAGAAAGAGGAGGCCAGCTCGACATCGGGATGGGGACCGATGATCGTAAACACGGCCTTCAGCACCTGCGCCGTGGAACTCGCCGCTCCGGCCACCAGGGTGTCGGCCTGATCCCTGCGCACCAGCATCGCACCGAAACCCAGGGGATCGCAGATCTGCATCCAGGCCTGCTCGACGTTCAGGCCCCTGTGCCTGCGTAACCTGTACAGCTCAGCGGCAAAGGATCCCCGCTGCTCGCAGCATTCGGGAAAAACGAGGTTCAAACCCCGCAGATCACAGCGGGCGGAGTAGGCGGCCCTCTCGATCTCTTCCGGACATCCGACCAGGGTGACCGAGGCGGCCAGACCTCCATCCAGGATCTTCCTGGCCGCCTGCAGGGTGCGGGTCTCGGTCCCCTCCGGCAGAACGAGGCGCTTGGGATTCTCTCTGGCGCTCGCTCGGATTGCTTTGATGAAGCTCATGACTCGCCTCCTCAAACATGGAGCGCCGCGGGTTGTCTCCGGCGGGATTTGTGCTCATTCACCTGCCCGAGCTGGGATGTGCGGTGGGGTGTGCCGTTCCACCTGTCCACCTCTTGAAGCAACTTCCGCTCCGTTTGCTCGAGGATCTGGGCCCAGCTGAGTATCCCCGGGGATTTACTCTCCATCACCCGTTTGACCTCGCAATTGAGAGTCCTGGAGTCCAGCGGGCGGGAGAGGTACCCCTCGGCATCCATCTGCAGGCCTTCAACCCTGTTCCATCCCCTGCGAAGATGATCCCTGGGCGGGACATCGATCACCAAAATAGGTATCGATGCAGTTCTTTCCAGCTCCCGCAGCTCCTTATGGAGATTGAACGATTCCCCCCTTGGTTCGAAAAACCCCAACAGGATCAGATCCGGCTGTTCCTCCTCGGCTTTGCGCAGGACGGCAGCGGGCGTCGTTGCCTGGCTGATGTCAAACTCTTTTCTTAAAAGTTTGCCGACTTTCTTCAAGAATTCGGGATCCGTGTCTGCAACCAGTACTCGTTTCATTTTTTGCCTCCACTTGAGTTCACGATAAAACCGTCCGTTGTTGCCGACAAGCGCCGGATGACGTGAGCTCTTTTAGCTCCGTCCCGGCCATGGGATCTACGCCATTGGGCGTACGCCCAATAAGCCGTTAAGTGGATTGATCTTCCGTGTTATAATAAAAACCGGGATCGACATGAAAAAAATTCGGATCGTTTTGGCCGAGGATCACGTGCTTGTCCGCGAGGGCATCAGAGACCTCCTCCAGCATGAGCGGGACATGGAGGTAGTGGGAGAAGCGGAAGACGGCGAAGAGGCGGTGCAGCAGGTGAACAAGCTCAAACCGGACATCGTTCTGCTGGATATCGCCATGCCCAAATTGAACGGTATCGAGGCTACGAAACGGATCAAAACAGAGCAGTCCCTGGTCAGTATCCTTGTGCTCACCGCCTACGACAACGAAGAGTTCATTCTGGCGATTCTAGAAGCCGGAGCTTCGGGGTATCTGCTGAAAAACATACGCAGTGAAGAGCTTCTGAAATCCATCCGCTCGGTTCACAGGGGGGAATCGGTTTTGCACCCCAGCGTCCTGAAAACGGTACTGGGGCGGTTGCAGAACCACGCGGGGGCGGTGGTGAATGGCAGATACCGTCTGACGCCGCGGGAGCTGGAGATAGTGGAACTAGGCGCCCGGGGACTGGTAAACAAGGAGATCGCCTATAAACTTGCCCTGTCGGATCGAACCGTTCAGAGCCACTGGCGAAACATCTTTACCAAGCTGGGAGTGGGGTCACGCATGGAAGCGGTGATGCTCTGCTTGAAAAACCATTGGATCCGGATAGAAGGGGAGGAAGCGGCAGAGTCTTGAGATCGCAGCTTACGTTTTTACGCCGACCGCACTTCTGGATTTTCGCACTCCTGTTTATCTTTTGCGTCCTCTTGCACTATCCTCAAGAATTGCTGTTCTTTATACGGTCCCCCGGATATTCTCTGCTCGGACTGGAACGCCACGCACTGGAGAGAATCCTCTTTCTGGCCCCAGCGATATACGCCGCCTACGCCTTCGGTTTTGTCGGAGGCTGTGTCAGCCTGGGTCTTGCCCTGCTCGCCATGCTGCCCCGGATTTTTTTCGTCTCCCTCCACCCGCGGGACGCGGCATTTGAGACCGGTTTGACGGTTCTGGTCGGCGGATTGATCAATATCTGGCTGGAATCGCGGCGCCGGGAGATCGGTAGGCGGGAGCAGACCATATTGAAACTGGAGGCGGTGCGCCGGGAGCTTCAGCGTATCAGCAGACGGTTCCAGGAGATCTTCGAGAAAGCCCACGATGCGATCTGGATACAGGATCTGGACGGGAGGATCATTTCGGCGAATGCCGCCTGTTCGCAGCTCACCGGATACGCGCAGGAGGCGATGATCGGCATGCAGATAGATCGGCTCTTCCCCCGGAAAGCCCTTGGCCGGGCTCAGGAGGTGATGAAAATGCTCCTCGAGCATAGAGATTTCAAGCAGCCATACGAACAACAGATCATCAAGAGGGACGGGAGCCCGGCCGACATCATGATTACCTCCAGTGCGCTGGGAGAGGAAAAGTCCACGGCTTTTCTCCATATAGCCAGGGATATCAGCGCGGAGCGGACACTCCAGCGCAGCTTGCGGCTGTACTCGGAACAGATCGGTCGTGCCCATGAGGAGGAACGTAAGCGGCTGGCCCGAGAGCTTCATGACGATACGATTCAGACCCTGGTGGTTCTTTCCCGTCAGTTGGATTCCGTGATTTCCCGGCAGCGAAAGGCAAGAGCAAAAACGGTCGGCTCTCTGGAAGATGTGCGGGAGGAAATCGACGAATCCCTGGTACGGATCCGCCGTTTCATCCAATACCTCCGGCCGCCGATCCTCGAGTACCTGGGTCTGGTTCCGGCGCTGCGGGAACTGGTCGAACAGATGCGCCAGGAGGCGGGAATCCGGATTTCGATGGAATCGGCTCAGGATCAATATTCGTTGAACGCCGAACAGCAGCTGCTGTTATACAGAATCGTTCAGGAAGCGTTGCGAAACGTCTGGAAGCACTCCTGCGCAGACCGCTGCACGGTCCGCCTAGATAAAGAAGAGAGTCTCATTCAGATATCTATCGAGGATAACGGTATCGGATTCCCCGCCCGAGACACGACCGATCTGGTGTCCTCCGGGAAGCTGGGTTTGATGGGCATGCAGGAACGAGCCCATCTGCTCGGCGGCACCCTCGAATTTCACTCCTCCCAAGGCAGAGGAACCGCCGTGATCCTCACGCTTCCTGAAGAGGAGGCCGCGCCGCCGAACAGGGCGATGGCGGAGGATTAAGCAATGAGGGTGCCGATCCCCGCCCCGATTTCCGGAGGATTGATCCTCTCCTACCGCTGCAGCGCCGCCTGCCGGCACTGCATGTATGCCTGTTCACCCCGCTGGCCCGCCGACTGGATCAGCCAGGAAGACCTGGCGGCGACACTGGAGTCTCTGGCCGGAAGGATCCTGCCCAGCCCGGGGGGAGCGGATATCATGAGCCTCAACCATGGCCTCCATTTCACGGGGGGCGAGCCCTTTCTGAACTTCGAGCTGCTCTGTCTGGCTGTGCGTATGGCCAGCGAACTTGAGATCCCTTCTTTATTTGTCGAGACCAACTGCTTCTGGGCGCGCACCGACCAGGAGACGCGGGGGAAGCTCGAAATATTGAGGGATTGCGGGCTGGTCGGTATTTTGATCTCGATTAATCCGTTCTATCTGGAGTACGTTCCCTTCGAGCGCAGCGAGCGGGCCATCCGGATCGCCCGGGAGGTGTTCGGCTTCAATGTGGCGGTGTATCAGCAGGAGTACTTCCGAAGGTTCAAGGAGCTGGGGATTCGCGATCGCTTGCCGATTCAGGAGTTCCTGGAACTGGAGGATAGTGGCGATTTTGCACGGAACGCCGAGTTCTTTCTGAACGGGAGGGCACCGTACGCGATGGAGGAGTTCGGCCTTTTCCCGCGGTACCGGGCTGGTAGACTGTGCAATTTGCCCTGTTCGCCCTCCTTTCTGCGCAGCTGGCACAACCACTTCGACAACTACGGTAACTTCATGCCCGGATACTGCGGTGGATTGTCCCTCGGGGATTGCCGTCGGTTGGATGAGTTGCTCGATGAAGGGATCGATCTGGATGCCCGTCCGGTTCTATCCTTCATCATCGCCGATAACTTTTCAGGGCTGCTCGCCTTTGCCGAAGAGCACGGTTACCGGCAGAAGCGCTCCGGCTACCTGTCCAAGTGCCATCTGTGCGCCGACATACGGAAGTTCCTGGTAGGTGCAGGAGACTATGCAGAGCTCGAACCCAGGGAGTTCTACGATCAGCTCGAGGCCGGGTAATTCACCGGATAGATGGGTTTGCCCCCTTGGAGTACCACCAGCACATTCCGGGCGGCTTTGGTTTTCAACTCCGCCACGGATTCTTCGCTGTACCAGCCGGCGTGATCAGAGAGGATCGTATTGTCCAGCTTCAGGAGGGGGCTGTCAGGGGGTAGAGGTTCGCTTTCGAACACGTCCAGGCCCGCCGCGGCGATTTTCCCGCCGGCCAGGGCATCGGCTACCGCCTTCTCCACCAGGAGGGGCCCCCGGGAGGTGTTCACCAGGATGGCGGTCCTCTTCATCAAGGAGAGCTCCCTGCTTCCGATCAATCCCCGGGTTTCCTCGTTCAGGGGGGCGTGGACCGAGACGTAGTCGGCTTCCTTCAGCAGTTTGCGCAGGGTCACGGACTCCGCGCCGTTTTCCGAGATCTTTTTGGGATCGAGGTAGGGATCGAAGACCAGAACCCGCGCCAGGCTGAATCCCGACATCTTGCGGTGCAGGGTTCGGGCGATCGCTCCGTAGCCCACCAGACCCAGGGTCTTGCCGGCGATCCGATAGCTGGGCTGCTCCTTGTGCAGGTTCCAGGCACCCTCCCGGATGCGCCTATCCTTGAAGGCCACCTTGCGCACGCAGCCCAGCAGCAGGGCCATAGCCTGGTCGGAGACATCCTCCAGGCAGTAATCGGGAACGCGGGCGACCCAGATGCCTTTTGAAGTGGCGGTCTGCACGTCCACATTGTCGTAGCCCACCCCGTAGCGGGAGATCACCCGGCATTGTTCCAGTTTCTCGATTATCCCCGCCGGCAGGGGGTGCAGGTTCACCAGAATACCGTCGGCTTGTTTTAAAACCCGAACGGTTTCCGCTTCATCCATCTGATCGTGGACTTCTACGGCTACACCGATTTCCTTGAGAACCGCGTTTTCCTCTTCGTAGCTGCCGTAGCGGTCGTCGGTTACTACCACCTTCAACGCTGCCATGTTTCTATCCTCGTGTATTGCTTTCAGTTGAACTTATCCTTCAACCTCGGGAATGTAAAGGGATAGCGGATTCCTATTCACCGATTCAGCGAATGCCGGCTTGAGGTTGGAAGTATGCAATCGACTCTTGTGGTTAAAGATAAGGGAACAAGTCAGAATTACCTTGCAGAGGTCGGGGATTATTGTATAATCTGGCAAAGCCGTATGAACATCGAGGTACAATCGCTCACCTCAGAGGATATCCCCAGTGCTATGGAGCTAAAGAATGCCCTGGGCTGGAATCAGACTCCCGAAGACTGGCGCCGCTTTCTCCTGTTGTCGCCGGAGGGGAGTTTCAAGGCGCTGCAGGGAGGGCAGTTGGCGGCAACAGCCATCGCCTATGTATTCGATCGGGTCTGCTGGATAGGCATGGTCATTGTAAAGGAAGGATGCAGGCATCAGGGCGTGGGTCGGCAGATCATGACCCGCTGCCTGCAGTACTGCGCTGAAAAGGATTGCAACCTGATCGTGCTGGATGCCACCAGGGAAGCGGTGTCCCTTTACGGACACATGGGATTTCGTCCCGAGTTTCTGGTCGGAACAGTCCGGGGCAAGGTCAAGCGGCAGAATATCGAACCCGGGAAGGGAGCCGATCTGGAGGTCCGCCGCATCGATTTGAAGGATCTGGATGCGATCGTGTCGCTGGAGGCCTGCGCACTGGGAGCGGTTCGGGAAGCTCTGCTGTACCATCTGGTCAAGCAATATCCGGGCAGAGGGTTTGTTTGTTATAAAGCGGACAGGCAACTCGCCGGCTTTGTTCTACACCGCCCCGGCTTTCACTCTCACCAGGTGGGACCGATGATCGCCCGGGACGACGAAACAGCGGAGTGCCTGCTGAGCGCGACCTTCTCGGATCTCTGTCCTGCGGGCGGGGAGGTTTCGGTGGCCCTGACGATCCCGATGAACAACTCAGGGATTCAGCAGCTTATACGTGATTGGAGTTTGAGGGTCGAACCAAGGTTGACCCGTATGACCCGCGGCCGGAAGCGGTTGCACGCCCGGGAAGACATGGTATATGCTTTGAGCGGTCCTGAGAAAGGATAAATCCATACCTGTAAGGAGGTACGATATGAGAAAATCCGTTCTTCTTCTACTGTCTCTTGCACTGATCCTTGGCTCGGTGAGCCTGATCGTTACCGGCTGTAAGCCCAAAGAAACCGGTCCGATCAAAGTCGGCATGTATGCGGACCTGAGCGCCGGAACGGCCCAGTGGGGCACCGATGCGGAGAAGGGCGCCCGCCTGCGCATCAAGGAGGTCAACGAGGATGGGGGCATCATGGGCCGTCAGGTGGAGCTGGTGCTCTACGACTGCAAGCTCAGCCCTACCGAAGCGGTCAAGGCCTACACCCGTCTGGCCACCCAGGACAAGGTGGCCGGGGTCTACGGCTCCCTGATCTCCAACACCGCCCTGGCGGTCAGCCCGGTGGCGGCTCAGACCAAGGTACCGGTGATATCCCGCGCCATGGATGAGCGGGCCACCACCCCGGGATTCGATCCGGACGACCCGGAGAACCCGGGACCGGCCAATCCCTACTTCTTCCTGCTCCAGCCATCCGCCTTCCAGCAGGCCGCGGTCATCGCCGGGTATGCCATCGACGAGCTGGGCATGAACACCTTCACCATGCTCTACGACAAGGGCAACGCCTACGCCGAGTACCTGGCCAAGGGCTTCGCCCACTACGTAACCAAGCGGGGAAAGAAGATGCTGGGAAGCTTCGAGTTCCAATCCGGGGATGTAGACTACAAGGCCCAGCTGACCAAGATCAAGGAGCTGGGAGCCGACGGCCTGTTCATCCCCAACTACGTGGCTCAGAACGCCAATGCGGTCAAGCAGGCCCGTGAGCTCGGAGTCGAAGCCCGATTCCTGGGCAACAACTCCTGGTACAAGCCCATGGACGAGGTGGCCGGTCCGGCCGCTGACGGGTCCTACTTCCCCAACAACATGACCTTCGACGACCCCTCCACCCAGTGGTTCTTCGAGACCTACAAAGCCGAGTGGGGGGAGGAGCCCCGCCTGCACAGCTTCAGCGGCTACGATGACATGGGCTTCCTTCTAGCGGCGATCAGGGCGGCCAAATCGACCGATCCGGAGAAGGTACGGGACGCCATGGAGGCGACCCGGAAGTTCGAGGGGATCATCGGCACGATCAACATCGATCCGGCCACCCACCGGCCGGTCGGACTTCCCATGGCGGTGCTCCGCTTCGTGGGTGATCAGATCGAGACAGTCGAGTACAGGTACGTTCCCAAATCTCCGTAGTCGTCCGCAACCACGCAGCATTTGTGACCGGGGGTGCCCGTTTGAGCCCCCGGTCATCCTTTCTGGGAGGCTCCCGGCATGAACTGGAACATCCTACTCCAGCAGATCGTCAATGGCATATCCCTGGGTGGAGTCTACGCCCTGATGGCCGTGGGCTTCGGTTTGATCTTCAACGTGCTCAAGTTCTCCAACTTCTCCCACGGAGGGGTGGTCACCCTGACCGCCTACGTCGGCTTCTTCCTCTCCAGGTATGTGATCGCCAATTTCATCATAACTTTTTTGCTGACCGCGGTCGCCGGAGGGTTGGCTGCGGTGGTGATCGAGCGGCTGGTGTTCCGGCCGATCCGGCGCAAGGGCTATCCGATTTCCATGCTGATCGTGAACTCGATCACCGTGGCCATGCTGGTCCAGCAGTTCTTTGCCGTGACCCTGGGGGCCGATTACTACACCTATCCGAACTTCATAAAGGAGACGGCCCTGCATCTGGGCAGTCTCACGGTCAGTAAGATCTACCTGCTGATGCTGGGCATCTCCGCGGTGGTTCTGGGGGCGTTGACCTACGTGATCCAGAAGACCAAGATCGGGATCGCCATCCGGGCCGCCTCCTCGGATATCTTCACACCCAGCCTCATGGGGGTGAACGTGGACTTCGTGGTCTCCGTGGCCTTCTTCTTTTCCGGGGTGTTGGGCGGCATCACCGGCTACCTTCTGGGCATGACCTTCACCGTGGACCCCTTCGTAGGCAGCATGATCCTCAAAGGGATCATCGCCTCGATCATCGGGGGCATGGGGAGCATCCTGGGTGGGGTGATCGCCGGGCTGCTCCTGGGAGCGGCGGAGAGCCTGCTGATCGGGGAGATCGGCGCGGCCCTGACCCCGATGGTCATCTACGGATCGATCATCCTGCTGCTGTTGGTCCGTCCCCAGGGCATTGCCGGCAAGATCACCGAGATCAAGGCGTAGGAGAGGCAGGAGCATGTTCTATCTCAAAGTACTTGAGATCACCAGCCTCTACACGATCCTGGTCCTCGGCGTGTACCTGATGACCGGTCTTACCGGCCTGTTTTCCCTGGGTCAGGGTGGCTTCGTTTCCATCGGCGCCTACACCGCGGCCATCGCCTACCTGCGTTTCGGCGTTCCCTTCCCTCTGGCCCTGGCCTTAGCCGTGCTCATAGGAGCGCTGCTCGGTTTCCTGGTGGGCATCCCTACCTTACGGCTGCGTCGGGACTACTTCCTGCTGGTAACCTTCGGCCTGGGGGAGATGGTCCGGG
>Ga0307426_1000957_pt1 | contig 19676 bp, 16 predicted proteins | sample SalMarWE160340MG_FD_202165 | JGI IMG/M metagenome (GOLD analysis project Ga0307426, IMG submission 202165) | Salt marsh sediment microbial communities from the Plum Island Ecosystem LTER, Massachusetts, United States - WE1603-40 | ecosystem: Environmental > Aquatic > Marine > Intertidal zone >...
GCCGCTCGCCATCGGCTGTGACGAGGAAAGTATCAGCTACGTTGACGGTGGTGCGATAGATGCCGTTGCCCTGGTAGGTCCAGGCGAAATCGGCAGGGTCTGCTCCATCGAGGATGGCCATCTCGCCAGCGTAGCCGCGGATGACGATGGGCGCCCCCGCCGCGCCGGAACGCGGCAGAGATAGGTCGCCCTGGTAGTAGACTCCACCGCGCATCACCACTTCCTCGCCAGGCTGCACCTGGCTCAGACCTTCCTCCAGCGAGCACGGCGCAGCCAACGAGCAGCTGGTCCCGCTGCCGGAGGGGCTGACATAGTAGGCATGACTGGCGAGCGGAGCGCCGATCTCGGCCCTCGTCGAGGCGGTGCCGGTCAAGATAACCCTATCCAGCGGGTCACCGTCGGGGTCGGCAAAGCTCACGCGCACATCGTAAGCACGACCAGGCTCCAGCCAAAAGATGCTGCCCACAAAACGAGCGTCCGCCACCCGTGTCAGGGGGAATCCCTGCCGGAAGGCAACGTTCCCGGAGGCGCGGTACTCCAGGTTGGCTGTGGCATCTCGATCGGGATCGTCGGAGCCCCCCAGTGTGACGATCACGCCCATGCTGCTGAATGTGCCATACAGCTCCAGCGCTGCCGCGGCTGGACTGGCGGTACCAGCCCCGTTGGGCAGGACAGGCATCCCGAATGCGCCGACCAGCACGGTCAGAAGGACATACACGCGACACAGTTTCATGGCAGAGACTCCCTTCGACTGCCCCCCAAGGACGACCTGGTGCCAGGGAGAGACGGCAGTGCCCCCTCACTTCACCACGATGGGAAGGTCGAGGCGCGACCCGCCGACCAGCAGGGCGACACTGGCTGTCTGCGTGACGGTACTGCTGCTTGCGGTGATGGGGATGGTGTACCACAGGCCAGGAAGTACGGGCCCTGTATGGGTATCGGTCACCGCCAGGGCAGCCTGGAGGGGAGGGATCCCGTCTGCCCGGCTCAGGCTCGCGGTCAGGTCCGGCGAGGGGCTGCTCACCTCGAGATGGACCGAATCAGCGAACGCGCCAGTGGGGTCGAGCGCAACGGCAAAGAGGGCTGCACCCCCGGGGTCGACCGCTTGGCTGAGCGGGCTGACCTCCAGGCTAAAGCCCTCTCCTAGGAGCTCGTCGGCGCCGGTATCGGCAGCCGGTCCTGTAGGACGAGCCTCGCCATCGATGTCATCGGTCACCCCAGGCGGCGCAGAGACCTGGTCGATCGCGGCGACGGCGCCGGGTACCAAGTGCAGGTCACCACTGCCAGCCGAGACGAACCATCCTGCCAGCGCACCGGTCAGGTTGCCGCTCTGGTTGGCCGTGGCGCCATCGCGCTGCCGCATCGTATCGTTGACCAGATTGTTGAGGACCTGCGCCTGGGTATTGGGAAAACGCCACTCCATGGATGAAAAGGTACTGCCCGGATCAGCGGTGTAGACGGTGTTGTGCAGCACCTGGGCGTTGCAGGCGTTCCACAGGCAGATGCCGCAGTCGAACCCGTAGTCCGAGGCAAAGAGCGCACTGCTGTTGGCGGCAACAAAGGTGTTGCGGATCACGCCGCCAAAGTCGTCGACGTAGCCGGTGGCAGCCGGGCAGGGACCGTCGAGGTAGGTCCTGCCCTCGCCGCTGGTGACGAGCCCCAGGCCGACGCCACGGGCATTATCCAGCAAGACGTTGCGCTCGATGACGGTATCGCGGCATCCGCGCCACATGTGGATGGCATGCTCCGAGAGGCCCGTCTCACACCAAAAGCCCTCGATGCGGTTGTCACGCACCGTCCAGCCGCGCGCCTGATGCGCGTCTATCCCGCCGGTGTAGCAGTTGTCGCGGATGTGCGGCCTTCCGGCGTCGGTCAGCTCGATCTGTGAGCAGGCGACCACCCCGTCGTCTGCATAGAACCCGCCGGAAGCGGGGTTGATCTTGATCGCCTGTTGGCCTGGGTCCACGACGTGCACGTTGTAGATCAGGGTATTCAGCGTGTGGCTGCTCTCCGTGCTCATCACGTGAATGGGGTGATCGTAAGCCTCGCGCAGCGTCAGATCGGCGACGGTCACACCAGACGCCACGATCTGCACGATCTCGGTGGTGATATAGTTGCCGTCCAACACCACGGCCTCGCGGTTTCCGCTGGCCGAACGCAGCGTGACGCCCGGCGTATCCAGACGCAGGTACACCCCATCGAGATCGTAATGCCCGTCTGCCACCAGGATCGTCGTACCCGAAGAAGCGTTGTTGACCGCGCTTTCGAGCCCGGCGACGGTCGAGACGTGGACCACAGCGCCAGCCGGAGGCGCCAGAGCGGGGCAGAGGCCACCGGCTTGCGCTGGAGGGAGGCGGTCCAGCGCTTGCATTGGCCCGTGCAATGGGCCGCTGGAAGCCAGCAGCAAGGTCAGGGCAAGACAGACGCCCGAGATCATCCTCGTCTTGAGTATGGCACGCATATGTCCTCCAGAGTCTTGAGTGCGCAGTAGCCATCGACATTGCGCCGTCTCTGCCGAACGCCGGAACCGGACTGGAGAGGAGCGCGTTCTCATGGGCTGCCTCGACCGATCAGCGGCAGGTGGATGTGATAGCCGTTGACCAGCAGCAGGACGTTCGTCGCGCTCACGAATCCGCCGCCGCTTGCGCTCACCGAGATCGAGTACCATCGGGGCGTTGCCGGGCCGTGATGGGCGACGGTGAGGGTCACCACGCCTGTTGGGTCGAGCGTGCTGGCACTGAGCGCAGCCGTCAGGTCAGGCGAGGGGACATCGACGGCCAGCGTGACGCTCTGAGGCGGATCAGCGGGGTCGAGGCTGAGGGCATAGTACGCTTCGCCGCCGGCCTCGATGGAGCGAGAGGCGGGGAGAGCGCGCAGGGAAAAGCCGGCCTCGTAACGCCCCATATCGTACGCTGCACCTCGAGCGTCGTGTTCTATCCCGTAGGCATCGAGCAGGGCGAGCAGCGAGGCCGGCAGGGAAGCCGTTCCATGGTCGATGGCAGTACTGGCCGTGGTGAGGTGAAAGTCGGGCCAGGAGCCGTCGTGGAGGGCGTGGTCGGCCAGGACGTAATCCCAAAAGGCGGGATCGCCTGCCAGGCCGTGATCCTCCCAGGGCGTAGTGGCCTGCGCGTCGGCCAGGGCCATGTAGGGATCCCACGAGCCGCCCTCGCGGATCACTATCGCGCCGGCGTGCCAGATCCCTCCCTGTTCGTACGACCGCCAGCCATTGTTGTCGTACAAGTTATGGTCCACGATCGTGTTGGCGTAGCGACCTGCGGCGTAGCCCACAGACAGCCCAAAGGCTTCGTTGTTGACCAGGATGTTGTTGATCACCCGGGTATCCACCGAGCCGTGCGTGTCGTACTGCTCGCCGCCCAGACTGATGCCGTAGAGCGAGTTGGCCGCCACGTTGTTGACATACACCATCTGACCATCGCGCCACACGCCGTAGAGCAGATAGCCGGTATAGGCATTGTTGTAGGCGATGTTGCGGTAAACGTGCAGCCCGCTTGCATGATCCACAAACAGGCCGTACGCGCCCATGCCGCGCACCTCGCTTCCCTCACCACCGGCGTAGCGCATCCGCTTCTCGGAGATGTACGACCAACCAAAGCTATCACGGAAGACGTTGCCGGTGATGAGCACATCGCGGAAGACGTGGTTATCTGGCGGTGAGCCCCAGATCTTGAGCCCGCCGCAGTCAGTAGTGAGCTGGCACGCCTTTTCGAAAAGGTTGTCCTTGATCAGGATCTCGCCGGTCCTAATCTCGGCGGGGTCAAAGCCGTACTCCTTGGAAGACTGGATGACCGACTCGGAGAACTGCACGCCGTTATGGGCAACGTGGTGCACGTGGTTGCCCTCGAAGGTGAGTTGGTTGGCAAACGTGAAGGATAGGCCGATGGCGTTATCGCCGTCAGTTCGGAAACCCAGGTGATGGAACTCGTTGCCCCGAATGACGGTGTTGCGGATGCCCGAATGGGTGAACGAATCGGGATCGGCGCCGTTCTCCCACCAGTCGATCAGCCGGATGCCTTGGCTGTCGATGTAGGCGACTTCTGATGCCTCCAGCGTGAACCCGTCGATGACGTTCCCCGCCGGCTCGCCGGCAGCTACATCCTGCTCGATGTAGAGGCCATAGTTGGCATAGCGCAGCAGCAGGTTGCGCAGCGCGTTGCCGTACGACTTGTGCTCAGTCCAGTTGTGTTGATAGATGGCGCTGTGGTTCACCAGCTCGATCGTCAGGCCATCCAGGATGGTATACGAGCGGTTGCGCAGGCTGAAGCCGTGATCGCGGCGCGAGATCTCGATGTTCTGGGAGGCCGGGTCCCCCGGCGTCGATGGCCACAGGTAGAGACGCCCGGTGGATGGGTCATACCACCACTCGCCGGGGGTATCCAGCAGGTAAGGCTTGTTCTCCACATAGTACTTGGTGCCCCACCCCAGGCCCGGGTTGCCCGTGCCGCCATCGTGCTCGCAGATACGATCCACTGTGATCAGGCCACGGCCCACATCGTGCGCCGTGATGAGACGCCGGTAGTTATAGTGCCCCTGGAGGGTGTCGATCGCGACGAGGGTCGCGCCGGTCAGGTCGCCGAGGGTGGTCAGGTTGCCCGGCTCGATGCCGGTCGGGGCGCTGTCGCTGGTGCGGTCGGTGAGCTGGGTGGTAGAGCGCTGCGGAAGGTCGCAGTTGTGATCGCTGTTGGTGGCCGGGTCGCAGGCGGCAGGGGACGAGCCGCCATCGGCCGCCCACCAGAATTCGTGCGTCTTCCACTCGGTGAGGACGGTCCAGTCGGGCTCGCGGGCAAGGGGCAACCTGGTCTCAATCTCCGCCACCTGCTCTGTGCCGCCGGGAGCAAGCTCGGCGAGGAAGCGCGGCGGCCCCTCCAGCTCCCAGGACGACAGGTCGGCAAAGTACACCTGGGCCGGATCGACCCCGGGCGGCAGGCCGATGCTGTTGGCGCTCAACCGCGTCCAGGCCAGAGATGAGGAGGGCTCGGAACCGCGCAGGGCCACTGTGCCGGGGCCATCCTCGGCGATGTAGCGCACCGGCTCGGAGGCTGTGCCGTTCAGCGCCGGCCAGACCGTCTCACGGTACACGCCGGGCAGGATGTGTACCGCTGTGCCCGGCCCGGCCTGGTCGGCAGCGCGCTGGATGGTGCGCAGGGCGTTGGCCGCAGAGAGGCCGTCGTTGTTGTCGTCGCCGCTCTGAGCATCCACCCACAGATCGGCCAGGCGCGGCACCTGGAAGGCCACCTGGTCAAAGAGGATCGTGCCCGAGGGCGCGCTGCTGTTGTCGCGCGCCTTGCCAAGAAACGCAATGTCCCCGTAGGGGTCAGGATGTACGACGGTTGTATCGTCATAGCGCACCAGCGCGCCGTTGACCCACACCGCCACCCAGGCGTCGATGCGGTAACCGAGCGTGATCTGCTGCCAGCCATCGACCAGATCGAAGGCGTTGTCATAGTCATAGTGGCGGCTGCCGGCCTCATCGATGGGCCAGGCCAGGTAGGCCTGGTAGCCGTGCCCCGGCGGGCGGCGCACGTACAGCGCCGCCAGAGGCGGCCACCACTCCTCGCTGTTGACCACCTCTGCGATCGACAGCGAGGTGCCTGGCGGCCACCAGTTAGGGTCGGGTTCCGGCAGGCTGACGCCGTTGGGATTGAACCAGAAGGTCAGGTAGCCCTCTTCGGCCTTGGCCATCTCGGTCTGGTAGATATAGGCCGCGTCCGCGCTGACCGGGACGGAGAGCCCTGTCGAGCCGTTCAGCCCGGCCCCAGGGGCCAGCGCCGGGCGGTGGGGCGAAGAGAGCTGCCACCGATCCAGCGTGCCGCGCTCGAAATCGTCCGCCAGGATGTCCCACAGCGGCGGAATTGCGGGCGCAGCATGGGCCGGATTCGGCAGCACGAGGCTGCTGGCAATCAGCGCTATGCAAAGAAGGACGTGCGCGACCCGCATATGCTCGTTCATGTGCGTCATCCCTTCTTTACCAACGGCAGATAAAGATAGTGCGGAAAGCCCGGTCGGTTGCCCTCGAAGGCGCCGATGCTGGGCGGGACGTTGTAGGTCCAGCCGTCATAGTCGTCAACCACGCCAGCCAGAGGCACGCCCTGGCCAATCGCCGGGCTATCGCCTTGCAGGTGGTAATCGCCAACGGTGGGGCTCTGAAACAATGGGTCTTTACCTAGCACGCCATTCGTCTCGGCTACGGGCAGAGTGGGTTGAGATTGCGCCGGGTCGTCGTGGGCATACCACAGGTTGTTCGAGAATGCGAATGTGGCGGGAGCAGTGTTGGGGCCGATGTTGACATACGTCGAAAGCTTGCTGTGGTCGAAATAGAACAGGTTGTTGGTCACAGTATTGTTTCCACTGGGCAGGAACACATAGGTCGCATCGCTGACCGTCTCTTGCAGGATGCGCAGCAGCCAGTTCTCGGGGTCGATGATCGTGTTGTTGGTAGCCAGGCTGTCCACCGCGCCAACGAAAGCAAACGGTGTCTCGCTCCCCTCGATCACGTTGGCGATCACGCGGATGTCGCGCGCCTCAAAGTTCGGCTCAGTCGCGGACAGCGGCGGGCGAAAGTACTCGTAGCCGGTGCTGCCGCCGATGTTGACAGCCCGATCGCCTGCGTCGAGCATGTGGTTGGCGCGGATCTCGATATCCTGGCTGCCGCCCTTGTTCTGCATCGCGTTGGCAGACAGGTCGTGGAAGAGATTGCCCACGATCAACCCGTGGTGGCAGCCCACTTGGTCGATGCCGCTGCCCGATCCGCCTCCGCCGCAGAAGGCGAACGCACTGTTGAGCACAAAGTAGTCGTTCACCCCCGAGAGCTTCAGGCAGTCTTGGTTGCCGCCGCCGCCGATGTGGTGAATACTCAGATCGCGAATGACCACATGCCGGGTGGCGTCAGCGTTGGCATAGTCTCCGCCATCGTCGGTGTTGATACCGTTGTAAGCGGTGTCGCGCACCTCCAAGTCGTGGACGACGACATAGTGCACACGCACCAGATGGATGCCCTCACCGCCCCCTTTGATCACTGGCCGAGCTTCGCCCGGCGCACCCCCGATCCAGATCGGCGCGCTTGCCGTACCGACCAGGTCTTCGAGATAGGTCCCGCCGGCGTACGTCCCGGCGTGGATGCGGATCGCTGCACCGCGAACGGCATCCTGTGCGGCGCGCTCGATGCTGGCGTAGGGCTTGGCGGCGCTGCCGTCGCCCGTGTCGTCGTGGCCATCCACGGCGACGTGGATCTCGAAAGCGGGCTGCCTGCCAGTCTCGAAGGTGAGCACGCCTGAGCCGGCAGGCAACGCCTCAGGGCAGAGTGCCAGCCCTACGATCAGAAGCGCCACCAGGAAGGAAATCAGCGTCGAGACCAGGTGGAATCGCATCGTAGACCTCTTCCAATCGTAACCACCTATGGCTCGGGTGGAAACTGGGCCGCGCCATCGACCGTGCCATTCTCGATGTGCGGGATGCCGCTGTCGGTCAGTACGTTGCCGTAGCTGTCGGTAACACGAAACGTGTACGGGCCTGGCCCCATGCCCGGACTGGTCTGTACAAAGTAGTTGTACGAGGTGCGCGACACGGCGATCCATTGGCCGCCGTCGTCGAGATACTCGAGCTTGCCGACTGGGTTGCGGTGGTTGCGAACCTGCACCGCCGTCCACCACTGGTTGCTGCCGTCTTTGAAGTGATAGGCGATTGGGCCAGGCAGGTCAGGGCTGATCACCTGCCAGGTGATGTCCACCCGCCCCTGGGGCAGGTCGGCGATCAGGGCAAAAGCCTCCCGGCTCAGGTCAAGGTGACCAGCGTGACATTCGGGGCACAGATCGACGATGCGGACGGTGACTTGCCCTTTGGGACCAACGACGTGCACGTAAGCAACGCAGACCGCGGCGGTGTCGTATTCGTCCGCGTTCATGGCTGCGACCATCAAGTCCCCGGGCGAAGGGCCGAACATGCAGGCACCGTCGCCGGTGGCGCTATAGTACGTGGCGATGCCTTCGTGGATCGGGCTGGACGCGGCTGGCGGACTGACGATCAGGGGCAGCCAGACCGCATGCTCGCCCGATCCCTGACCGCTGACTGGCGAGGAGGGCAGCAGGGCTATCAGCGCCACGAGGGCAAGCCGGGCGATCTTGGCGTGGGGCGTGGCTTGGCGCGTGTCCTGCACTGCAGCGACTCCTACTTGCATACCACGGGCAAGTAGACGATGCGGTCGGTCGGCATGGCAGTGACCGTACCGGTCACCAGTGGCGGATCCGTAGCCAGCGTGATCGTGTACCAGGCATAGTTCGTCAGCCCGGTAAGGGCATAGGTGCGGGTGTCACCGGGGATGCCGGTGATCGGTACAGCCTGGTCACCGGGCGGGCCAGCATAGTCTATCGTCCAGGCGGTGGTGAGTGGCAGGGTGACGTTGACGCTCCACGCCAGGGCGATGGTCCGCGAGGCGGGCATGTGCCACAGAGTCAGCGCAGGAGCGAATTCGTAGGCGCCGATATCGTATCCATTTCCCTGGGGGCGCGGGGTGCCTTCCAGGTCAGTCGTTACCCCTACATCCATCCCGGCGTCAATCGCAGGGCTTGCCGACTGGATGTGATAGTCATCGGCGGCAGGATCGACAAACAGCGGGTTGGCGTTGACCAGATCGCCAGGGAAATCCGCAGGGTCGATGCCTCCCTGGGTCGAGTAGAGGATGTTGTGACTGCCTTGGACCGAACCGCCATTGGAGGCCCAGTAGTTCGAGCCGGCGTCGTAAAAGATATTGTTCCTCACCACCCCGGTGGCACCATCGCGGAACCCGATGCCGTGGTATTGGATGTCGGCAAAGACATTATGCACCGCGATGACGTCCTGGATCTGGTGCACGCTCATGCCCCAGGCGCCGCCGTGGGCAAAGATGTTGTTGCGGAAGACGAGGTCGGAGATGTCGTGATAGTATGCCGCCTCGCCCATAAAGCCCTGGTGAAAGTCGTAACACACGTTGCCATCAAAGATCACGTGGTGGGCATACTCGCCATTGTTGTCGAACGTCTGGAAGCAATCTACGTGCGCTGCGCCGATCTCGCTGAACAGAGTGCCGTGGAAGAAATTGCTCCGGATGACGTGGTTGTCGCCAAAGAAGCGCGAATAGTCGCAATCGCCCCCACCATAGTCGTACAGACGCTCGACCTCGTTGCCCTCCACCAGCCAATCCGACCCGGAAATGGCCAGTCCGGCCTGGCTGTGATAGATGCGATTGTCGGCCACGACGGCGCCAACCGAGGTACCGGAGATGGCTGTGCTTCCCAGATCGTACAGGTAGTTGTCTATCACCTCTACGTGATCGCTGGCAATGAACACACCGTTCTGCTCCGTCCATCCGGTCAGGGAGGGATCTGTGGTGATGTTGAACCCTTCGATGCGCAGGTAGTTCGCATATCGCGTGTAAAAGCCCCACATCGTCACCGAGCGCCGTGGCTGGGCTCTGAACGTGATCACCTGACCAGGAGCGCCACGGCTCCCATTCGCGAACGTGATGCGCTCGTCGTATCCGCCGCCTTTTGGATCGTCCGCCAGGGCAAGCTCTCCGTCCCCGGGTTGACGTCGCTGGCGAGAGGATGGCTCTGGTCGACATAGTACATGACCGGGTCGTAGGGGTCCACAACCAGCCCTTCGTAGATGGCGACATTGTCGAGATAGAACCATGGAGAATAGGGCTCCCCGCCGCCGCTCATCATCCCGATTCCGGTCTGAGTGAACATTGCCACCGCAGCCGGGTCGGCGTCGACGATCTCAATGTCGTAATCCACACCATCGCCGGCCTTGTCCGCCTCGATGACGACCGACGAGCCGGTGTTGTGGGGATATACCTTGAATGCCCCGGTTCCAGCGCTCCCGTGCGGCAGGCGGACCAGGCTTTCGGGATCCGTGTGGAGCTGCACCTCGCTGCCGTTGAGCTTGCGGTATATCCCTGCCTGCTCGCCCAAGCCGACCGAGTAATAGTTGTTGGCATCCTTGTCGAGCACGACGATCCTGCCCGGCGCGCCCCAGGTGATGCATCCATCGAAACGGAGCGTGTATTCGTCGCCCGCGATCCGCTGGTTCGTGGCGATAAACGAGATGCCCCGATCCGCCCCCAACTGGAAGCTGCCGTCCACGTCATCCACGCTTGCGTCCCCGCCGATCAAGCTCCAGGTCAGGCCATCGGCGCCACCGGCAACGGTATAGTTGCGGTCTCCAAAGTCATCCTGGAAGAGCAAGGCCTGCGAAGAGAGCGGCACGCGATCCGGGTGAATGCTCCCCCCGACATCGGAGCGCGTGGCCGCGTGCGCTGGCGGGACATAGAGAGCCGAGGTGATGCAAGAGCCCGCTACGAACAGGCGAAAGAGGGAGCGTAGCACTTTTGACCTCCTTGCCGGTCACGGTGTGCTCTCGGCTCGTGACGTTCTCAACGTACTTTTATTATACCATTGCACACCCATCAAAAGTGCACGTCGTACAGCCTATCCGTGCCCAGAAGAGGGACAAACCGCCTGGCGAGGAGATGCAGCGGCCCACTGGGGCCAATGTCGATCCAGCTACCGCGACCTGAGTGGTGCCATTGTTCTGTGGCAAAGGTGCGGTCCTCCTCGTCGAGCAGGACGAAGCGCATCTCTGGCGAGAAGTGCGCACCCTCGTCCAGCACCTCGCGCAGTGCATCCGCGCGGGCGCCCAGTATGCCGATCCGGTCACGGAACATGGCAGCTATCTCTTCTGGATCGGGCCCAGCGCGCTCATAGACCACGATCGCCTTGCCCTTGACGTCGACCCGGTAGTTGCGCGCCTTGGGATGCTGCCGGACAAGCGCCTTAACGGTCTCGCGCTCTGCGGACCGGATGTGAGAGGGCCGCTTCTTCCGGAGCGAGACCTGGCCATTCACGTTCTCGTGGATCTCGTAGCCTTCTGGAACCTCGTCTAGCGGCTCGCCCTTGGGCTCGCGCGCAAAGACATGGCGGGTCGCGCCCGTCTTGGTCTGTACCTGGCAGAGGTGGTAGGTCCTGCCTTTACGGTTCGTGTACGTCACAGCCAACTGGATCCTCCCAAGACGGACTCGCCGTCGGCCACGAGTGGGCCGACATTTATCTTCTAGTGGCCCACCGCTCGTCGGGCATGCGCGTCTTTGCTCCCTTGCTGAGAACACTCAGCATCTCCGGCGAACAGATCGCCTCGCTCGTACCTGGCTACGCAGCGCGCGCCACCACACTGCGGCTCGACTGCACAACCGAGACAGCCCCCATCCGATCTGGCATTACGGTCTCGAAGGTGCTCCCAGCCCATGCCGCGGGCCCACAGCTCGTCAAACGACATCGCTTGTACGTTCCCCACATCGAGGTCCGCCAAGAACGAACATGCCGTCACCTGGCCATCAGGCCAGACCGTGCAGGTGCGCCGCCCGGCAGCACAGCCATAGATGCCTCTCTGGCGCAGCAGTGCTGGATCTGCATCGCTCATCAAGCCCACCAGAGCGCTGTCTACCTCGATGCGCAACACTCCCTGCCACGCAGCCAGCACGTCGCGCAGGCAGCGCAGGTCGGCACGACGCAGCCGGTTGGCCTCATACCAGATCCTATTCGTCTTGGTAGGAAGTGCAGGCGGTTTCGGCCTCAAGACCGTCACCCGACCCACGCCCAGCGCCTCGAGCCGTGCCAGGACCTGAGGCAGGCGAGCGAGCAGCGCCGGCGTGACCAGCACGTTCACGCCTACCTGCAGCGCAGAATCCAGCAAGAGGCGCAGCGCATGGCGAGTCACCTGGCACTCCGTACCGTCGTCTACGGCCGGCCCGTTCCAGCTGACATTGACCCGCCCCGCGCCAGCACACTCCAGCTCTCGTACGGCTCCTGCATCGAGCAGTGTCCCATTGGTAGTCAAGTTGGGGACGATGCCTCGCGCGCGGGCGTGGCGCAGCACCTCGAGCAGCCCCCAGTACAGCAGCGGCTCGCCGCCGCCGACGGCCAGCTGAAAGACGTGCATCGAGACCCACTGGTCGATCAGCGCGCACCACTCGGCGACGGTCAACTCTCGCCCGAACCCCGAACGCGGCACGTAGCATCCAGGGCACGACCGATTGCAGCATGCCGTGATCGCCACGTGCACCACCTCTGGTGCCCAGAGCATGTACGCATCGTCCGATCGGAGCGCCAGATCCAAAGCGGGAACAGGCGCAGGCTCCGCCACGTCACGCGGTGAAGCGTTCTCTTCCAGACACAGAAAGCCCAGGGAGGCCAGTTGCATTGCCAACCGCGCGGCAGGATGGCCAGACTCGGGCAAGGCACGTGGTTCGAGGCAGGAGTGCAGGAAACGATATGCCCCCTCGTCCAACTCGACCGTGATGCCGTGCTCGCGCTGGAACGCCATCCCGCCAAACGCTTCGGGACGCAGGTTCACCGCCTCCTGCAGCCGCCATGCAAGCATCAGTAATTGTCCACGATCCGCTGTAACGAACGCGCGTTCGACGACAGTGGCTCGACCGGCTGCGGTCCCTCCTCCTCATCGCGATCGCCACAGGCCTGATACAGCACCCAGGCCGCACCCAGGTTGCCAGAGAGCAGCTCGTCACGCAACTGTTCGAACAGGTCGGCCAACCCCTCGAACACGTCCTGGCCAAATGCACCAAACGCCGCGTCATAGTCGAGATGCATCCCAAAGTTGACGAGCATCCGATCGCCCACCACGTCCGCGTACAGGCTTCCGGTATCGGACTGGCACAGGTACGGGTCCAGGTGCTCTTTCAGCGCCGGATCGTGAGGTAGCGACAGGCAGACGTCCCACCAGTCGTAGCTCTCGCTGACCAGCACATCGTAGCCCATCGTGAGCAGCTTGTCCGGCCAGCCAGAGGGGATGTCGCTCCAGTCCCCCATGTAATGGAAGCGCAGATGACGCCTCGCCGACTCGCCCGTCAGTTTTCGCACGGCAGAACGCTGCTCGTCGGTCAACCGGTCAAAGGCAAAGAACTCGTAGCTCGAGGAACTATGATCGGCATCATAGGATCGACGTATGCTCAGAATCCGCACATCGCACCTCCCTCATCTCTTCCACCGACGGGCTCGCGCCTGGCTGAAGGTGATGTGAGAGCAAGGACCAGAAACCCAAGAGCCATCCTCATCTGCTTCACCGGCAGGCAGGGATGGCTGCCTAACGTCTCCGCGACGGGGCAACGGGCCTCTTTCGCCGTTTCTTGCGGGTGGCGGGAGCGACGGGCATAGCTCAGAGAGACAAAATGCCCCAGCTGCTCTCGCCCGACGACAACTATCTGCGCCGCAGGACGTAGGGGCCACCACGGCATCGCTGGGCTAATATAGCCTGTTTCCCCCAATTCCGCAACCTCAAGGCCCGGTGTGAAGGGTATCTGTGACGATAACGCTCGCACGGGGCCTTCTCGCGTTCCAGGGAACCGACGCCCTGCTGATCCCTCACATTCGACCAGGAGGATATGAACGATGTTACCCGTATCTCCCGCGTCCTATACGGCGCAGTGCCGCATTGACCGCTTCCAGGTCAAAGGCCTCGGGGTCGAACTCGCCGCCGATCCACTCGATATAGTCCTCGTGTTCGGGGTGATCGGGATCGCCTATCGCTTCCAGGAACTCTTCGTATCCCCAGACGCCGCCCACATCCTCCGGCGGGCAGGCACGCTCGCCGGCCAGGCATACGGGGTACTGGCCCCCTTCCGGCGGCATGATCTTTTCGACCAGCAGCTCGTGCGTCCAACTGTCGCCAAAGTCGTACTCGTAGACAAACGCGCTTCCTTCGCTCCTCGTGATCCGGCTCAGCTTGAACGCGCTCTCGTCGCTCATTTCGAGCTCGTCGTAGTAGGGATCGGCCGGGCCAAAGTATACCTCGCCGACGATGAACTGGTGCAGGTGCGAGTTGGTCCAGCCCATGACGACCTGGAGGATGTCATGCAGCTTGTCCAAGGGGGTGTCGCCGCGTACCTGGATCCGCCGCCAGATGGGCGGGTCGCTGCCCTGCAGGGTGATCTTGACTTGGTAGATCTGTGTTCTGAATGGCATCGGATGCGCTCCTTCCCGTAATGACGCCGCATCGGCCAGCGTACGCGAATCGGCCAGAGAAATCAAGCGTACCAGATCGCTTCCGGTTTGCCAAACCCTGTACGCAGCAGTCACGGAACTGCCCCATCCCAGGCACCGCCACTGCCCTCGCTCTACTGTGCGGCAGCATGGGTCATGCGTCTGTGGCCCCCGGCACCCGTGCCCAACAGCCAGGCTATCAGTTGCATGGGCTCGTTCTTTGTGCTACATTGGGGAACAAGCCGGCGCGGTGATGAGAAGCCGGGAAAAAGAGACACAGGTGCCAAGAAGATCCGGCGAAGCGATCCCTGGGCTTACCCGGGGTATGGTCGCCCCTGATTTGCCACTGGATCGGACGGCTGCTTTGCCAGAAGAGATGGAAAGCGAACAGGCGTGACCATAGCCTATGACACCTGGAACCCATACGATCCTAACGACGCCGACTCGCCTGACCGTCGAGCACGGCTACGCGAGCGGTTGGAACACGACCGAGAGACCGTTCGCCGGATGCTCCCTCGCCTCGAGCGAGAGATCGAAAACCCCAGGCGAGATATGCGCAGCGTAGGCGAGGCGCTGCGCTCCTATTATCTGTCCACGCGAGGGCCACCGATGACACCTGCCGACCTACCCGAGCTGGAGCGGCTTTGCCGGCTGATACTGGAGCGGGGCGGGGCGCGTCAGAGCGAGATTCAGGAGGTATTGCTGCGGTTGATCGGGGCCACCGCAGCCGTCGAGTCAGTGCCGTTTCTGCTCGAGATGCTGCGCTATACACGGCGAGGCGATCGGTTTGGGCCACAGCGCAGGCAGTTGGCGCTCTGGGGATTGGCGCGGGTTGCCATTTTCCACAACGCTCCACAGGCGTACAGTGCCCTGCAAGGGCGACTGACCGATCGCAACGCGGATGTGCGATACGCCACTGCAGATATGATTGCCAACGCATACCTGCGCCCCGGACGAGATGTACCCCCGGACGTCGTGGACAGGTTGCGCCACCTGGCCCATTCCGATCCAGACGATTCGGTGCGGCACGCTGCGCAGCGCCACCTGCGCGAACCGTAGGCCACAGCATGAGACGGGGAAAGCGCGCGGACAGAGAGGCATGGTCATGAGCAAGCGTGGTCGCAAGCGATCCGGGCGAACGAGACCTGCGCGCAAGCGACGCCGGGCGGCAGAGCGACCGGCGGTCACGGGCGCTCCTGTAGACGTGCCGAGTGCCGCATCCTTCTTTCGGTTCTGTTTTCTCGATGCCGAGTCAAGTGGTTTGATGAATAGGGCTACGACCTGGTTAGGGCCGTTCGTTGGGGAACGAGACAAGGATGCTGTGACGCAGATCGAGCGTGCCACGAGCGCTGAGGAGGTGATCGATCTGGTGCCGCTGGCGACCGGCGCGGGTGAGCCAGTTTGGCAGGAGCGGGTACGCCAGTTTGGCCCAGAGGCTGTGCCGCTGATCTCGCAGCGATTGGCGGTGCTCCACGAGACCCAAGAAAAACAGCTGCGCGACATGATGCTGGAGGAGCTGATCGGCGCGCTGCGCTGGCAGGGCGACGCCGGGGCATGGGTGCTCCGGCAGCGGTTCGATGATCTCGATAACTATGGCCGGTGCCTGGCTTGCGTAGTGCTGGGCCTACTGGACGAGCGGCCGGCTGCGGACAAGATATGGCACTTTTACCAACGAGTTGTACGCAACCACCGACAGAATCATTTTGTCGGGGCATTGTGGGGGCTTGTCGATCTCCGCGATGAGCGGGCAGGGGAGGCATTGGTAGACTTGATAGCTCAGGGTCGAGATTTCTACGAACTGTACGGATTCCTGTCGTTGGCAGGCGACGCGCGTGTGATTGTCCCACTTCTGTCCAGGGTGGCACAGGAACCGAGGGAGAACGAGCAGGCGGCGATGGCGCTGGTCAGCATTGCGCACCGGGTCGGAAGGGACACGTTTATGGCAGAGTTGGACAAGATTGCGACCCAAGAGTCTGCTCAAGAACGCAGAGCCTTTGCTGAGCGATTCTTTTCTGTGCCGGAGAGCAGGGCAAGGGAGTACTTTGGTTGGTTCTATCGCGGGCTGACCGCAGAGGATCTGGCGCGGGTATTCCCGGCAAGAACCCAGGCAGAGACGTGATGACAAAACGACGCAGAAAGGCAAGATCACCTCGCAGGCCGCGAATGGCCAGGTCGTCTGACCGAGCCTCTGACCCCACCACGCTCTGGCTGCACGGGCTGGCGGCGATGGGCGATGAGCAGTGGGAGAAAGCGAGTGCAGCCTTTGCGCGTTTCGTGGCCGTGGTCTCAGAGGTCCGAGACCGTCATCTGGGTTACCGTAACCTTGCAGCCTGCCACCTGGCGCTGGAACGCTACGACGATGCACTGGCTGCGTTGGATCAAGCCAGCTGCCTTGCACCGGATGATGCGAACATGGTCCACAGCCGGGGCGTTATCCTCGCTTGTGCAGGGCGTATTGCGGATGCACTTGCCGAGTTCGAGCGTCTGGAACGCCGCTGGCCGGCGGTTGCCCGCGAATACGGGACGCAGGATACGCTGCGGCATCTGCATCGCATCCAGAACGGCGAGGCGTCCCCAGGCAGTTACCTGATCAAGCATCTCGAAGCCCAGCTGACGGCGAACATGAATACGGGCGACTGGGATGTGGTAGAGCGCAAAGCCCGGCGGATGATCGACGCCGATCCGCAGCGCCCCGAGGGGCACTTTGCCCTGGGGGTGGCCTGCGCTGAACAGAAACGTGATCGAGAAGCGCTGGAGGCTTTCCTGGCCGCGCACGCGCTCGACCTGGACTATGTGCCAACGTGGATCAACATCGGGCAGACCTACGTGCAACTGAGCCAGCCAGAAAAGGCGATCCCCTGGCTGGAACGCGCTCTGAACCAGGATGCAGCGTCTTTGGGCGCGCTGTACCAGATGGGGCAGGCCTATCGCCAGCTAGGTCGCCTGGAAGAGGCGGCGGATTGGTGGCGGAGCGTGCTGCAAGTCGATTCCGACCACCGGCCGGCGCAGGAGCGCTTGTACGAGATCGGCATGGGTCCGGAACCGCAAGAGCCGCTGCCCCCTCCCAAGCGCCAACAGATGCTCCAGACGACGCCTATCGTCAAGGCGCGTATGCGGCATCCACAGGTCCGCCGCGTCGGCGGCGTGACCTTGACCTGGGATGGCGAGGTGGGCTTTGTGCTGGAGGATGACGACAACGCTCACAACTATACCGTCTATGCCGGTGGGCCCTTTCGGGCGGCTCGCATCTCCGATGAGGGTGTTCTCGTGCTCATGGGCGTGACCAAGCAGCTGCTGCGGATGGTCGACGCCAGCAACACCAGGGACATTGCCGTTCTGGTCTACTATGACGAACAAGCGATCTACGGCTATCAGGCCGGGTTCGAAGGGGGCGAGCGCGTTTCGTTTGACGCTGACGGCCACTTTGTCGTCACGCGCGTGCCTCGCTTCTTCAAGGTGCGCATCGACAGCGACCTCTCTACCCCTTACGGCGATCCGATGCAAGGCACATTGATCTATCTGAGGCAGCAATCAAGACCTGGCGTCATGGTTAGCACGCTGGGCCTGGGAGCCAGACCACCGACGTAGACGTGAGCCAACCTCGGTGGCCCCGGTCGGTGCTGCACGCGGCCGGGTTGGTGGGAAGAGTAAAGATGCGCAACAAAAAGATACCCCAGGACATCAGAACGCAAGTCGAAGCGATCGTGGCCCGGTTCAACCGAACGGTCGTCCGCGACCGTAGGACCTTCTTTTCGGCGCGATTCCGAGGGCAGTACGTTTACCTGGACCGCGATGACTATGGCGCTGTCGGCCCGCGAGGACGGCTGACGTGGACCGGTGATATGGCCAAGTGGGATTTTGCCATCTACGAGTACAGCGACGCGCGATACGACCCGGAAGAGTGGATGTTCTATGGGGCCGAACACCTGGATGGTACGGTCGAAGGGGCCCTGAGAGCGTGCATGGAAGCATATCCATAGGAGCCGTTCCGTGTGCCGTACCGGCACAGGCGTTGGAAGCGTAACTGCGCGAGGTCCGCGAGCACCGCGGTCGCAAGTTCAAGCTGATGGGGTTGTTGAAAGGACTGCAAGAACATGACCGACTACCGTTCCCTTTCCGTGGACGAGCTGTTGGCTGCCCTGGGACAGGCAGATCGCACGCCCGACCTGGATCTGATTCGCGCTTGCCTGGAGCGCCGTGAAGAGTTGGCGCCAGCGGTGCTCCAGGCGCTGGAGGACGGGCCGGACCCGAATTGGGGCGACGACGACCCGCGCTGGTTCCTCGAGATCCATGCCGGGCTGTTGCTGTGTGCCTACCGCGAGCCGGCAGCCTTGCCGGTTTTTGGTCGCGTGTTCCGAGATCCAGAGCGCGACAACGTGCTCGAGTGGTTCTCGTTTGACCTACCCGCGGCCTATGGACCGCTGGCGATGCCCATGCTATTGGCATTGCTGAACGACGAGGATGCCTATCCGTGTGCTCGTTCCACGGTGATGGCGATGCTGGTCGTCGTCGCCCAAGACCACCCTGAGGAGCGCGAGCGGATTGTCGAGGCGTTTCGATCCCTGCTGCCGGCCCTCGCCGAGGATGGCACGCTGCCGCCTGGCACGCAAGAGTGGGAGCAGTGGACCTGGATCGCTCTGAGCCTGGCCGACCTACAGGACGAGGAGAGCCAGCCCCAGGTCTTGGCCCTCTACCGGGCCGGGCTGATCGACGAATCAGTCATGGGCAATGAGCAGCAATACCTCGACTACTTTGACCAGGAACGCGATCAGCCGCCTCGCCACTTTGACGTGCTGGAGGCATACCAAGGCCTGCACGAGCAAGCGGCCCGCGAGGCCGAGTGGAGGGCGAAGGTCGCCGAGCAAACCCGTTTGCGGGCGGAGAACGCACGTCTAGCGGCCGAGCAAGCGCAGCGAGAACGTCTCGAGCGCGAGCGCGCTGCGCACGCATCCCGCTCGACGTCAGATCCTGCTTCAGTCCGGCCCAAGATCGGGCGCAACGATCCGTGCTGGTGTGGCAGCGGCAAAAAGTACAAGCACTGCCACTGGCGACAGGACAGGGGGAGATGATGAAACGCAAAGTCAAGGTCGATATGAGCGAGCTGGAAACTGCTCTGAACTGGGGCTCATCCGAATGGAGCTACTACCTGGATCTCGAAACGGGCAAGGTAATCGGCATCGACGACGAAACCAGCCGGATGCTGGGGGAACTGATCGAAGAGATATATGATGAGCAGGACAATCAGATCACGTCTTTGGAGGAGCTACTCCAACAGCGAAATGACATCCCGGACTGGCAGAAAGAGATCCTGCTAGAAGCGCATCGCATCGATCGCGAATTCGGTCAGCGTTACATCAGCGTCGAGCCAGACGATCCGTACCAGGGCTATAACGACATGGATCATTTCATCGCCACGTTGGACAATGAAGACCTGCAAGACCGGCTGTGGAGTGCCATCCGTGGTCGGGGTGCGTTTCGACGCTTCAAGGACCTCGTTGCCCGTCATCCGGATGTGGAGGAACAGTGGTACGCATACCAGGACGCGCGGGCCAAGGAACGTCTCCTGCGCTGGCTGGATGAGAACGATATCGAGCCGATTGTATAGCGTGAAAGCAGACGACAGGATGGCCA
>Ga0307426_1000959_pt1 | contig 19662 bp, 18 predicted proteins | sample SalMarWE160340MG_FD_202165 | JGI IMG/M metagenome (GOLD analysis project Ga0307426, IMG submission 202165) | Salt marsh sediment microbial communities from the Plum Island Ecosystem LTER, Massachusetts, United States - WE1603-40 | ecosystem: Environmental > Aquatic > Marine > Intertidal zone >...
ACGCACGATGGGCGCGCCGGCGCTCCGTGTCTTGTCGGTCATTTCGGGCTCGATTGCCGTTGGGATTTCAGGAGATCGGCTGGCGATGTAGCATACGCGGGCGGGATCGGTAAGGGGCGCGGGGAGGACTATTGCGTCGGGGGACGCAGATGAGCGTGCACGACAGCGAGGCGCAAGACGGCGCGCGTGCGTTCGAGCCGCTGCTGCGCCGGCTGGAAGCGGAGCAGGACCGCTGGTTCTTCTGGGTCCCGGTGCTGCTGGGAACCGGTGTCGGTATCTATTTCGCGCTGTCCTTCGAGCCGCACCCTCTCATCGCCATTGCACCGCTCGGCGTTGCGCTTGCTTTGCTGGGACTCGCGCCGCAGCGCACCGCGGCGGTCCTTTTGACCGGCGCGCTCCTGGCCGTGACCGCCGGGTTCGCCCTGGCAAAACTGCGCGTGGAATGGGTGCGCGCACCGGTCCTTGCCAAGGAAATGCGGGCCGTGGAGGTGCGCGGGCACATCGAGGTGATCGAGCCGCGGCCCAACGGCGGAGAGCGCCTCACGCTGCGCGTCACGTCGCTCGGGGACCTGGCGCCGGAGGCGCGCCCGGTGCGCGTGCGCATCACCAGCCGCAAGCCGGCGCCCGGGTTGGAGGCCGGCATGCACGTAGCCGTGCGCGCCACGCTCATGCCGCCGTCGCAGCCCGCGCTGCCGGGCGGCTATGACTTCGGGCGCCAGGCGTGGTTCAAGCGGCTTGGCGCCGTGGGCTACACTTGGTCCGTTGCTAAGCCCGACGCCGGCGCCGCCCCCGCGCCTTGGGATCTGCGCGCGTGGGCCGCAATCGAGCGCCTGCGCCGGGCGATCGGCAAGCGCATCAGGGCGGTCCTGCCCGGCGAGGAGGGCGCCATCGCCAATGCGCTGATCACAGGCGAGCGCGGCGGCATCTCGGAGGCGACCAACACCGCCTTCCGCGCCTCGGGCCTGTTCCACGTGTTGTCGATCTCGGGCCTGCACATGGCGATCATGGCGGGCGCGGTGTTTTTCTTGGCGCGCCTCGTCCTCGCAGGGTTTCCCGTCCTGGCGCTCAACCACCCCATCAAGAAGTGGGCCGCGGCCGCCGCCATGCTCGGCGCGTTCGGCTACCTGCTCATTTCCGGCTCGTCGTTTGCGACCGTGCGCTCCACCATCATGATCTCGATCATGTTTCTCGCCGTTCTGCTCGACCGGCCGGCGCTGGCGCTGCGCAACGTGGTGCTCGCCGCTCTGCTGATCCTCGTGCTGTTCCCCGAGAGCCTGCTCGACGTCGGCTTCCAGATGTCGTTCGCCGCCGTCGTCGCGCTCGTGGCGGCCTACGAGGCTTTGCGCAAACGTTCGGGCTGGGCGCTGCTGCCCCGGGGGCCGTGGGCCAAGCTCGCCTTCTTTTTCATCGGCATCGTGATCTCCACGCTGGTTGCGAGCGCGGCGGTGGCACCGTTCGCCGCCTACCATTTCCACAAGAGCCAGCAGTACGCCGTGCTCGCCAATCTCGCGGCCATGCCCATCTGCAACCTGATCGTCATGCCGGCGGCGCTGGCGACGCTGCTGACGATACCGCTGGGCCTCGAGGCTTTGCCGCTGTGGGTCATGGGATGGGGCATCGAGGCGATGATGTGGACGGCCGAACGCGTCGCCGGCCTGCCGGGCTCGGTCCTTCCCGTCCCTGCCCTGCCGGTGGCGGCGTTTGTGCTGATGGTGGCGGGCGGCCTGTGGCTGGCGCTGTGGCAGACGCGCTGGCGCGTGTTGGGTGCCGGCCTGATCGCAGCGGGTGTCGCGCTCGCGCCCACGCTGCGCCTGCCCGATCTGCTGATCGGCCGCGACGGGAAGCTGGTCGCCGTGCGCGCGGACGATGGACGGCTGTCAGCCGTGGGCTCGGCGCGCGCCTTCGAGCTGCAGCGCTGGCTGGAGCGGGACGGCGACCGGCGCAGCCCCAAGGAGGCGGCGGGAGCGTCCGGCTTTTTGTGCGACGGCCTGGGGTGCGCGACGCAAGTCAAGGGCGTGACGGTGGCGGTTGCCCGCCACCCGGCGGCCTTCAGGGACGACTGCCGCCGCGCCGGCATTCTTGCGTCGGGCATCGTCAGCCCGCGGCGCTGCCCGGCGCCGAAAGCGGTCGTCGATTTCTTTGCCGCGCGCCGGAACGGCGCGCACGCGATCTACGTGGAGGAGGATGGAAGCATCCGCGTGGAAACGGCCAGGGCTTGGCGCGGCGAGCGGCCGTGGTCGAGGCGCGGACCGCGCGCGAGCAACGCCCGTAGGGCGGATTAGCACAGCGCAATCCGCCGTTGGCGGACACGGCGCAATACGCTTCGCTATTGCGCCCTACGCAAATGACCTCTCCCTCTCCCCCCTTGCGAAGAGAGAGAACGTCAGTAGCGGCGCAGCAGGCCGACGAGGCGGCCCTGGATGTCCACCTGATCGGGGCCGAAGATGCGCGTCTTGAACTCGGGGTTGGCGGCCTCCAGCGCAATGGTCGTGCCCTTCTTGCGCAGCCGCTTCAAGGTCGCCTCCTCCTGATCGACGAGGGCCACGACGATGTCGCCGTTCTCGGCCGTGTCGCAGCGGCGGATGACGACGGTGTCGCCGTCGAGGATGCCGGCCTCGATCATCGAATCGCCCTTCACCTCCAGCGCAAAGTGCTCGCCGTTGGTGAGGAGGTCGGGCGGGCAGGCGATGTCGTGGGTGTGATTCTGGATGGCGCTGATGGGCGTGCCGGCCGCGATGCGCCCCATCACGGGAACGGAGACGGTGCGGGCGTCGATGACATGCGAGGGCGGGGGGCTGAGATCGCGGCTGCGGCTGCCCTCGATCACGCTTGGCTGGAACCCGGCGCGGCGCTGCCCGCGGTTATCGCCCGTGTTCTCGGGCAGGCGGATGACCTCGATGGCGCGCGCCCGGTGCGGCAGACGGCGGATGAACCCGCGTTCCACCAGCGCGGTAATGAGTCGGTGGATGCCCGATTTGGACTTGAGCTCGAGCGCGTCCTTCATCTCGTCGAACGAGGGGGGAACGCCTGAATCCTGCATGCGCGCGTGGATAAAGAGCAGGAGCTCTTTCTGTTTCTCGGTCAGCATTGGCCCTCCAGCGCCACTTGGGCCTCGCTCAGGCAGGTGGCACTGCCTGGACAAAGCATGAACGGACCCTAGCCGTTCTTGTGGCGTTCTGCAAGGGGGGTGCGGTGCGGTCAGGATTCGGAGGAGAACGTCCTAATTCAACTCTGTTCAAACCAGCACAAATTGAAGGCGCCCCGCACACGCCGCGTTCGTCGCAACGTGCGATGTTCCGTGCAACGACTTTTCGCGCGAGATTTCCTCATGACAACCAAAATGCTGACGCTCGCCCTCCTGAGTGCCCTCGTGTTCTCAGTGCAGGCACGTGCCGAAGACAAACCCCCAGCGGGTGATACGCCGATGTATTTGGGAACAGAGCCGCTTGAATCGTGTGTCAGCCGCTGGGATCCTGGATCCCACATGACCAAAGAGGCATGGCGCGAAAGCTGCAAACGCATCTCGGATGAGCGCGGCAGCTTCCTCAGGGAGCATGGCTTCGTACCTGAAAGTGAGTAGCGCGCCAGCCTCGGTGCTTGCGCTAATGATCTCCAAGAGCCCCGGTCACAAGCCGGGGCTCATTGCCTTTCAGTTCGGCTTGTCGTCTTAGCGTCGCGCCGCAACTTTCCCGGCCCAAGCCAGGCATCCGGAGCGCGCGCCTCACACGTCGAGGGGCAGGAATTCCACGGGCGCGCCGGCAGGCACGGCGGGCGCGCCCGGTGCGCGCACGATCAGCGCATCGGCGTCGGCGAGATCGGCGACGAAGGCGCTGTCCTGCGAAGGGAGCGGCGTCACGCGCGGCAGGTCTGAGTCGGCCGGCTCCAGCCTGGCGCGCACGTAGTGCTGGCGCGGGCCGTTGGGGCCGAGGCCGTCGGTTAGGACGGCCGGAAACGTGCGCGTGTGCAATTCCGTCCGGCCCAGCATCCGGGAGAGCAGCGGCACTAGGAACACGCGTGCGGTGACGAGGCACGAGACCGGATTGCCCGGCAGCCCCAGCAAGCGCGTCTTGCCCAAGCGCCCGAACAGCATGGGCTTGCCCGGGCGGATCGCGACCTTCCAGAAATCGAGGGCCATGCCGCAGGCTTCGAGCGCGGGGCGCACCAGATCGCGGTCGCCGACCGACGCGCCACCGATGGTCACCAGCACGTCCGCGGCCGATGCCGCCTTGATCCTGGCCTCGATGTCGGCGCGCTCGTCGCCGGCGATGCCGAGCAGCTGCGCTGCTCCGCCGGCGCGCTCCACGAGGGCGGCGAGCCCATAAGGGTTCGAGGACACGATCTGGTCGGGGCCGGGGCTCACACCGGGCTCCACCAGCTCGTCGCCCGTCGCCAGGATGGCGACGTGCGGCCTGGCCCGCACCTGCAGGCGCGCGTGGCCGGCGGCTGCGGCCAGCATGATGGCGCCGGCGTCGAGACGGTGGCCGCGGGTCAGCAGCGGCTTGCCGGCGCGGAAATCGCCGCCCGCTTTGCGCACGTTGGCGCCGCGCGCGGGTGCCTCGCGCACGCGCACCTCGTCGCCCGTGCGCTCGGTATTCTCCTGGATCACGACCGTGTCGGCGCCGCCGGGCAGCGGCGCGCCGGTGAAGATGCGCACGGCCTCGCCGGGCTTGAGCGCGCCCGCAAAGCGGCGCCCTGCCTGCGCCTCGCCGACAACGGTGAGGGTGGCTGGCACCCCGGCGACATCCGAAGCCGACACCGCGTAGCCGTCCATGGCCGAGCAATCGAACGGCGGCTGCGTCAGCGTGGCGGCAATGTCGGCGGCCAGCACGCGTCCTTGCGCTGCGATGAGATCGACGGTCTCGGCCGCCACCGGCTCGGCGCCCTTGAGGATGCGGGCCAGGGCCTCCTCGGCCGACAGCATGCTCAAGCGCCTTTCGCCGGCGCAGCCGCGGCGCGGTAGTCGCCCGAGCGCCCGCCGGACTTCTCCAGCAAGCGAATGCGCTCCACGCGCATGGCGCGGTCGACCGCCTTGAGCATGTCGTAGATCGTCAGGCAGGCGACCGACACCGCCGTCAAGGCCTCCATCTCCACGCCCGTCTGCCCCGCCGTTTTGACCTCGGCGATGACGCGCACGCCGGGCGGGTCGTCGCTGGGCTCCAGATGCACGGCGACCTTGGTGAGGTTCAAGGGATGGCACAGCGGGATCAGCTCGTGCGTGCGCTTGGCGGCCATGATGCCGGCGATGCGTGCCGTCGCCAGCACGTCGCCCTTGGGCGTATCGTCCTTGCGCAACAGCTCCAGCGTGCGTCCCGTCATCACCACAAAGCCTTCGGCGATAGCGGTGCGGGAGGTGGCGGCCTTGTCCGACACGTCGACCATGCGCGCTTCGCCCTTCTCGTCGATGTGGCTCAGGTTGGGCGGTTTCGTCGTCACTTCACGGCCTCCGGCGTCAGCAGCGCGCGCGTTGCCGCCGTCACGTCGGCCTGGCGCATCAGGCTCTCGCCGACGAGGAAGGTCTTGACGCCCACGCGCTCCAGCCGCGCAATGTCGGCGGGCGTGAAGATGCCGCTCTCGCCCACGACGATGCGGTCTTTGGGCACGCGCGGGGCCAGCGTCTCGGTGGTCGCAAGCGTCGTCTCGAAGGTCTTGAGGTTGCGGTTGTTGATGCCGATGAGGCGGCAGTCGAGCTGCAAGGCGCGTTTGAGCTCGGCTTCGTCGTGCACCTCGGCGATGGCGTCCATGTGCCAATCCTTGGCGGCCTCGGCAAGATCGTGCGCGAGTGCGTCGTCGACCTCGGCGAGGATGATGAGGATGCAGTCTGCGCCCCACGCGCGCGCCTCCACCACCTGATAGGTGTCGACCATGAAGTCCTTGCGCAAGACCGGCAGCGCGGTTGCTTGGCGCGCGGCGGTGAGAAACTCGGGCGCGCCCTGGAACGAGGGGGCGTCGGTCAGGACGGAGAGACAGGCAGCACCTCCGGCCTCGTAGGCCTTGGCGAGCGTCGGCGGATCGAAGTCGGCGCGGATGAGGCCCTTCGAGGGGCTCGCCTTCTTGACCTCGGCGATGAGCGCGGGCCGGCCGGCGCCGTGCTTGGCCTCAAGGGCGCCGGCAAAGGGGCGCACGCGCGGGGCCGAGCGGGCAAGCTCGGCCAGCACCTGCAGCGGCAGCTTCGCCTTGGCGCGCGCGATCTCGTCGAGCTTGTAGCGCGTGATTTTTTCTAAGATGTCGGCCATGGGGGGAGGATACCTGTGGGCAGCGGCGCTTGCTACCGGCGGGCGCAGAAATGGTCAAGCGCAGGTGAGCGCCGGCTCGGGCCCCGCGACGGCCGGGCGCGGCAGCATCAGTCGGAGAGCATGGTCAGCGCGGCACGGCGGTCGCTCGGTTTCAACTTGAGAAACAGGGCGCGGGCGTTCTTGATGTCGCGCTCCGACCCGCTGTCGGCTGCCGCCTGCAGGGCGGCGGTCGTCGGATGGTCGGCGCCGCAGATGAACTGCAGGGCTTTGGCCAGCCGCGCCATCGCCGCCCGATCGATTGTTGATTCGTCCATGGGCCCTAGCGTCCCCAGCTATCCCTAGTGCGGGGCGAGCACGCCGGCCGCCACGTCTGCGTCGTGCGCGCGCTGCAGAGTGTCGACGAAATCGGCAAGCTCGTTCTCCGTCAAGCGACGCACATCATACCAAGTGCCGGAAACCTCCACGACGACGCACTCGTTGAGAGACGGCGTCGGCGTTCTGATGATGAAGTCGGCCTCGGGGCGGGTGATCCGGGTCGCTTTGTGGTAGCGCATGAAAGGCGTATAGCACGTCCGGCCGCGCAACGTGCCTGAATAAGTCTTCATGTTAGGGGATTAGGGGGGTGCAGCGGGCCGCCTACTTCTTGTCCCAGGCGCCGTCGCTCATGGAGACGGCGGCGCGGAAGCCCAGCACGTTGTAGCGGTCGTGCGGCTCGGTCTCGCTGCCGTAGAACAGCCGCTCTGCGGAGCGCATGGCGCTGAAGGGCAGCTCGTAGTCGCCGCCGCGTGCGATGTAGTAATCGCAGCTGGCGTCCATCCAGGGCGAGCCGTCCGCCGGCGCGCCTTTGTAGTTCTCGTGCCAGCAGTCCTCGAGCATCTCCTGCACGTTGCCGGCGGTATCGTGCAGGCCCCAGGCATTGGGCTCGTAGCTGCCGGCGGGGGCGGCCCACAGCGGCTTGATGGATTCGGCGCACGGGGCCATCACGCGCGCCTGGTAGAACGAGACCTTGTCGGCGAAGTTGGCGTGCGCGCAGGCCTTGCTCGCACTGTCGCCCCAGAAGTAGGGCGTGTCGGTGCCGGCGCGGGTGGCGTACTCCCATTCGGCCTCCGTCGCGAGCCGGTAGCTGCGCCCGGTCTTGGCCGACAGCCACTTGAGATAGGCCTTGGCTTCCTCGCGCGAGATGCAGGTCGCGGGATGACGGTCCGTGACCTCGAGCCCCGGCTGGTCGAAGGCGCCGTCGCTGATGATGACGAAGTTGGGACCGTGATCGTCGTTGCTGTTGTCGGGGTGCAGCGTCCCCACGTACTTGCCCTGCTGCGGTCCAAAATCGGCGGCGCGGATCCCGCACTTGCCGCCGGGCTTCACCCCCGTCTCGGCCGCGTATTGGGCAAGCTCGCCGACGGTGACCTCGTACTTGCCGATGGCGAAGGCGTAGGCGAAGCTCACCTTGTGGCGCGGGCGCTCGCTGGGGACGTTGTACTCGGCATAGGTGATGCGCGCGTCCTTGTCGGTTGCGCCCATCATGAACTCGCCCGGCGCAATGAGCACCATCTCCGGGCAGGTCTCGCAGTCCTTGAAGCTGGAATAGGGCTTCATGTCCTGCGCGGCGGCAGGAACGGCAGCCAGGGTGACGAGGATCGCAATAGGCAGACGCATACTTTTCAATGGCCGCCGTGCAACCGGGCGCGTAAGAGTTTTGAGACAACGCTCGCAAGGTTGCAGAATTTCATGGTTTCGACAATCGTAAACGGCCATGGCTCCACGCGGTCGAGCCATGTCCTCGCGCGCCAAGGCGCCCCCCCGGGTGTGACGGTTTGAGCGTAAAGGCAAAGAAGGCAAAACGGCCTGCGCCGCGCAAGCGGCCGGCGCCAAGAGCGGTGCCGCGCGTGCGCATCGCCATGGGCGAGGGGCTGATCCTCGGCCCCGGCAAGGTCGACCTGCTGGAAGCGATCGAGCGGAAGGGGTCCATTTCGGCCGCGAGCCGCGAGATGGGCATGTCCTACCGGCGCGCCTGGCTCCTGGTCGATGCGCTTAACCAGATGTTCAAGAGCCCGCTGGTCGTCGCCTCCCCCGGCGGCGCGCGCGGCGGCGGCGCGCACATCACCGAGTTCGGCAAGGAGATCGCCGCGGCCTACAGGCGCATCGAGGAGAAGACGCGCGTCGCGATCGCCGAGGAGCTCGCGCCGTTGGATCCCAAGGCGGCGCAAAAGTAGCCGGCGAAACGGGCACGCGCTCAGGGCGCGTTGGTGATGGCGACGAGCTTGTCGAGCGCCCGCTGGGCCGCGCCGGTATCGATGGCGCGGGCGGCGCGCTCCACCCCCTCCACCAGGTTGGCCGCCTTGCCGCCGACGATGAGCGCGGCCGCGGCGTTCATGAGCACCACGTCGCGGAAGGGACCGGGCTCGCCGCGCAGCACGTCGCGTATCGCGGCCGCGTTGACCTTGGCGTCGCCACCCTTGAGCTGGGCAAGCGTCGCGGTGGGCAGCCCGGCGTCCTCCGGGGTCAGCTCAAACGCCGAGACGGAGCCGTCCTTGAGCTCGGCGATGCGCGTCGGGCCCGTCGTCGTCAGCTCGTCGAGGCCGTCGGCGCCGTGCACCACCCAGGCATGCACCGAGCCGAGGTTGTTCAAGACCTCCGCTATGGGTTCCACCCAGCGGGCATCGAATACGCCCACCACCTGCCGCTTGACGCCCGCCGGGTTCGAAAGCGGCCCCAGCAGATTGAAGATCGTGCGGATGCCAAGCTCGGCGCGCACCGGCGCCCAGTGCTTCATGGCCGGGTGGTGCATGGGCGCCCACATGAAGCCGACGCCGGCCTCGGCAATGGCTCTGCTGATCACCATCGGCGCCACGTCGAGCTTGACGCTCAGCGCGGCCAGCACGTCGGAGGCGCCCGACAGCGAGGAGACCGAGCGGTTGCCGTGCTTGGCGACGGCTAAGCCGGCGCCGGCCGCGACGATGGCGGCACAGGTGGAGACGTTATAGGTTCCGTGCCCGTCGCCGCCGGTGCCGACGATGTCGACGGCATCGGGCGGCGCCTCCACCGTCAGCATGCGCGCGCGCATCAGGCGGCAGGCGCCCGTGATCTCGTCGACCGTCTCCCCGCGCACGCGCAGCGCCATGAGGAAGGCCGCCATCTGCACCGGCGTCGCCGCCCCCGACGTCATGGTGTCGAGCGCGGCCTCCATCTCCTCCTGGTCGAGGCTGGCTCCGGTCGCCACCTTCTGCATCAGGCGCTTCAGCTGGCTTGCGGGCATCACGCGGGCCTAAGCGGCGTCGCGGGCCGGCGGCGCGTTGCGGCGGCGCGGGCTGAGGCCGGCGAGCGACAGAAAGTTTGCCAGCAGGGCGTGGCCCTGCTCCGTCGCGATGCTCTCGGGGTGAAACTGCACGCCGTGCACGGGATGCGTCTTGTGCTGCAGCCCCATGATGATGCCGTCCGCCGTCTCGGCGGTGATCTCCAGCTCGGCCGGCAGGCTTTTGCGCTCCACGATCAGCGAGTGGTAGCGCGTCACCTGGAAGCGGTCGGGCAGCCCCTTGAACACGCCGTTGCCCTTGTGGCGCACGGTGGAGAGCTTGCCGTGCAGAGGCTCGGGTGCGCGGATCACCTTGCCGCCGTAGGCCTGGCCGATGGCCTGGTGGCCGAGGCACACGCCGAGCAGCGGGATCTTGCCCGCGTTCGCCGCGATCAGCTCAAGGCAGATGCCGGCCTCGTTCGGCGTGCACGGCCCCGGCGACATGACGATGGCTTTGGGCTTCTTCTTGAGCGCGTCGGCGGCGGTGATCTTGTCGTTGCGCACCACCTCGCAAGCAGCCCCCAGCTCGCCGAGGAAGTGCACGAGATTGTAGGTGAAGCTGTCGTAGTTATCGATGAGGAGGAGCATGGGTTCTGGGCCTGTGGGCAATCGCCGGTCTGCGACCATGGGTGTAGGGAGCGGCCCCGGCAGCGTCAAGTGAGCTGGCGCGGCGTGAGGTAATGCTCAAGGCGCCCCGAGCCTGGGTCGATCGCCTTCCAGCTCTCCACATTGAAGGCAAACACCGCGACGGCGGCGGTGGGGAATTTCTCCGCCATGCGCGCGCGGTCATCGACGGCCCCGCTGCCGGCCAGCAGCAGCGCCAGCTCCTCGAGGCCGGGGTTGTGGCCGACGAGCATGACGTGATGCGGCAGCGCGCCGTGCGCTGCAACATCGACGCGGCGCAAGCGTGCAAGCAGCGTCGAGGGCGTCGCCAGATAGACGCTGTCGTCGAACACCACCTCAGGCGTGGGCGAGCCGAGCTTCTCCGTCACCAGCGCCAGGGTCTGGCGCGCGCGCACCGCGCCCGAGCAGATGACGAGATCGGGACGCAATCCCATCGCCGCCAGTGCGGCGCCGACCTGGGGTGCCGCTTTCTGCCCGCGCTTGGCGAGCGGCCGGTCGTAATCGTCAAGAGCGGGATCTTCCCAGCTCGACTTGGCGTGACGGAGGAGCGACAGCGTCAGCATCGGCTGACGATGACGGCCGCGGGGCTGCTGTCAAGGCATGGCGCGCGCGAGGGTCGCGCGGGGGCGCACGGCGAGGCCTCCCGGACGGAGCCGACATTGAGGTGCAACCTGGCGGCTGCTATGCTCACGCCCGTCCGGCGGGGCCGCTGCGACCTCGTGCACGAAAGGGCCATCAAGCATGCAGATCGTTCGGCCGGCCGCACGCGTATTTGCCTTGTTCTTCGCATGCGCTGCCATGGCGTCTTTGAGCCATGGGCAGACGGCGCCGGAAACGAGCGGAGCGCAAGAGGGCAAGGCGGCCGCGACCTCCGCGGGCGAAAGCTCGAGCGGGACGCTGCTGGAGCCGGGCGACGAGCTTTACATTCTGCGCGATGTTCCCGAGGAGGCTCCGTTCACCGGCCTCGACCTCGGCAAGGTCGGCAAGAAAGGTGAGCTCTCGCTGGAGCGGATGCCGCTTGAGAGCGATGGGGAGCTCGATAATCGGCGCCGCGGCGCCGCAGGCGTGCGCCTGAAGATCCCGCTGGGCAAGCAGGCGCCGTGATCGCGCCGGCCGCGACTTGACCTCACGGCAGCTGCGCATGCGACGACCTGGCCTTCGCTAACCAGGCGCCGTTCGCCGGTGCGGCCGTCAATGCGGCCGTCAAATTGACATGGGAATGGCAGCGCAACGGCGACACCGGGTGCTACAACCTGCGGCGCCCCCTCAGAACCGGGCGCTGCCCTTGAGCGCGACGGCGTGGATCTGCGTCGTCTCGCCGAGCTGGCCGTCGTAGGCGAGGTGCAGCACCGTGTCGCCGCCGCTGATCACGTCGATGCCGGCGCCGACAAGTGCCATCACGTCGTCCCTGTCGGTAATGATCGTGAAGGGAGCGATGCCGGCTGGCGCGTCGACGAAGCCAGCGCTCAGGGCAAAGTCGTTACCCTCGTACCACGCGGCGCCGCCGCGCAGGAACGGGCGCACCAGCGTGCCGTTGGGCCACCACCACTCGGTGCCGACCTCGAGCGAGGGCGCGATGGTGTAGACGGTCTGCTGCGTGCCTTTGACGGCGAGGTTCGCCGCGCCGGCGCCGCTCTCGGTGAAGCCGCCGAGATCGAGGTGGGTGGCCGCCGCATCGAGGACGGGCTTCAGGTAGAGCTGCGGCGCGCCGAACACGTAGGCCAAGCGCGCGCCGCCGTTGACGATGTCGATCCCTGGCGCGCTCTCGGCCGTCGCGGCGAAGCCGGGGAAGCTGAGGGGCCGCGTGGTTTCGGCCCAGTTGCGGCCGGCGCTCAGCGTGGCCGCCACGAGAAGCGGTCCGGGATTGTACTTGAGCGCAATGCCGCCTTGCGCCTGCGCGCCTTGCGTCGTCGTCCCGGTCGTCGCCGCAAGAGAGCTCGTCTGGTAGCTGGCGCCGAAGCCGAGGCGCCAGACCTCGTCGAGCGCCACCTGCACGCCGCCCGCGAACAACCCCGTCGTCTGGGAAAAGCCGGCCTCCCGCGCCGTCGTGGCGGCGTCGTAGAACACGGCGGACGCGCCTGCCCACAGGCACTGGCCTTCGCGAATGATCGAGGCCGTATCCTTGCCGTTGACCCGGCAGCTCAGGAGACTGTTGGCAAAGGCGAGGCTCGAATAAAGGCCGGAAAGCTCCGCGTTGGCGTAAGTCTCCGGTCCGAGCTGGTCGAGTGCCGCGCCGACGGCGGCCGCGGTGGGAAGCTTGCGCAAGGCGTTGGTCAGGGTCTGCATGCTGTCCGACGGACCGGAGCTCAGCACCGCATCGATGTAATTGGCGGCTGCGACCTGGTCGGGGGTGCGGGCCGCCTGCAAAAACGGCACGGAGTTGGCCTGGACGTAGAGCCGGTCTCCGTCCTGCAACAGCTCGTATCTGATCGCGAACGTGTCGGGCAGCGACACGGTATCGAACTGCCCCGTCAAGCCGCCGCTGGTGAGGATGGTCAGTTGCGCGCCCGGCGCCGGCGGCACGTAGTCCCCGACGGTGAGCATCCCGAAGGCCGTGCCGGGGTCAACCTGCGTCGATCCGCTGACAATGAAGGAATCGAACGACGACGGTCCCGCAAAGCGTATGGTCGTGGTGCTTCCCGCATTCAAGGCGAGGTCGCCGCCGATATTGGTGGCTCCGTAGCCGCCAACGCGCCCTAGGGTGCCCTGCGCGCCGACGGTAAGGGTGGTTCCCGACAAGCTCGGGCCCAGGAGCAGCGAAGCCGTCTCGCCGCTGCCGCCCACCTGGCTGGCGCCGGAGAAGGTATTGGTGCCGCTCAAGGCCAACACCCCCTGCTGCACGTCGACGCCGCCGAAGGTGTTGGCGCCGCTGAGCACCAAGGTGCCGGTTCCCTGCTTGATCAGCCGTTCTGTCCCGCCGATGTCGTTGTTCCACGTGTCGTAGGCATGGAGGCCGCCGTTTGCGGCGTTCATGATGACGGTCGTGTCGGCATCGAGCGCGCCGTAGCCGCCCGCGGCGTCGAAGAGGTTTATGCGGGTCCAGGCCTGGTAGTCCGCCAACGAGTTGGCGAGCGGCCCGGCATCGGCGAGCATGGTCGTGCGGATGACCTCCGTGCGCTGCGCCTCGTTCAGGTAGGGGAAACGCGTGATCAGCAGGTAGTGGGAATTCGCCGGTGCATCGTCGCCGGTGGTGCCGACGTTGGGCAGGCCATAGGTCATGCGGTATGCGTACAGCGTGCGCGCCGCGTCGAGCTCGGCTTGGCTCCATGATCCCTGGTCGGCAACCGCTTGCTCAAAGCTTGCCGCGCCGCTCCCCGTGGTCAGGATTTCCTGAAGGTCGCTTCTGGCTCTTTCCAGCTCGTCAAGACTGTCCGCCTCCGCCAGCCAATGCGCCAGCGCATAGGTCGCCAGCGTGCGCCCGCCGATGAGATCGAGGGGGTAGTGTGCGCCCATGATCAGCCTGCCGTTGGCAAAATCGGACGCCCTCAGCATCAGCTCCTGGTAGCGCTCCGGCACCATCATCGCGAAAAGGATCGTCGAGGTGTAGGCGTAGGTTGTGTGCCCGCTCAGGAAGGAGGCGCTGTTGATGACGCCCTGGTTGATCTCGACGTTGCTGTAGACCGGCCCGACCGTGGAGTTTCCCCCCGGCCCGGGCTTCTTAAATGTCGGACCGGAGAACGTAACGATCTGATAGCTGGGGTCGTCCTGGGCGATCTGAAAAGGCCGGGGATTTAGCTGGTCGTTGAGTTCGCGGGCCTTGGCGTCGCGTTCCGCGATGGTGCCGGTGAGGTAGCTGCGGCCGTAGACATCGATTTCCGCCGGGGGAGATGGCGCGGGAGGGGGCGTGCCGTCACCGAAGTTCGTTTTTATGTAACCAAGCAAATTGTCGGCGTGGCTGTTTCGGTTTTTGAACAGGTCATGGATGCTGCCGCCCTCTAAGAGGGCGGCGTTTCCGGCAAAGATGGCGCTGAAATAGGCCGATTGAAATAACGGGCCCAGCCCATCGGCGACGGATGAGGCGCGATGCGTATCTCTCGTGGCGTCCTTGATCGCCTGGAGCTGCTCGGCGCGGGTCGCGCCGTTCTGGATAGTGAATATCGTGGTGATATTGTCCTCAAGCGCCTGCTGGCCTTCCGCCGTATTGCGCAATTCGGTGAAGGGCAGCACCAAGTCGGCAGCATCGACGAGCGTCTGGGCGCAGACCGGGTGCGAGGCCAGCGTGGCGGCAATGAGGACGAGGCCGGCGAAGCCTCGCCAAGTGCAATATGGGCTCATCGCAAAGCGGCTCTGGTGCTATCGCAACGCGGGCACAGCGGCTTGAATATCGTTCAACCTGTGTGCGTCGGCGATTCGCGTCAATCGCTTTGCGATCGGCCTTCGCGCTGTTCACGACTCACTTGGCGCGGGTGGCGAAGCGCACCGCTTCCTCGGCCGCACGGAACAGGGCCTGGGCCTTGTTGATGCACTCCTGCTGCTCTTTCTCAGGCACGGAGTCGTGCACCAGGCCGGCGCCCGCCTGCACGTGCATCACGCCGTCCTTGACCAGCGCGGTGCGCAGCACGATGCAAGAGTCCATCTGCCCGCTTGCCGAGAAGTAGCCCACACAGCCGGCATACGGCCCGCGCTTTGATTTCTCCAACTCGTCGATGATCTGCATGGCGCGCACCTTGGGTGCCCCCGACACGGTGCCGGCGGGAAAGCCCGCCATCAGCGCGTCGACCGCGTCGTGCCTCTTGTCGAGCCGCCCCACCACGTTGGAGACGATGTGCATGACGTGGCTGTAGCGCTCGATGAAAAAGCGCGCGGTCACGTCGACCGAGCCGATCTCGGCAACGCGCCCCACGTCGTTGCGCCCCAGATCCAAGAGCATCAGGTGCTCGGCGCGCTCCTTGGGGTCTTTCAGAAGCGCCTCGGCCAGCGCCTGGTCCTCGGCCTCGTCGGCGCCGCGCGGCGCCGTGCCGGCGATGGGGCGGATCGTCACCTCGCCGGCGCGCACGCGCACTAAGATCTCCGGGCTGGAGCCGACGAGTGCAAAGCCGCCGAAGTCGAGATGAAAGAGGAACGGCGAGGGGTTGGTGCGCCGCAAGGCCCTGTAGAGCGCAAACGGCGGCAGCGTGAAGGGCGCGGAAAAGCGCTGGGACAGCACCACCTGGAAGATGTCGCCGGCGACGATGTAGTCCTTGGCGCGCTGCACCATGGACTTGTACTGGGCCGGCGTGGTGTTGGAGACGGGCTTGGGCGCGGGCAGCTTGCCGTTGGCGCGCTCGGGCGTGTGCGGGAGCGGCGCGTCGAGCGCGGTGACGGCCGCCTTGAGGCGTTTGCAGGCCGCCTTGTAGGCCTTCTCTGCCGACTGGCGCCCGTCGGGGCGCACCGGCGTCACGATGGTGATCTCGTCTTTGACGACGTCGAAGATGACCATCACCGTGGGGCGCATCAGCACGCTGTCGGGAATGTTAAGCGCGTCGGGCGGCACGTCGGGCAGCCGCTCCATGAGCCGCACGGTGTCGTAGCCCACGTAGCCGAAGATACCCGCCGACATGGGCGGCAGCTCCGGCGGCAGCACCAGCGCCGACTCCGCCAGGAGCGCCCGAAGCGAGGCGAGTGTGGGCAGCGGCTCGGGTCGGAACGCGTCCGGCTTGGCAATCGGCGTGCGGTTGATGGAGGCCTCGTCGCCTTCGGCGCGCCACACCACGTCGGGCTCCAAGCCGATCACCGAGTAGCGCCCGCGCGCAGCACCCCCTTCCACCGATTCCAAGAGGAAGCTCATGGGCCGCCCGGCGGCGAGCTTGAGGTAGGCGGAGACCGGCGTCTCCAGGTCGGCGACGAGGCGCATCCAGACGACCTGCACGGAGCCGGCATCATAGCGGCGCGCAAAGTCGGCGAGCGGCGGCATCGCCTCCAGCGGCCCCGGCTTCGATCTCTTCTTGCGCTCCAGCGTGCTCAAAGCATCCCCCGGCTAGGGCCCCGAACTTCGCAATCAGAAGGGACACCAGACTCATTGAATTGCTAGTGATCGAGATCGAGAAATTCGCTGAGAGGGTGGCCGCGAGCAACGGCGAATCTCTCGATCATCACACTAGCGGGCTGCTATTCGGTCTCGGCCCCGGTAGCGCGCCTGTACTCAGCCTCGTTGATCTGCGTGCCGAGCCGCCTCTGCAAGTCGACGACGTACTCGCTCAGCACCTCGTCGACGAGCGAGGCCCTCAGATCCCTGGTGATGCGCTCGCGCTGCTCCTTGGTCGGGGCCGGCGCAGGCGTGATCTCGGTCATCTTGAAGACGATGCGCGAATTGGTGTTGGTGGTCGGGGCCGAGGCGGCCTCGCCCACGCGCAGCGTGAAGGCCTTGGCGACGGCGCCCTTCGACAAGCCGTGCGGGTCGGTCGAGCGCGTGAACGGCGGCGTGGTCTCGACCTTCGCGTCGCCCGCCTCCTTGGCCAGCGCGGCCAGGGGCTCACCCTTGTTGGCCCGTTCCACGAGCTTTGCCGCCAGCTCGGAGACGAGACGGGCCCGCTCGTTGGTAATGGCGAGCTGCTTGACCTCGTCCTTGACCTCCTCGAACGGCTTTTGCTTCTTGGCGGTGACGTCGAGAACGTCGAACCAGGCAAAGCCGCCGTCGCGCAGCTCGATGGGCTCGTTCTCCAATCCGACCTCGCTGTCGAAGGCAGCCCTGATGATGGCCAGCGCATCGGGAAGAGAGATGGCCGGCTGGCCGTCCTTGGTCTTGTTGAAGCGGTCGGTGGAAGGGATCTCCAGAAACTCCAGCTGCAGCAGTTCGGCGATCTCCTTGAGCGTCTTGCCGGCGGCGCGGTTTTCCTCGACCTGGTCCAGTATCGTCTGCAGCTGCGCCTCGGCTTTCTGCCGCGCCAGCTTGTCGTGGACCTCGTCCTTGACGTCCTCAAGCGTGCGCGTGACGGCGGGCTGGATGTCGGTTACCCGCAACAGCACCGTGGCGAAACGCCCCTCCACGACATCCGACACGGCGTCCCTATCGAGCGAGAAGGCGACCTCGGCGATCCTCGGGTCGATCAGGCTTGCGCGCGTGACGAGGCCCAAGTCGATGTCGGAGTCCTGGGCGCCGGCATCCTTGGCCACCTCGCCGAACGACTTGCCGGCGGCGAGCGCGGCTTTGGCCGCCTCGGCCGCTGCCTTGTCCTTGAAGGCGATCTGCTGCAGGCGGCGCCGTTCGGGCGTGTCGTAATCCTTCTTGGAGTCCTCGTAGGCGGCCACAACCTCCGCATCGGGAACGTCCATTCGCTTCATGAGATTGTCGACCGAGACCGCGAGTATGGCGAGCTTGCGCAGCTCGGGCGTGACGAACCTGCCCTTGTTGGCGTCGTAGGTCGCCTTCAGCATGGCCTCGTCGGGCTCGGGAACGGTCACCGCCTTGTCCGCATCGATGATGAAGAACTCGGAAGAGCGTTTTTCCTCGCGCCAGTCGTTGGTCAGGGTGATCAGCGTATCGGGCACCGCGACGCCGTTGATCAGCGCCGAGGTCAACTGCTCGCGCAGCTCGTCGCGGCGGCGCAGCTTGACGAATCCGCGCTCGTTCAGGCCCATGCGGTTGAGGATGTTCTCGAAGGCGAAGCGCGAGAACCTGTCGTCGGGTCCCTTGAAAGCCGGGTCGTTCTTGAGCGCATCGATGATCGTATCGTCGGAAAGCGTGAGACCCAAGTCTTCGGCGTGCGACTCCACTGCCGCCCAGGCCATCAGCTGCGCCAGAATGCGGTTGTCGAGACCCGCCGCGCGCGCCTGCTCGGCGGTGATGCGCTGGCCGGCCTGGCGCGAGATGATGGCGATCTCGTTCTGGAAGGCGCGTTGAAAGTCCTCCACGCGGATCTCCCTGGAGCCCACCTTGGCGAGCGAGCCGCGGCCGAATCCGGTGAATACGTCGGCTATTCCCCAGATGGCGAAGCTGAACACCAGGAGGGCGAACAGGATCTTGGCTACCCATCCGGTGGAGCCGCGTCGCAGGGCGTCAAGCATTGAAAGTTCGGTCCGTTGGTTGGGCGGCGTGCACGGGCCGCTTGGTTTGGTTCTTTGGGCACCGCGCGCCGCGGGCAGGCACGCGAAAATCCTGCGCGTGACGCAGGGTGTCAGCATGATATGAAGCCCAGCCCGTCGGTTATTGCAAGGGTAGGCGCGCCAGGGCGCATCGACGGCGCCGGCGCACCGGGTCGACGGGCTTTATGCTTAAGGGAGGGCACATGGCCGAGGCTGCCGCTACCATCCGTCCGCTCGTCGCCGGGAATTGGAAGATGCACGGGCTGCAGGCCCAGCTGGGCGAGGCCGTGCGCGTACGCGACGCCGTCTCCGCGCCAGGCGCAGAGGTCGGCGCCGACGTGATGATTTGCCCGCCCTACACGCTCCTGTTGGCCTTGGCGCAGGCCGCCCGGGGCTCCAAGCTGCTGGTCGGGGCCCAGAATTGCCATGCGGTCGCGAGCGGGGCCTTCACCGGCGACATCGCCGCGGAGATGCTGGCCGATGCCGGCGCTGTGGCCGTGATCGTCGGGCACTCGGAGCGGCGCGGCGGACACGGCGAGCGCGACGGTGACGTCCGTCTCAAGGTGCAGGCCGCCCACCGTGCCGGTCTGACAGCCATCATGTGCATCGGCGAGACGGCGGGGGAGCGCGCGGCCGGGCTCACACTCGAGGTGGTGGGGCGCCAGCTGCATGGCTCTCTGCCCGATGGCGCCGGCGCGGCCGACACTGCCGTCGCCTACGAGCCCATCTGGGCGATCGGCACCGGGCTGACGCCGAGCGCGCAGGACGTGGCGGAGGTCCATGGCGCAATCCGGCACGCGCTGAGGCAGCGCTTCGGCGCTCAGGGCGCCGCCATGCGCATTCTCTACGGCGGATCGGTAAAGCCCGCGAACGCTAGAGAGCTGATGGCGATCAAGGACGTAGACGGCGCGTTGGTGGGCGGCGCGAGCCTCAAGGCGGATGACTTTTTGGCAATAGTCGCAGCGTATCGACCATGACGTGTTGTTGCGGTGTCGGAATCACTAGAAATAGTGTTAGAGGTGTGCAAGCAGCGTGCTGCGCACTTGAGGCGAACGGGGACGAGCTTTTCGGTGGTGGGGCGGACGAGACTGCCGCAATTACTGCTGGCGCTGGGGGTGCTTGCCGCCAGCAGTGGCCTCGTGTGCGCGGCGAGGCTCGACAAGAGCGCCTGCGAGCACCTGCACAACGAGCTGGCCTACATTCTCGCTACCGGTGCACGCGACCAGATGGAGCGTGGCCCGGAGTGGGCCAAGGGCAACCTGACGCTCGAGCAGCTCGGCAACATCAAACGTCTGATCGAGCTGGAGGAGCAGCTCGAGTTCAGATGCAGCATGGGGCGCAAGACCATCGCCGCCACCAAGCCCAGGCAAAGACCAGTCATTCCCGATTGGCCCGAGCGCAAGCCGCCTGAAGCAACGAATGCGACCACCGATACGACGCCGCCGAAACTGCGGCCTCAGGTGAAGTTCGTCGACAAGAACGTCGTGAAGCAAGGCGTCAACGTGAAGAGGA
>Ga0307426_1000960_pt1 | contig 19658 bp, 19 predicted proteins | sample SalMarWE160340MG_FD_202165 | JGI IMG/M metagenome (GOLD analysis project Ga0307426, IMG submission 202165) | Salt marsh sediment microbial communities from the Plum Island Ecosystem LTER, Massachusetts, United States - WE1603-40 | ecosystem: Environmental > Aquatic > Marine > Intertidal zone >...
AGTGGAAGAACCTCGGTGCGGATGTGCTCGAGAAACTGGTGTACCTGTCCGGGGCTGCCGGCGCCGTTGCCGGAGGCATCCCGACCCGCTTCAAGAGTGCGGCAATCGAACCCCGGCAGGTTGAGCACATCCTGCTTCAAGTCGTCCCGGCGGAGGTATTCAATCCGGCCCCTTCCGCTCTGCTCGACGGCAGAGACCTCGGCACGGCAGCCGAGGGACTGGCAATCCTGTCGGAGATCATGCCCAATGCTGCGGTGCACCTGGTCGGCGGCAGGAAGCAGAGATCCCTGCTCCAGCGGCTGCGGCAGGCCTGCCGGCATAACGGGCTGGAGCAGGCTGCCCTGCACACGGTCGGGGCCAAATACCCGAACCACCGCGAAGAGGTTCTGATCCCGGCGGTGCTCGGAGAGGAGTATCCCCACGGTTACTCCGCGCTCAACCTCGGGGTGCTGGTGATCGACCTCCAGGCCCTCCTGCACGTCCGGGATGCCGTGGTCGAGGGAAAACCCGCGATCCAGCGGGTTGTTGCCCTGGGTGGCGGCGGCTTCTCCAAACGCCCGCACCTGCGCGTCCGCATCGGGGCCCCCCTGGAGGAGGTGCTCGATCCGTATCTGGAGCAGCAGCACCCGCGGCGCATCGTGCGCAACAGTCTGCTGACCGGGGACATCGTGAACCAAGGCGTGGTCGATCCGCTCATGGCGGCGGTGATTGCCATCCCCGAAGGCAAACAGGCGCCGCCCCTGGCCTTCTCCCGGCCGGGGTTTCGCACGGATTCCTACTCCCGAACCTTCCTCGCCAACTTCGTTCCCTTCGCGAAAACCGTGGATACCAACCTCCATGGGGAACATCGCCCCTGCATCGCCTGTACCTACTGCGACAGTGTGTGTCCCGCCGGTATTCTACCCCACCTGCTGCACCGCTACGTGCAGCGGGATGTAATCGACGAGACGCTCGTTCGCCTTCGCATCTTCGACTGCATCGACTGCAATCTCTGCACATACGTGTGCACCTCGAAGATCCCCCTGGCGCAGCTGATGCGGAAGGGAAAGGAAAAGCTCGAGGCGGAAGGACTCGATCCCCGCCCGGAAGAGGTAAGGAGCAGGGCCCTCAGGGGCGTTGCGGCCTTTGACGGCCGTCCGGCTACCGACGGTACTCCGTCAGCCGGCGCTCCCACTGGTACCGGCGCCCCGGTCGTCGGGGAGGAGGGAGCATGAAAATCGTAAGAGACCTCTTCGACGGGCTGAAAAAAACCAGGGTCCTTCGACCGCTCAAACCGGTGATCGAGACCCTCGAGGGGATCGTGCTCGGCAGCACGGAAACCACCAGCCAGGCGCCCCATTTCCTGGACCACATAGAGATCAAGCGCTACATGTCCACCGTCATCCTGGCCATGGTTCCCACTACCGTGGCCGCGGTGGTGTTCTTCGGCTGGTACGTTCTGGCCATGATTCTGACCTCCTACGTAGTGGGGGGCATCATCGAGGTGCTGTTCGCCCTGATCCGCAAGAAGGAGATCGAGGAGGGGTTCCTGGTCACGGGACTCATCTTCCCGCTGATCCTTCCGCCCACCGCCCCCCTGTGGGTCGTGGCCGTGGGCATCGCCTTCGGGGTCTTTTTCGGTAAAGAGGTGTTCGGCGGCACGGGACGCAACATCTTCAATCCTGCTCTGGTAGGCCGGATTTTCATAACCATCGCCTTCCCGCAGATCATGTCCGCCACCTGGCGGGCGCCCTTCTCCGATGCGATCACCGCAGCCACCCCGCTGGCCGTCTACCGCTCCGCGCAGACCACGGTTCCCTACCTGGACCTCCTGTTGGGCCAGGTGGCCGGCAGCACCGGGGAGGTGTTCCGCATCGGTATCATTGCCGGAGCCGTGCTGCTGATGATGACCCGGGTATCCAGCTGGCGGATCACCTTGAGCTACCTGGCCACGGTGGCGGTGTTCGCCTTGATCGGGCACGGCCTGGGTCCGCAGACCTTCGCCCCGCCGCTGTTTCAGCTGCTTTCAGGAGGGCTGCTGTTCGGCGCGGTCTTCATGGCGACCGACCCGGTCACCTCCCCTGCAACCAAGCCCGGGAAGTTCATATTCGGGTTCGGCTGCGGAATCATCACCGTAGTGATCCGCACCTTCAGCGGTTTCACTGAAGGGATTATGTTCAGCATCGTGATCATGAACGCCTTCACGCCGTTGATAGACAATCTGGTCGTAAATCTCAAGTACAGGCCGGCGAAACGATGAAAGACAAGATCCTGATGATTGTTTTCGTCCTCGCATTGGGCAGCATCCTGACCGCCGCCCTGGTGGCGGTCAACTACCTCACCACCCCCGTCATCGAGAAAAACGAGGAGATCGCCACCAAATCGAGTATCCTCAAAGCTCTCAGCATCTCATTCGAACCGGACCAGGTGGAGGAAACTTTTGCGAACAAAGTGAAGCAGAGGCAGCGAAACGGAACGACCTACTACGTGGCCGAGGACGGCAACATCGCCTTCCCCTACTCCGGATCCGGATTGTGGGGTCCGATCGAGGGCATTGTCGCCATCCAGCCGAACTTCCAGACCCTGGAGGGCGTCACCATCAGCCGGCAGGAGGAAACCCCGGGCCTGGGAAGCCGGATCACCGAGCCGCAGTATCTGGCTCAATTCGAGGGCAAGCGCTTCGCCGAAGGGCTGAAGCTGGTGCAGCCGGGCAGGAGCAGCGCAGACAACCAGATCGACTCGATCACCGGAGCCACCATGACCAGCGAAGCCTTCGTCAAAATTCTGAACGAAAACATAGAGGAAACCGTGCCGGAGATCAGGCAGGGAGAGAGCCGATGAAAAGTGCGACCCTCGGCAAAGGCCAGAGCTTGAAGACTTTCCTCAACGGGGTTTGGCGGGATCACCCGATCTTCTCGATGATCCTGGGCATCTGTTCGGCCCTGGCGGTCAGCAACAAAGTGGAGAACGCCATCGCCATGGGTGCGGGGGTCACCTTCGTGCTCCTTGCCACCGGGTTGCTGATCGCGATGCTTCGCCGGCTGATTCCGACCCGGGTTCGCATGATCACCTACATGATCATAATCGCCACCTTCGTGATCGTTGTCGATCGGGTGCTCAAAGCCCTGTTTCCCGATATCAGCCAGGCCATCGGCCCGTACGTGGGACTGATCATCACCAACTGCATCATCATGGGGCGGGCCGAAGCCTTCTACATCCAGAATAAAATCGGCCAATCCCTGATCGACGCCCTGGCCAACGGGTTCGGCTACACCTATACCCTGGTCAGCGTCGCGGTCGTCCGGGAGCTGCTGGGATTCGGCACCATCCTCGGCTTCCAGGTCATGCCGGAGGGATTCACCAAATGGGTAGTCATGGCCATGGCGCCGGGGGCGTTCTTCGTGCTGGCGATCTTCATCTGGATCGGCCGCAGCCTGGCCGGGATGGAAGCGGAATAGGGGGAGGAGCATGATCGCCGTACAGCTGTTGACGATTTTTCTGGCCGCCATCCTTACCCACAACATCGCCCTGACATACCTCTTGGGCATGTGTCCCTTTATTTCTCTGTCCCGGAGCCTGCGTACGGCCAGCGGCATGGGTTTTGCCGTCATCTTCGTAATCACGTTGACGGCGCTGATCAACTGGCCGATCTACAACCTCATCCTGGTGCCCACTGGCAGCACCCTGATCTACTACGTGGTGTTCATCATCGTGATCGCCGCCTCCGTACAGCTGGTGGAGATGATCATGGAGCGCTTTTTCCCCGTGCTCCAGGCCGCCTTCGGTATCTTTCTGCCCCTGATCACCGTGAACTGTACGGTTTTGGCCGTTTCCCTGTTTATGGTGATCCGCCGATATGATTTCCTCACCACGATCGTGTTCGCCGTAGGATCCGCCGTGGGCTGGACCCTGGCCATAGTGATCGTAGCGGCGATCAATGAGAAACTCAAATTGGTTGGGGACATCCCCAAAGGAATGCGAGGTCCCGGAATCATCATGGTGACGGCCGGGATCCTGGCCCTCGCCTTCCTGGGCTTTTCGGGAATGGTGAACGTGCAATGAACTTCATGCCTCTGATTCTCATGAACGCCATACTCCTGGTCATAACGATCCTGCTGGCCATTGCGGACCGGCTCTTGGTGACCTACGGCCGCTGCAGGATAACGGTTACGCGGGGGGAGGAGAAGCAGGAGCTCGACGTGCAGGGCGGCAACACCCTGCTCTCCTACCTGATCGACAACAATGTGGAGATCAACTCCTCCTGCGGCGGCAAAGGCAGCTGCGGCTACTGCAAGGTCAGGGTACAAACCGGGGGGGGACAGATCCTGCCCACCGAGGAGATCTTCATGAGCCGGCAGGAGAAGCTGGAGGGCATGCGGCTGGCCTGCCAGGTCAAGGTCAAGAACGACGTGGCCATTTCCATTCCGGATTATCTGACGATCGTGCGTCAGATGGCCTTGAACAACAAATTCGACACCAAGAAGCGTTGGCGGGTGATTATTCATTAGGGAAGGTTTTAGCAGACATGGCAGTGGAAGTTACGGAGAAACTCCAGTCGATCGTCGAGCGCTACAAGAGCGGGAAGAGCTCCCTGATCGCGGTGATGCAGGATATCAGTCAGGAGTACGGCTACCTGCCCGAAGATGTGCTGCAGGAGGTATCCAGGCTGATCGACGTGCCGATCAGCATTTTCTACAGCCTGGCCACCTTCTACAGCTCCTTCCGGCTGGAGCCGATCGGCAGGAAGCACATCTGCGTGTGCGTGGGCACCGCCTGCCACGTTCGCGGAGCCGCAAAAATCGTCGAAACCGTCGAACGGGATCTCCAGATCAAGGCCGGGGAGACTTCCATGGACGGCGACTACACCCTGGAAACCGTAAACTGCGTCGGGGCCTGTGCTCTGGGACCGCTGGTCACGGTGAATGGAGAATATCACGGCAAGATGGACCAGAAGAAGGTCACCAGATTGATTAAATCGATACGGCAGGAGATCAGCGAGAATCAATGAAGTTGAAACCTGAGGACATCCGGCTCATTCGAGAGAAATACGCCTCCGTTTCCGCGATTCGAAGCGGGGAAGGCACTCGGGGGAAGAACATCGATCTTCTGGTCTGTGCCGGTACGGGCTGTGTTTCGAACCATTCGCTGAAGGTGAAGGCAGCCCTGATCGCCGAGATCGAAAAACACAAGCTCCAGGACCGTATAAAGGTGGTAACGACGGGCTGCAACGGCTTCTGTGCCAACGGGCCGATCGTGGTCGTCAAACCGGAGGACATCTTCTATCAGCTGCTCAAGCCGGAGGATATACCCCATCTGGTGGAGGAGCACTTCCTAGAGGGCAGGCCGGTGGAACGGCTGATGTACAGGCCGGGTGAGGGAAAGCCGATCCCGAAGATGGCGAGCATTCCCTTTTTCGGCAAGCAGCAGCTGATCGCCCTGTCGAATCGGGGGACCGTAGATCCCGAGAAAATCGAGGAGTACATAGCCCTGGGCGGCTACCAGGCTCTGGCCAAAGCCCTGACCGAGATGAGCGCCGAACAGGTGATCGAAGAGATCAAGGCCTCGGGCCTGCGCGGTCGCGGCGGCGCGGGTTTTCCGACCGGGAAGAAGTGGGAGTTCTGCAGGAACGCGCGGGTGGTGGAGGACGGCGACTCGGCATTTGCCAAATACATCATCTGCAACGCCGACGAGGGGGATCCGGGAGCGTTCATGGACCGCTCGATCGTGGAATCCGATCCCCATGCCCTGCTGGAGGGAATGCTGATCGGCGCCTACGCCATCGGAGCGACCCACGGCTTCATCTACATCCGCGCCGAGTACCCCCTGGCCCTGGAACGGCTGACCCAGGCGCTCGAGCAGGCCCGGGAGTACGGGCTGCTCGGGGAGCGGATACTGGGTTCGGATTTCTCATTCGATATCACGGTCAGCAAGGGAGCCGGAGCCTTCGTCTGCGGGGAGGAAACCTCCCTGATCGGGTCCCTGGAGGGAAAGCTCCCCGAACCGCGGGTCCGCCCCCCCTACCCCGCACAGTACGGCTACATGGGGAAACCCACGAATATCAACAACGTGGAAACCTGGGCCAACGTGCCGCATATCATCATTCGGGGAGCCGAGTGGTTTTCAGCGATCGGCACGGACACGAGCAAGGGCACCAAGGTCTTCTCCCTGGTGGGCAAGGTCAACAACACGGGCCTGGTCGAAGTGCCGATGGGCATCACCATGAGGGAGATCGTCTTCGATATCGGCGGCGGTATTCCCGGCGGCAAGAGATTCAAGGCGGTCCAGACCGGCGGGCCTTCGGGGGGCTGCATCCCCGAGAGCCTGCTGGATACACCGGTGGATTATGAGTCTCTGGTCCAGGCCGGCTCGATCATGGGATCCGGCGGCATGATCGTCATGGACGAGGACAACTGCATGGTCGAAGTGGCCCGCTACTTTATCTCCTTTACCCAGCAGGAGTCCTGCGGAAAGTGCACTCCCTGCCGGGAGGGTACCTGGCACATGCTGAACATCCTGGAGGATATCACCGCGGGCAGGGGTCGGGAGGGGGACATCGAGCTGCTTGAGAAAATGGGCCGGCAGATCAAGGAGACCGCCCTCTGCGGGCTGGGAAACACCGCGCCCAATCCGGTTCTGACCACGATCCGTTACTTCCGCGACGAGTACGAGGCTCACATCCGGGATGGGCGCTGTCCGGCCAGGGTATGCAAGGCCCTGATCACCTATTCGATCGATCCGGTAAACTGCACGGGCTGCACCGCCTGCGCCAAGAACTGCCCGGTGGCCTGTATTTCCGGAGAACGCAAACAGACCCATGTTATCGATCAGGATCGATGCATCAAGTGCGGCATGTGCTACAGCGTCTGCAACTTCGACGCGGTGAGGGTCGAGTGATGGCCACCATGACGATCGACGGAAAGAATCTGGAGTTCGAAGAGAAGCTGACGATACTGGAGGCGGCAAAGAGGCTCCAGATCAAGATTCCCACCCTCTGCTACAACGAACACCTGGCTCCCTACGGGGGCTGCCGCATCTGCCTGGTCGAAGCGGCCTCCCGGTCCGCACCGAATCGCAGCCGGCTGGTCCCCGCCTGCACGGCACCCGCCGAAGACGGGATGGTGGTAACCACCGGCTCTCAACGGGTTCTGGAGTCGCGGCGTTTCGTCATCGAGTTGCTCCTATCCCGCTGTCCGGAATCACAGGTGATACTCGAGCTGGCTCGGGAGATGGGCGTCGAACCCGACGGGCAAAATCTCGACGTGGTGGGCCACTATCTCCTGCACCGGGCGCCCAGGCGGGAAGTCACCAACTGCATCCTCTGCGGTTTATGCGTGCGCGTCTGCCAGCAGATCCCGGAGCGCTACGCCTTGAGCTTCAAGGATCGAGGCATCACGCGCAAGGTTACCCCGCCCTTCGAGAGGGTGGCGGAGAGCTGTATCGGCTGCGGCTCCTGCGCGTACGTGTGTCCGACCAAGACCATTACGATCGAGGAAGCCGACTGATACCAGCAAGAGAGTCGGTTGGGGGGCGCGGTGTTGTGAGAGAATCGGCTGCAGCCATACTCAAGCAGGATCTCAGGGGGAAAATACGCTGGTTCATCGTCCTGCGCTGGCTGGCCGCGGCCGGTCTTGCCCTGGTTATCACGGGAGCTCGCTTCCTTTTGCATATCCCACTTCCGCTCCTGCCCCTCTACCTGGGCAACCTGTTCCTGGTCTTCTACAACGGCGCCTGCTACGCCATCAATCGTCGGCTTCAACGGCAGATCGATACGCCGGGATGGATCGACAAGGCCCATCGCCTGGCGAATGTTCAAATCCTGATGGACCTGAGTCTGCTTACCTATCTGATCTGTTTTTCCGGCGGTCCGGAAAATCCCTTTGTCTTCTACTACATCTTCCATATGATCATCTGCGGTATCCTGCTCACCAACCGCTCCGCCTACCTGCAGGCCACCTTCGCCTCCCTGTTGTTCGGGCTGCTTATAGCCCTCAAACTCCTGAACCTGCTGCCCTACCCCTCGCTGTCTTCCGCCGGTGTTGCGGCGGGGGTCGTGTCGTTGACCGGCTACATCGGCCGGTTCGTCGCATTTTCTTCCACTCTCTACATCGCCGTATATCTGACGACGACCATCGTGAAAATGCTCCACCAGCGGGAGCGGGAGCTGGAAGTCTCCAACCGGCTTTTGGCGGAGCAGGACAAGCTGAAATCGCAGTATGTGCTGGTGGTTTCCCACGATATTCAGTCTTCCCTGGCGGCTATCGACGGCTGCCTGCAGACCGTGCTGCAGGGCTTTACCGGTACGATCGGAGAAAAGACCCGTGACATGGTTCAGCGCGCCAACGTCCGCACCCGGCACCTGCTCGGCTTCGTTCGCGATCTGCTCGAAGTCTCGCGGATGCGTACCGAGAGCGAAGTGCCGAAGGAGACGGTGAATCTGGTAGAGGTGATCGAAAAAGAAGTAGAGCTGTTCCGGCAGCAGAGCCAGGAGAGAGGCATCTCTTTGAGTTTCGAGAACCACGGGGGCGAGGTGATTCTCCGGGCAAATCGCATCTCCATGGAGCAGCTGTTCAACAACCTTCTCGGCAATGCCCTTCGCTACACTCCCGAGGGGGGAAGGGTGTCCGTGTCCCTGAAGCATACGGACAAAAAAAATACGGTCGAAGCACGGATCACCGACAGCGGGATCGGGATTGCGCCCGAGCATCTTCCTCGGATCTTCGACGACTTCTACCGGGCAGGCAACGCCAAGGCATTCACGGAAAATGGTACGGGTTTGGGACTGGCGATCGTGAAGAGAATCGTCGAGCTGCACGGCGGGGCGATCCGAGTGGAGAGTGCGGTGAACAGGGGAACGACCTTCATTGTGACTCTTGCCGCGGATGAGGCTTGCCACGAAGCGGAAGTCGATCTACATTAACTACGTTGCCTTCGGAGACTACGCCAACTGCGTCAAAGGGACACGGCATGAAAAGCAAAGAACTGTTCACCTCGATCTCTTCCTACCTCGGGGCTGTAGAGCAACAGATCAACATTCAGGCTGATCTGATCGTAGAGAGTTGGGGAACGAACGGTGAACAGGCCGTACACATAGACCGCGTTGTCCATCACCTGCTGGATAAACCGGGAAAGATGCTCCGACCGGCCCTGGTGCTGCTGTCCGCCGGCATGGTCGGATGGGACCCGTCGGGGGACTCAAAAGAGTTGAACGCATCGCTGATAACGCTGGCTGCGGCGGTGGAACTCATCCATTCCGCCTCTTTGATCCATGACGATATCATTGACGGCGAGAAGGTTCGGCGCGGTCAGAGTGCGCTGCACCGCAAGCACGGGAATCAGACAGCCGTGCTGGTGGGGGACATCCTCTACGCTCAGTCTTTTTCCCTCATCACCCGCCTCAAGCTTCCGAGTTGGGAGCGCCATCTGGCGATCTACCAGCTGTACTGCGATACGACCCGAAACATGTGCCTGGGAGAGATCATCGAACAGCGGACGATCGACGAGAAACTATCCCTCGACTTTCCGGATTACCTCAACATCCTTAAAAACAAGACCGCCGTGCTCATGTCTGCCTGCTGTCACAGCGGTGCCATCCTGGCCGGAGCCGATACGGAAGTGACGCGGAAACTGGCCGAGTTCGGAATGGCCTTCGGGCTGGCCTTCCAACTGCTGGACGATCACAGGGACCACGATGCTTTGATCAGCAGAGGAGTCGATATCGTGGAGAAGGCTCTGCAGCAGATGGGGAGAGCCCGTCGCATCCTCGGGCGGCTGGACGACAGTGTCTACCGGGAGGAGTTGATCCGGGCCTGCGATTATGTCGCGGAGGCCGTGGGCGTTGCTCAGATGTAGTTGCGGATCAGCTTGACCAGCCTGTCAATCTTGATGGGTTTGTTGATGAACTCATCGGCGGGTACGTCCTTCTTATCGAAATCGAAGGCATACTCCCGGTTGATGGCGGTGAGCACAAAGATGGGAATTTTCGGATATTTCGACCTGATCTCCCCGGCCGCCTCGAAACCCCGGGTTTTTTTTTCGGGGAACATCACATCCAACAGGATCAGATCCGGAGCGATCCGGTCGATCATCTCCATCCCCTTGTCCACGGTATCCGCGGAATGGATCTGGAAACCCTCATACTCCAGCAGGGAACCCGTTGTTTCCAGAATATCCAGGTCATCGTCAATGATCAGAATTTTGCTCATTCTCTCCTCCTGCAGGTAAAAATATATGAAAGGTCGTGCCCTTGTTCAATTCCGAATATACGGTTAGACGGCCGCCCAGGGATTCCACGGCGCGCTGGACGATGGAAAGGCCCAATCCGGTTCCGTCCCGCTCCAGCTCCCGGGCTTTCCGGGTGCGGTAAAACTCCTCGAAGATCTTCTCCAGCTCTTCCGGTTCGATTCCGTAGCCCTGGTCCTGGACCACGAGATGGACCTCTGGCGCCTCTTTGCCCGCGTAGACGGCTCCCGTGCGCACGGCTCCCCTGTGCACGGCTCCCCTGTGCACGGCGCCCGCAGCCTCTTTGTCTGTGTGCACGGTGCCCGCAGCCCCGGCGCCCGCAGTCACGGCGGAGGCATTCACGGCAATCGTCGTGGACTGCGGGGAGTACTTGATCGCATTGTTGATCAGGTTGCTGAGGATGATGTTGAGCAGGTCCCGGTTGGAGTGGAGGTGCAGATCCTCCGGGCAGTCGGAGACCAGCTCGATGTTCTTCTGGATCGCCTGGCCGGAGTGGATGTCCAGCTGGTAGTCGATGATCTCCCGCACATTCAGACTCGTTTTTGTGTACTGAATCTCCTCCTCGGATTTCATGTAGGCATAGTCGATCATCTCGTCGATGATCTGGAGGAGGTTTTCGGTCCTGCGGTTCGCCTTGTGCACCAGCTCGTTCGCCCGGGGAGCCAGCTTCCCGCCGATGCCCCTGATCAGCATCTCGTGGTAGCCGTTCATGGCGGCTATCGGGCCGCGCAGCTCGTGGGTAACCTGAAGGATGAAGTTGCTCTTGATCCGGTCCAGCTCCTTGTAGCGATTGAGCTCGACTTCCACCCGCCGGCCTTTCTCGGCGATCCGGCGCTTTATGCTGGTGATCAGGTAGGCGGAGATAGCCAGAGTCGCGCATAACCCGATGGCCCGGGGCAGGTAGAGACGAAAATAGCCGGGATCCATGCTGTGACCCAGCAGATAGTGGGGGATAACCCGGAAATACTCGCAGAGGAAGGCCCCGATGAACAGCACGATCAGGCTGCTGACGTAGATGAGCACGATGTCGGAGGTAAAGAGGAAGGAGGTCAGCATGATGTGAAAAACGAAGAAATAGGCAAAGGGATTCTCGAGGAAACCTGTGAAGTAGATCAGGAAAAAAAGTAAAACATAATCGCTGATGATCTGAACGTGCAGAAAGACCGCCAGCTCCCGCCGAGCGAGATTCTTCCTCTTGATGACAACGTAGTAGAGGGTAAACAGAAGATTGATCAGGCAGAGGACCCCGGTCAGCGAATACAGCAGGTTATAGGGAAGCGGATATCCCAGGCGAAAACGCACGAAAACGAGAGTGACCAGAACGCCGACCGCCGCAATCCAGCGGAGGAGGATGAACCAGCTGACGACCCGGGTAAGGTCCGTGTACTCCGAAGAATCGATTTTAGTGCCTAGCCGGGGGATCTGCATACCCGAAGATCAGGATTCCTCGGCTGCCAGGTGACGGATTTCCTCGATCTGCTCCTCCTTGAACAGTACGAGGGATTCGAACAGCTCTTTCTGAGTCCGGCTGATCAGGTTGTTGGCGACGCTGGAGTATATGCTCTTCAACTTGCTCTCGTAGTCCAACAGGTGCTCAAAGATCTCGTCGGGCTCCGCGTCCCTGCGGATCTTTCCAACAGGGATCAGATCCTCCTCCTGGTAGCTGGGGGCGTAACGAACCCATTCGGTCTTTCCGTGGCTCGAGGGATCGACGCCGCGCAGGATCTCCAGCTTGTTCACGTGCCGCTCCCGCAGGGTCTGCACGGTTTTCTTGGACTTTTCGTTTTGCAGGGCGTACTCCGCCACGTCGTAGAAATCCTTGAGCTTGTTCTCCCACCCCAACATGGTTTTCAGGATTTCACTCAGGCTTTTAAATGCGATCATCCGTTGTTCCTCACGATTTTGCTCATTATATCCAATCGGATTTGGACTTTCCACAGCCCGATGAGGAAAGCAAGGATCTTTTGGGGAACAGCTCCTCCAGTCGGGATTGCCGTAAAATGCGCAGGCGTTCCTACTCAGGCCGTAGCGTATCGCTCAGCCGCGGATCGAGGGCCTTCGGGCAGACTCATGTGGCAGGTGGCGCAGAGGTTGCCCGCACCGATGTCGAAGGTGGATCCGTCCTGGAGTTCAACCGTTTTGACCATCGGTTTCCTCCTCACCACTATCTGTCAAGAATTTCTTCCGGCACGCCGAGGCGGCTTCCCGAATGATCTCGCTTCAGGAAGTAGTTCACCCAGGAGGAGGTCTCGTATAGCTTCCAGTCGCGGGGATTGATCACGTAGCGCAGCTTGTCCAGCTCTTTTCGGTTCTTGGCCCGCCAGTACACCAGCTCCCAGATGCACGGCCTGTCCCCGAACACCTCGCACATGCCGTCGATCCGGCTCCCCCCGCAGGGTCCGATGCGCTGACCCTTGGGGCAGCGCGACTCGGGGCAGAGATAGTACATCTCGAACAGGGCGCAGTCGTCGCACTCCCGGCAGTCGAACAAGGCACGCTTGCTCACGTGCTCCAAGACCCGGAACACCTTGTAGCGCAGTCGCCGTTTCTCCACCGATTTCGCCAGTGCCCGCATCAGTTTATAACCGGGGGTTCCCTCGATGAACAGCAGCTTGTGGGCTAAACGCATCAGCCAGAATTTGAGCGAGGGGATCGACCTCCTGCGGGTTTCCCGCAGCTTCGGCTGCCCGCCGTTTTTCGCGAAAGCGAAGTCCTCCCCCCCTTCGAACAGGAAGAAGCTGTTCGGGGGCGAGAAATCCAGCTCCTCCAGGTGATCCCGCCAGCTCTCCCCGATCTCCTCGGAACGCTCCATGATCGTGGTCACGTCGTCGAACTTCAGATTCAATCCCTCGATGTGAACTCCGTTGTACCCCAGGCCCTTCAGGATGGCGATCTGTCGGGAAGCCCGCTCCAGCCGTGCTGTCTTGCCCTTGTCCGGGGCCTTGGCCTCTTCCTGCAGCACGCTGAGGAGCCTGTCGCTCACATAGCATCCCGGCACCTCTCCGGTAGCCATGAAGCGGGCAGCCCCCGCGGACAGAACGTACACGCTGCCGATCAGGGGAATGTCCAGGCCGAGCACCTGTCGTACATACTTGTAGAACTCTGCAAACCTGCGGGCATCGTAGCCCAGCTGCGTTACCATAAAATGCGCCCCGGCCCGGATCTTCTTCTCCATTTTGTAGTACTGCATGTAGGTCGAGGCCTCGGTAGCCTTGAAAGGGGAAGCCACCGCCCCGAGAAAGAAGTCGGTGGGTTCGAGTTTGACTGTCTTGCGGCCCACCTCCGCATCCAGCCCCTCGTTCATCTGCCTCAGGTAATGCAGGGCGATCACCGCATCGATGTCGAACACCGGCTTTGGCAATCCGAAGGCCCCGGAAATCGGATAGTCCCCAGTGATCACCAGCAGGTTGGTCACCCCGGCCCGCTTGAGCGCATACGCGCGAGCCTCGATCATGTTGCGGTTCATGTCCTTGCAGGAAAAATGAACCAGAAGTTCCGGACCGATCGACTGGATTTCCGGACCCAGAATGTCGGCACACAGCGCCGGGTTTCCCCCGGCGTTGTCGGTCAGACTGACGCCGTAGACGTACTTGCTGTCCTTGGCCTCTTCGGCGAACTTGAGGATGTTGTCGATCACCATCCCCGTGTACCCGCGTCCGGGAACGAGCTCGCAGGTTGCCACGAAATCTTCTCCGGACTGCAGTCCCTCTCTGAATCCCTTCATAGTACCTCTTCTATACTGTATTTTTTCTATATATATCGTGACAATTCAAGCGATTTGGTCAAGTTTTGTCAAGGACTACCGGTCGAGCGTGTCGAGCGGCGGCGAAAGCCCTACTCCCGAAAGCGAGAATCTGCTATTCTACGGCCAGGTTATGAACCGGCAAACTCTGATCGAGCAGCTCGGCCATCCCCGGTCTCAAAAACGTCTGGAGGCAATTTCCGGGCTGAGCTCCGCGCTGGCGGCCGGGAAAATCCCTCGCCCGAAGGCGGGGGAAGATGTGAACAACCATATCCATACGATCTATTCGTTCTCCCCCTACTCTCCGGCCGAGGCGGTTTGGCGAAGCTTCACAGCCGGTCTGTTAACCGCCGGCATCATGGACCACGACTCGATCAGCGGCGCCGGGGAGTTCATCGAGGCGGGAAAAACGATCGGTCTGGCCACGACCATCGGAGTGGAGTGCCGCTGCGATTTCTCTTCTACCCCGCTGGCCGGCAGGCGCATCAACAACCCCGACCAGCTGTCCAACGCATACATCGCCCTCCACGGCATACCCCATACCCGCATCCGGGAGGTCTGCGCCTATTTCCGGCCATTCCGGGAGGCCAGAAACCGGCGCAACCGCCGGATGGTACGGCGCTTGAACGACCTGCTCTCCGATGCCGAAATGCTCCTGGATTTCGACACGGACGTGGTTCCCCTCTCCATGGTTCATGAGGGGGGCAGCATCACGGAGCGGCATATCCTCTTCGCCCTGTCGAAGCGACTGATCCGGCGCTTCGGCAAGGGGGCCGGTCTCCTGGACTTCCTGCAGAAAAAGCTTCGGCTCGACATCAATTCGAAGGTCCAGGAGCTGCTGCGGGATGAGTCCAATCCCCACTACGCCTACGACTTGTTGGGAGCTCTGAAGAGCGAACTGGTGGGCCGTTTCTACCTGGATGCTACCGATGAATGCCCCCCTATTCAGGATTGCCTGCCCTTCTGCGAGCAGGTGGGAGCCATCTCCGCCTACGCCTACCTGGGGGATATCACCGAATCGGTAACCGGGGACAAGAAAGCTCAGGCGTTCGAGGATGCCTATTTGGAGCAACTGTTCGAGATCCTGACCGAGCTAGGCTTCAGGGCCGTAACCTACATGCCCAACCGCAACACAGCGCGGCAGCTCGCGCGGGTGCAGTCCCTCTGCCGGCGGCACGGCCTGTTCGAGATCAGCGGTGTAGACATCAACTCCCCGAGACAAGCGTTCACCTGTCCGGAAATCCGGCAAAGTCAATTCCGGCATCTGATCGACTCTACCTGGGCGCTGATCGGCCATGAGGCGGCTGCGACCGAGAGTCCCGAGAAAGGGATGTTTGCGCGCGAAGCGGAGGCGAAGTATCCCGTGATGCAGCAGCGGATCGAGGCGTTTGCGCAGATCGGTTTGAAGCAGATCGGTTTGAAGCAGATCGGTTTGGCCGGATCGGCAGGATCTACGGGGTGAACTCCTCGATCGGATAAGAGGCCCGGATCAGCTTCCTTCCCTCCTCGATCGATGCGATCTCCCCCATGCTGATGGCCTGTACCAGGATATTGCCGATGGCCGTCGCCTCTACCGGGCCGGCGAAGACCGGAATGCCCGCCTCCTGAGCGGTGAGCTCGCAGAGAAGAGTATTTTGACTTCCCCCGCCGATGATGTACAGCTGCTCTATCGGCAGTCCGGACACATCCTCCAGCTCCCGGATCGAGTCGGCGTACAGCTCGGCCAGACTCTGCAGGACGCCCCGCACGATCTCCGCCGGGCTTTCCGGCGGTCTGTGCCCGTGCTCCCGGCAGAAAGAGCGGATCCGCTCCGGCATGCTGTCGTCGATCAGACCCGGTTTGAGGAAGCGAGGATCGTTGGGATCGATGCTGAACGAAGCCGGGCCGAACTCCCGAGCCAAGTCGGTGAGCTCCCCGTAGGAGTATTTCCGATCGGTGCGATCCCAGTGCCGTTTGCACTCCTGAACGATCCACAGACCAATTATGTTTTTGAGGAAGCGAATCCCTCCGTCAGCGGAGCCCTCGTTTGTGAAGTTATAGGCATAGCTCTTTTCATTGATGATCGGTTCCGGGCTCTCACGGCCCAGCAGAGACCAGGTTCCCGAGCTGATGTAGGCGTGGTTGGACTCGCCGGGAGCCGGAATCGCGGCTACCGCCCCGGCGGTGTCATGACTGGCCGAGGCGATAACCATCACCTCAGGAGGGGCACCGATCTCCTCGGCCACGTGGGGCAGCAGGGTACCGAGCTGCGTTCCCGAAGCCACGATCTGCCCGAACCACTCCCGCTTGAAGCCCAGAGCGTCGATGATCCGCCAGGACCAGTCCTTTTCACGGGGATTGTACAGCTGGGTGGTGGTAACGTGGGAGTACTCACTGCAGATCTGTCCGGTGAGCCAGTAGTGGAACAGATTCGGCAGGGTCAGCAGGGTGCAGGCCTGCTCGAGCAAACCCGGTTTGGCTTTCCCATGGGCGTAGAGCTGGTGGATCGTGTTGATCTGCATGTACTGAATCCCGGTTTCCTCATAGATCTCCCGTTTGGAAATGTGAGAGAAAACCTGCTCCGGGACATCGTCGGTGCGGGGATCCCGGTAGTGATAGACCCCCCCGATCAGATCCCCCTGACGATCCAGCAATGCGTAATCCACCCCCCAACTGTCCAGGCCGATACTCCGTATCTGATCCGCATAGCGGCCGAAGGCTGCTTTTAACCCCCTCTTGATCTCGGTGTGGATACCCAGCACATCCCAATAGATGCTGTTGCCGATCCGCACCGGTTGATTGTCGAAGCGATATACCTCCTCGATCGCTCCTACGCCTCCGACGACGATCCGGCCGCTTTCGGCACCCAGATCTACCGCAGCATATTTTTCCATCGTTCCTACCTTCGCTACCTGCCGTGGCTTTACACTTCCCTCACCACCGCCTGCGCACAGCGGATGCGCGCCCGGTACAACGGATCCGTGGTTCCAACGGCATCATACTCGTGCCATTGGAAGTTGTCCAGCTTTCTATCCTTCCGGAACCTGCGAAGCAAGTCGCCCGCACTTGATTCGCAGCAGGCTTTTACCCTATAGTCACCATCGACACGGGATTTCGAACGGATGAAACAGAGAGATCACAGCAAGCTTCTGGGGGAACTTTCGGAAGAGTACGCGCGCCGTTTTCCGGAATCCCACCGGCTTCACCAGCGGGCCCGGAAGACTCTGATCGACGGCGGAAGCCACAGCCTGCGCCTGATCGAACCTTTTCCGCCGCGGATCCGCGAAGCCCGGGGCGCGTGCATAACGGATGAAGACGGACACAGCATCCTGGATTTCTGGCAGGGTCATCACGCCAACATTCTCGGCCACAACCCGGCCGTGATCACCGAGGCGCTGCGGGATACCTTTGCCGCCGGCCGGGGTCTGCAGACGGGATTCGTAGAGCAGCTTCAAAGCGAAACCGCGGAGATTCTCTGCCGGCAAACCGGAATGCAGCGGGTTCGTTTCACCACCAGCGGCTCCCTGGCCACGATGTATTCGATCCTCCTGGCCCGGGCCTACACGGGCCGGGATCGGGTGATGAAGATCGGCGGCGGCTGGCACGGCGCCCAGCCTTGGGGACTGGTCGGAATCGAGTACCACAACGGCAAGAACCATTTCCAGTTCAGCGATACCGACGGGCTGCCGGTGGCCATAGAGGAGGAAGTGGTGGTCACCCGCTTCAACGATACACAGATGCTGGCCGATCACTTCCAACGCTACGGCTCAGAGCTGGCCTGTTTCATCCTGGAACCGTTCATCGGTGCCGGGGGAGGGATCCCCGCCGATCGGGAGTACCTCCAGACGGCCCGGGACTTAAGCCAAAAGCACGGAACGATCCTGATCTTCGACGAGGTAATAGCGGGCTTCCGTTTCCATGCGGGGCTGCTGGGGCAGCTGTACGGAGTGCAGCCCGACCTGGTTACCCTGGCCAAGATCATCGGCGGCGGGATGCCCGTGGCCGCGGTGGCGGGTCGACGGGAGATCCTCGAGCTTGCCGCCCGCTCGGGACACGTCCGCTTCTCCGGGGGAACCTACTCGGGCCACCCGGCCTGCCTGCTGGCGGCGAAGAGCATCCTCACCTTTCTTTCGGAGAACGAGAAGAGCGTGTATCCGTACATCGGCGATCTGGCCGGCCGCATACGGGAGACCGTGGAGGAGGCATTCGCCGCCGTCGGGATCTACGCCCGCTGCACCGGTACCGGAGGCGGCACCCTGCCGGGGAGCTCGATCAGCACCGTGGTGTTTCCCTACGACCCGGAGCACCGCTGTAAAGGCCCGGAGGATACGCTGAACCCCCACATCTGCGACGTGCAGCTGTCCAGCCGGGTCCTGCAGCTGGCTCTGCTGCTGGAAGATGTACACGTCATCCATGGTCTGGGTTCCGTCTGTACCGCCCACTCGGAGGCTGACGTAGCCGTGGCAGCAGAAGCCTACGGCCGGGCGGCGGAACGGATCAAGGCTTCTCTGTAGGCTTCAGGTTGCCGGCTTCAGGTCGAAGGCCACCAGCAGCGTGGCCAGGGAGGGGTCGGGAGGGAAACCGCAGGCTCGTCTATTTATAGATCAAAGGTTTACTGCTCAGGTTTTCCAAAGAATCCAGATCGAGATCCACGTCTATGGATGGCCAGTACAGATGGAATTCATGGAGCAATTCTACGTTTAATACATCGATTACCCGTGCCTCTTTGAACCACGGAAAATCTCGATGGGGTAGGAAGTACTCTTTGCCCCTTGCGTGCAACCATACACCGTTGCTTTCAATGCTGAGAATTTCAACCTCTGAAGTGCCTTTTCCAAGCGTCCGTGATTTCATCCTTGTGTTCCTCTACAATGCCTGTCAATTCGCCGATCTGCGAGGGTGAGAGTCCGTAGTTCGTGGCAACGGAAACCTGCGGTTCAATCCAGAACTTCGCTTCCCCATCGCTGCAGTATACATGTACATGGATTCTCTCTTCCTCCCGGGAAAAGAAATACAACCGGTATTGTTTGTACCGGAAAACCGTCGGGCTCATAGAATACTATGGCACGATTCAGGTTGCTTGGGAAACCCCGGCGGAACGGATCAAGGCTTCTCTGTAGGCTTCAGGTTGCCGGCTTCAGGTCGAAGGCCACCAGCAGCGTGGCCAGGGAGGGGTCGGGAGGGAAACCGCAGGCATCCCGGAGGCAGCTGTCGGCCTGGGCCGAAGGGCTGATGGAAAGCACCCCCCGGATACCCAGCCGATCCGCAATCGTCTCCAGCTCGGGAAAACCCAGAGGCGGCACGAGGAAATAGGAAGGGGTCTTGTTGCTGCCACGGCGCTCGGGAAAGATCACGAAGGAATCCCCCAGGGAGATGATCTTCTCCGAGTACGGCGAGCGGGAGGCGAGCACCTCCTCGCCTACGATCCGGTATTTTGTCCCCTCCACCGTAATGCTGTGCCGCGGGGGATCGTCGCTTTCCGGAGCCTCCTCCACCAGATAGACAGTCGGCGCCGGGGGCTCCCGAAAACACCTGTCCTTGAGAACCCCGATAGCCACCTCCCGTTTCACGGCGATTTGCACGCCCAGATTCTTCAGGGGCACCAGCGCGCCCCGTTCGTAGCGGCTCTCCAGCTCGGCGACCTTCTCGACCGTCTGCCGCCGGACCCGCTTCGCCGCCACGATTCCGGGCAGTTCGGCCAGGATCTTCAGAGTTTCCT
>Ga0307426_1000962_pt1 | contig 19646 bp, 16 predicted proteins | sample SalMarWE160340MG_FD_202165 | JGI IMG/M metagenome (GOLD analysis project Ga0307426, IMG submission 202165) | Salt marsh sediment microbial communities from the Plum Island Ecosystem LTER, Massachusetts, United States - WE1603-40 | ecosystem: Environmental > Aquatic > Marine > Intertidal zone >...
TTGGCAACTGGGAAGAATTCCCTCACGATATCTATTTCAGTGACCTCGATGGAACATATATAGATGCAGACAATGATGGATTATACGATAATCATATTGGTAGCGTTGCACCGGAAATATGGGTGGGGAGAATATATGCTCGTAATCTAACCTGGGATAGCGAGGTAAGGCTGTTGAAAAACTATTTTCGCAAGAACCATCAATACAGAACTCAGGGGAGTTCCCTACCTCAGAGAGGATTATCGTACGTTGACGATGACTGGTCATACTGGGGCAATTGTTACCTCAATTTAATCTATTCAAGTGTTACCGTAATAAATGACGCTTACCAGACCACGGCAGCAAATTACAGAAGTCAATTGTCTTCTGGATATGAATGGGTTCATCTGTGCGCACATTCTTCTCCCTGGGGACACACATTCAAATATGGTTCAGGAGCCTATAAAGGGACGGTGTTCAACTATGAGATATTTACGCTTGAACCACACGCGCTTTTTTACAATCTTTTTGCCTGTTCCGGAACAAGATTCATCGAAGAAAACTACTCTGCAGGTTGGTATATCTTTGAAGACCCTTACGGTCTTTTAGCTATAGGTAGCACAAAAACCGGTAGTATGCTGTATTTTGATGATTTTTACAGTTCTCTTGGACAGCAAAAAATGAGTATCGGTAATGCATTCAAATACTGGTTTATCATGTGGGGAGAGTACGATTGGGATTGGTTTTACGGATTAAATATACTTGGTGACCCAACACTCAAACCCAAAAACCAAATAGCCATAGAAAACACTTCGTCTTTTCTTACCTCAATACCGAAGCAATCTCAAAATCCTGTTGCAGATAAGGATTTCCAGAAGAACTGGTCACAACCTGAAATCGTTGCATCAGACCCGGAATCAGATGGATTTCCGAAGATTACAGCGAATTCTGACGGAAACATCTGGCTTGTATGGCAAAGCGGAAGGTCCGCAACAAATGGACGCTCAGATGTTTACTCCTCTCACAGAAGCGGAGGTTCCTGGTCAACTGCATCTGTAATCGGGTCATCCTATTACTGGGATTACTGTCCCAATATTGGTTTGGACCATCTTAACAAACCTGTTGCAGTATGGGCAGGATGGCAGGATGGTAGTTATCAGTACGACATATTTTACAGTATTTACTCCGGCTACTGGTCATCCAGACAGATTTTATATCCCCTGGATCCCGGTTTCGACTTAAAGCCTACCTTAGTTCGCGATAATTCTAATTATCTTTGGGTATCATGGGAAACGCGCAGGGATTTAGACCTGAATATTTACACATCAAAATTCAGTGGTTCAAGTTGGTCTCCCCCCGATAATGTAACGACAAACGCAGCAGATGAAACATCACCTGAAATGATTGTTGATAGCCAGGGCAAGGTATGGGTGTTTTACACAAGAAGAAATGCCGGTCCAACACAAATCTGGGGAAACTACTACAGTGGTTCAAACCGGATTGAATCAGGTCCTGTGTCAGGAAATCAAAAACACGCATATGGACCAACTGCAGCAGTAGATGCGCAGGGAAGAATTTGGGTAGCCTGGCACTCAACAGATGAGGGTAATGGAGATATTTACTTAAGTGTATATAATGGAAGCAATTGGTCTGCCCCTCTTCAACTAACAAATAATCCTGAGAATGACCTTTTTTGTGACCTAACAGCGGAAAATGGTGGTCCCCTTTGGCTTGTTTATCAATCGAGGAATGCAGGTGATTGGGATATATACTATTCTTACTACGCGGATTCCGTCTGGAGCTCTCCTGTACCAGTTGCAAACATAGTCGGAGCAGATATTAATCCGCAGGTTACCTGTTCATCTAACGATGAAGTGTGGGTAACGTGGCAGAGTTATTCAACAGGAAACTGGGAAATAATGGTATCTCATCGAACTGGCTTGGAATTCGCAGAAGGAAGGAAGAAAGCCCGAGAGCTTAATTTTCATGTTTCCTCAACGCTCTTTTCACGTAATCTTAGAATAACCACAATAAAGCCACAAGAGAAGGTTACCATCTACGATATAAAAGGTTCGCTTGTCCGAACTCTATATTCGGACCAGGATAACATTATATCATGGTCTCCGGAAAACGTTCCCTGCGGTATATATTTTGTCGTTCTCCCCGATAGAACAAATCACCTCTGCAGAAAAGTTACATTCCTAAAGTAAAGTTACATAGGATTCCTTCTCAGTTGAAGCAAATCCTCGAACTTTAAGAAGAATTTCTCGAATTAGCTTTTATTTAATATTCAATGTAGGGATTGCTTTCTTTCTCCTTTCCGATTGTTGTCACTTCACCATGTCCAGGATACACGACCGTGTTATCTGGTAATGTAAGCAATTTGTTTTTAAGAGAATCCATTATCTCCTCATACGAAGAGTGAAATATATCAGTCCTTCCAATGGAACCTGCAAATAGAGTATCTCCACTAAAAAGAACGTGCTCTTCTTTACAATATAGTGATATACTTCCTTTACTATGTCCCGGGGTATGTATAACCTGTAGCTTGAGATTTCCAAGCGTCACCATGTCTCCATCTTTGAGCGTTTTATCAGCAGGGGGAGAAGCAAAAAGGTCAAAATGCAAACCACAATCATCACAGTTTACAGTTGCCTTTTTTCCACTTGCATCTACCTTTAAGTAGGCAGACGAAGAACCACAGGCCGGGCATTTCGAAGATTCGCCTTTCTCCACCATTTCGGTAATGCCTTTCCAGGGTTCTGATAAAAGCTCGGCATCTTTTTCGTGAACCAGAATTCTGGCTCCTGTTTTCTCTATTATAACAGCATCACCACTTGTATGATCACTGTGCCCGTGTGTAATTACAATAAATTTTACCTTTAGATTTTCTTTTCCTATTTCTTCAAGTACTTCCACCCCACCACCCTCAACAAACCCCGGGTCAATCACGATTGCCTCTCTGGTTTTCTCACAGGAAACAACATAACAATTCGTACTGAGAGGACCTACCACGAAACGGTTTACTTTCATATTTTCTCCTCTTCATAGATCGCTATTGGAAAAATATTTTGAATCGAGATTCCGAAATATATTCGGAATGACATCCCGTTTAGAACGATTGAATCACCCGAACTCATAAACTCGTTTGCTGTGTTTTCACTCTATCCACTCTTTTGTAAGAATAGACCAGTACAAGAATCCCTATAAACACAAGAATTGCAGCAGACACGAAAGACATTTTGTAGGAAAACATTTGAGATTTGCCCGCCTTGGTAAGCAGGTCTACTATTGGACCTGCAATAAAGGTTGCACCGACACCCCAGCTCAAGAAAAATGTTGCATTAAACAGGGCAAATTGCTTTCCTCTTTGAGACGGTGGAATTAACTTCGATGCATAGGAGTATGATGAAGCAAAAATTATTACCTCGGACATACCACCGAGGAAATAACTGATAAAAATCACAGGAAGACTTTTCGCGAATACAAATCCAAGTAAGTAAAGAATCGCCAGCAGTGAACCGGAAAACAATACTACCTCATCTTTCAAAACCTTCGAAGCTTTTCCAACAAATAAACCTGTTATGAAAATGGCAATAGCTGCGGTATTTGCAATATAACTCAGCAACCTGCTCGATACGGCAAATCCCTGATCCAATGTAAGGTACTGAGCTCGCAGCAAGGCAATGGAATTTCTTCCAAAATTTATGAATACCATGGCAATAAGGAACATAAAGAATGGTTTAGAATGGGATAAAACGCTCTCGATTTTCTGCCCAATTCCCTTCTCTTTTCTTTCGGTAGTAGGTCCAACAACAACTCCGCCCTCGGGAATAAAAAACATAGGAATCGTGGAAATCAACATCACACCGGAAGCAACAAAAAACAAAAAACCTTGAGAAAAACCCCAACCGTCAAAATATCTTGACAGTCCATCATAAGCAAGTCCACCAAGCCAGATACCAATGAAGTTCCCAATAGCACCAATACTTCTCAGTTTTCCCTGAATGCTCGAACGCTGTTTAATACTGTACAGGTCAGATATTATGGCAGTCCAACCAACATTGGACATCGACCAAAATATCTCTACGACCGTCAATCCAACTATTATAATGTAGCCAGCAATATGATTATTTGAAGGTAAAGTATGCAAGAACCACACAAAAAAAGTGGATATGGAAGCAGATATTTCACCCAGTATAATCAGCGTTCTTCTTTTTTGAAACTTATCGGAAATGGGACCCCATACAAATGTTTGAAATACAATATTCAGAATCATGGGCAAAGTTGCAAACAACGTTGTTTCAGTTACACTTAGTCCAAGAAAATAACGGAGGTAAATCGATAGGTATGTGTAAAACAATCCTCTCCTGAACATCGCAAGTATTTGAAACGAAGAAATACAGAAAAAAGTTTTTCTCTTGTTATTTTCCATATCTGTCTTTAATATCTCCTTATTACTTTCAACAAACAAACCAATGTGCTTCTATATCAAAAATAAATGGGGAAGTCAACCAAAAATCTAAATGGCATTGAAATTCGGACAACAAAGAGTACGTTCTATTAAAATTAACTTACTAAATGAACAACAAATGAATCTATTTTCTCTCTAAATATGACTTTGAAAAAATCCTTGAAGGAATATTAATATCCAGTTCAACATCCTTCAAAATAAGTTCGGTATAGGTATTCTTACGCAGTTTGTTTACCATTTTAATTTTCGTAGGATAATTGTATGTTCCGATTTTCTTAAATTCACTCACAGTGATTTCCTTAAGAAGTTTTCCGCTCTTGGCATATAGTTCGACTTTGATTGGAATATAAGAGTTTTTAGCTACCCACATTTTCCTGGAATAGTAATTAACTTCTAGTTTTTTTGCCGTCAAATCCAATACATAGCATTCCTTGCTATCGACGGTATCTGTTCCAAAGAGTTGGATTGCATACAAATCCTGCAATCTCTCATTTTCCGCAACGTCGTCGTAAGAAAAATCACTACCCATCATGCTCTGTTTGAGCATATGCCCTGCGATTTTCGTTGCCGACTCGACCGCAGGTAGATAGATCCACATTTCGCCAGCGATTTTTAGAAACCTCGTACCCTTATCACGAGCAGGTGATGTAAATTCCGTATAGGTAAGTTCCTTTCCCTGAGCATACCCGATGAATTCCTTCTCACGCATTGTGCCTTTTAGACTTATTAGCATCTTTGCATGATATTTCGTTGTCTTTACCACAGTGTTATTATCCACTTTTTCGATAATTTCTTCGCCTGTTTCCGCAAAAACCATAGAATAAAAAACGAAGAATGCAATCGCTAATCTCAGTGCTCTGGTAACTATCCTGTAATCGGAATTTCTGTTTCTTTCTATTATCTGCATTTCATACCACCTTTAATGACGTAACGCTTCTGCTGGTTCTAACTTCACTACTCTGCTTATGGGCAGGAGCGCGACAATAACCGTAGTCAATACCCCAAACAAAAATCCACCTATTAGGATGAGCGGTGTAGGAGAAAGATATATAATTGGTCCGAAAGGCATATCAGCCGATGTACTTGCCGACATCATTGCCATATTAATTCCCTGGTATTTTAGCCAGTAACTCAAAACAGCACCAATAAGCGTGCCTCCCAAACTTCCAATAACACCAATAATAGCTGATTCAATTGCAAGTAAACCCATAATAGGAAAGTTGCTCAACCCCATGGCTTTCATCATCCCAATCTCTTTTGTTCGTTCGAATACCACCATCAACATCGTATTGGCAATAGCTGAGCAGGCAACAACCATAATAATAAAATACAAGAATGAATACACAATACCGGCAACATTTATGTAGCGGAGTATAGTATTATATTGAAAGGGAACTACAGAATATTCGAGACGAGACTGCATCTCACGAGCAACATCTATTGCACTATTCTGGTCATTTAAAATTATAACAAATTCCGTTGCTCGTCCTTCCAGGTCGAGTAACCTTTGACCGACATCGAGTGGGATGTAAAAAAGACTTCTATCCATACCGCCTATACCTGTTTTAAATATACCTTTAATTAGAAGTTTGATACCGGTAGGTGAATCGTATGCGGTCTTCGTAACGATGGTTAAAGTATCACCGACAGTGACATCAAGACGTTCGGCCAGACCTTCCCCCACAATGGTTGCATTTTCTCCTGTGCCAATGTAAGAGCCATTAACCAACCTTTTTTTAAACCCCGAAATACCAATTTCTTTTTCCGGGTCGATAGCATAGCCTAATGCGGGAATGCTTAACTCTTTTTCACCTAAGAGCACACCAAACTTGATACGTGGAGAAAACACCACGATCCCTTCATTTCTTATTGCCTCATAGAATTCAGGTGATAGGTCTATTGCTTCGGATAAAGGAATCAGTCGCTCGCGTCTTTCGTATTCCCTGGTTGTAATCCTTATATGTCCTGATATCAATGTAACAACATTATTACCTATATTGTCCGTTATACCTCTTATATAGCTTTTTGCAAATATTATTGCGGTGATAGCAATTGCTATACTGAGACCCGAAATTATACTGCGTCTTAGGTTCCGGAAAAAGTTCCTATACGCAAGTTTAAATATATACATTTTATACGTGCCTCAGTGCATCTACTGGTTCGAGCCTCGTTGCACTCCTCACTGGCCAGAGCGTAGCCAGTATAGATACGGCAATACCAAATATGAACACATACAGAATCATCTGGTAATTAATTTCACCCTTAATAATAAGCTTTATCGGATAGATTATATCCATATCTTTAACTGCATTACTCATGTCTATTCCATATACAGTAATGAACAGCGATAGAATCAGTCCAAAAAAACACCCAAGAATACTTCCAAAAACACCGATAATGCCTCCCTCGTACATAAACATCTTCACAACATTAAAATTGCTGAATCCTATTGCCTTCAGGGTTCCTATTTCCGCTATGCGTTCCATTACTGCCATCAGCATTGTATTGATTATTCCCACTGCTGCAATGATTATTACGACAAGCACAATAATGAATTGAGCCATTCTCTTTCCGCTTGATATCTCAAAAACGCTTGAATTGAGTTCTTTCCATGTATACAGTTCATAATCGGTACCTAAAACTTCGGAAATTTCTTGTTTTACCTTCATAGATTTTTCATTATTATCGATTTTAATACTAAGTTCCGTTACACCATTTGAAATTGCCAGAAGTCGTTGTGCTGCTTTAATAGATATAAGTGCTGCATTTCTATCTAAAAGCGGATGTCCCGTATTTATGAGACCACAAACAGTAAAATCGTAAGCGTTATGGGTGCCATTGCGATCCATGGTAATCACGGTCAAATAAGAGCCAACTTCCAGATTCATATCTCTCGCCAAACCCGTTCCAATGAGAATATCTTCATCATTTTCAAGAAATTTACCTTTAACAACTGAATTCGGGGTTTCGAATACAGTTTGTTCTTTTTTCACATCTACTCCGATTCCCAGAACAGGAAGTTCATCATTGCCATCGCTTAACCGGGCTTCGAATTTTACACGTGGCACTATGTTCTTTACATGCTTTATATTTTCCACTTTTTCAATAATAACTATTGGATTTTCTATAATCGTGTCGAGAGGAAACACGCCCTCCTCTCGATAATAACCTTGGGCAAATATTTGAATTGCACCGGTTTCAAAATCTATTATATTCCTCGAAGCCATGTTATTGACTCCATTCATCATCGTATCCATAAAAATCATTACGGCAAGTCCAACCGAAATTGCTGCAGCAGTTATCATCGTTCTTCGAGTGTGCCTGAATACATTGCGCCATGCGAGAATCAATATCTTCATCCCGTTCCCCTTGTCATATCCTTCACCACTTTACCGTCCCTCAAATTTATAATTCGGTCTGCAAAATCCATAACAAGCTGGTCGTGTGTGGAAAATATAAAGGTCGTCTTCAGTTTTTTGTTTAATTCCCTCATAAGTGATAATATCTCCTTACCCGTTGTTGAATCAAGGTTCGCAGTAGGTTCGTCCGCAAGGACCATAGCGGGATTTTTAACGAGCGCGCGGGAAATTGCAACACGTTGCTGCTGACCACCACTCATTTCATTTGGTTTTCGGTGAATATAATCAGCAAGCCCAACCTCTCTCAAAATTGATATTATTCTATTTTTCCTTTCCTCAGGTGATATATCGAGTAAGAGTAGCGGCATTTCAACATTTTCATAGGCAGTTAACACCGGAATCAAGTTGAAGGTCTGGAATACGAAACCGATTTTCATTCTCCGCAAATCAGCCTTTTCTTTCGATGAAAGCTTCTTTATATTCGAACCATCTATTATGACCTCCCCTTTTGTGGGTAAATCGAGACAACCAATAATATTGAGCAAGGTCGTTTTCCCAGATCCCGATGGTCCCGCAATAGCTGTAAAGCCCCCATCCTCGATACTTATAGTAATACCGCACAGGGCAGGAAATAGGACATTACCGACTCTATAATCTTTATAAAGATCTATTGTCTTTACCAAAATACCTCCTTAAAAATAGACTTTACCCCACATATATATCTGACCATCGAACGGTGTAATCCTTTTAAATTCACATGTTCGAGAACCAAGAAAAATATTAAGTCCCGAAACGATCTCAGCATTCTCGAAGATCGAATAACTGACTTGAGGAATAAGAACAAATCCTTTATCATTCACATTGATTATTGCATTTATTGTCGGTCTGAGAAATGGATTATACACCGAACCTATCGAAATATAGAGATATTGCTGAGCAAGAGTTACCCTATTTTTTCGTTGGATTTGCAAAAAGTCATAATTTTCCGGATTACTTTCTCCACTGCCGTCAAAGTAGTACTCGAGCATACTATATACATTCAAAGGAAATGTATAGTCCACACCTACCGATACCTTGCTATAGTTTGCCGTATCATCCCATGTATAACTGAATTCACTCCAGTAACCAAATTCTAACTCACCTGTAACCTCTGCACCAAGTATCGTTTTCTGCGGTCTTGGCTGGTGCATAATGTTCAATCCAATGTCGTTCCTATATAGATTTGAACCAAACCGGAAACCACCGATAGACTGTTTTACGTCAAATCGTGGAATAACAATGCCACGAATACTCGTCAAACTTCCCAGTGAAACATAACCAAGTATTGCATTCGATCCTTCCCTTTCGTATCCTGGCTCATAAAAATTGGTTGGGTTGAAGATATCAAGAGGCTTAAAAACCCTTGCCACACCCCAGTATAATCTTTGTTTGCCAACCGTAATGCGTAAATTTTCCGAACCCAGCCAAAGTGCAAGCCTTGATATCTCTACATTGTTTTTCCCATAGCTAAAATAGACGGTATCATATGGAACACTCAGAGCGAATGCTAATTGTGCACCATAATCAAAATCGTCTGTTTTGAATTCCACCCACCCGTTATTGCTTCCAGATGTATGCACAGAATCACTCCATGCCAGATATGGACGGGTTTCAATATAGCCCGAAATATCGAGCTTTGCTACAACCATCAACATAATAAAAAAACTTAAGGGATCAAGTTTCAACATTCGATATATACCCCTCCAGATTATGAACTTTGTTGCACATATTTATTCAATATAGTATGATTCTTTTTGAATGTCAAGAAAGTTTGCTCTTAGGTATTGCATATCGAAGCAAAAAAGGTACTTTGCTTTTTCTCTGTTTACTTATGTTTTCCGGGACTCCAACCATCACGGGTCAGCCACTTAATTCCTGATTGCTCTGCATGTTCTTCAATTTTAGTAGACATACTATCATTCCAGCGATTCAAATAGCCAAATAAGGCAATTACACCCAGAATCTCTACGATTTCTCCGCCTTCCCAATATTTGTGTAGACGAATTTCTAATTCTTTATCAACACAATTCGGAACTGCTGACGCAGCAAATGCAAAATCAAGTGCCGCCCGTTCTGCATCGTTAAATGCGGGATGGGTTTTGTATTCCCCAATATGCAATAGCTTTTCTTCTTCTGCGCCATAGCGTTCAGCTGCTCTTATGGCATGGGCTTGACAGTATCGACATCCAGCAACATTACTGGATATATAAGCTATGAGCCGTTTCAATGAACTCGAGACACGACCTTTGTTTTCCATAACAGCCATATTAAGAGAAATAAACGCTTTAGCGATTTTTGGTCTATGTAACATAGTAAGTATGCTGTTGGGACAAAACCCTAATGTCTCATTATAGAAGCGTGCGAGCTTTCGAACCTCTTCATTAGTATCTTCTGATAATGAATTGACTAATGGCACAATAATTACCTCCGTTCCCTGCTATTACCTGCCGATTTATATAATTTCTTGTTTATATATCCAACTTGATTTTCGGTGTTATTTTATTTTGATAATCTTCTGTCTTATTTTCCCATCTATCTCCAAAAAATAAATACCAGGTGCAAGTTGATTTTTGTTGACTTCTCTCCCTACGACGTTAAAAACTTTGTATCTCTTTCCTTCTTTAAAATTCAATGAACCAGAAAACAAAATCGATTCGTATCGCCAGACTTCTTCAGCTTCCGTTCCATCTTCCTTGATACCTGCGAGATTGCTTTCCCACCAACTTACCTCACCTGCCCCCTGTGCTGATGACACAACATCAATATCACCATCCCTGTCAATATCTACTGCAAGTAAATCATTCGGTCCACCGAAGGCATTATCAACAATGTGCTTGGTGAAATTTTCCAAGCCGTCATTCTCCCACCACAGAATATTATTATCGTAATAAGCCGTTCCGACTACATCTACATCGTTATCATCGTCAAAATCGGTGGCAAACACGCCCGCAGCACCGTTAAGCGCTCCGTCTATCACATGCTCGTTGAAGTTAATATTGTCAACATTCTCGAACCAACTGATCGTCGAATCGGTGAAAGCCGTGCCAAGAACGTCAATATCATTGTCCCCATCCAGGTCGATTGCGTATACGCAACGTGCTGAACCATAGTTAGAGATAATCGTGTGCTTTGTAAAATTCTCTGCTCCATCATTCTCCCACCAGGCAATCTCATCCCCATAGTAAGATGCAGCCAATACATCAATGTTGGTGTCCGCATCAATGTCAATTGCATAGATGCCCCAGGGAACCTGGAAAGTATTATCAATTATGTGTTGTGTGAAATTTTCTCCTCCATCATTCTCATACCATGCAATTGTATTTACGTAGTAGGCAGATGCCACAATGTCAATATCAGTATCACCATTAACGTCAATAGCTAAAACGCTTGCAGCGCTGATAAATGAACTATCAACTATATGCTCCGTGAAGTTTTCACTACCGTCATTTTCATACCATAGTACATGATTTAAATTAAATGCTACAGCAATGACATCGATATCGTTGTCACCATCGAGATCTGCGGCAAAGGCAGAATATGCGCCATCACAATCTGTATCTATCGTCCGTTTTGTAAAATTCTGGCTACCATCGTTTTCATACCAAACAACTTCGTCTAAATCATAAGAAGAAGAAACAACATCAATATCGGTGTCACCATCAACATCAATTGCGAAGACAGCATCGGCAAAATCAAAACTTGTATCAATTGAATGTTTGGTCCAGGAAATTTGACCACAGAGACAGATGGGAACGCACAATAAGACCACTAAAAGACCAACGAACCATTTCATAAAATCCTCCTTTAAATTGGGTAACATCCCATTTTCTCAGGCTTTGGTTTTGTTGAATATTTTTTTATTCTTGCTTAAACCGGTATGAATGACAAATTCACAGGTTTTTGCTCCTGTAATAATGGAACCGATAAGTTCTACTTCAATGTCTTTTCCCAAAACAGATTCAAATAGTTGTTTATACCAACCAACGCTACATTGACAATATGTTTTTGTTGGGAAAGGTTCTTTTGTTTTCTTGACCTGTCCACAATAACATCTATCATATCCACCAGTAATTGTGTTTTTGCCTTTTAATCTTAATCTACCGCCACCGATTCCACTTTCATTTAACTTATTCAGGAATTCTTTAGCTGACTTCGATTCACTCATAAATTGTTTAGCATATTTTCTGCTACTTATTCCGCAACATTTACGACCACAACTTTCCATTATCTTAATGCACAATTTTTGAGAAATATGGGTTTCGAGCCGCTCTATCATATCCTTAATCCACTCGGCTTTTTTCGAATAATTTTTTGTGGATTCGAAAATATGGAAATCCTTCATAATCTTTTCAGCAATTGAGGGATTAGTTTCCTTTAGAATAATATTTGCCAATCTTCCAATTCGTCCACCGACAGGAACCTTTGTTTTTGAAACATTCTTTTCCGTGATTCTTGAGTCCTTTCCTTAAAACTTGTGGGTTATGCTGTCAGGCTGAAAAATAGAAATAACTACTTGGAACCTGAAATCACCCAGTCTTCGTTCTCTTTTAATGTTGACAATATATTAACAGTAATTTACAAAATTGTCAAGAAATTAAGAAACGATATATCAAGAGGGTATGCTACCTTTTATAACTGTCCTCATTACCCCGCAAATCTCAAGGGTACCGCAATATCCTGATTGAGACTCTATTAAAAAAGGGCGCGCTGTCCCTATTTTCGAAAAAGGATGTTGGCATGGTCGCAGACGGCAGTTCAGGCTGAGTTACTCAAACTGAACAAAGTCCTCGACGGACTCATAAGCCACATCTGCGACCATGCCATATTCCTCATTATTATATCATAAAAAAGGTAACTTATATATCTCATTTTTTGATTATAGACCCCATTTATACCGTTTAATCCTCTCAAATGTCAAGTCTTTTTCTCAGCTCTCTTTCTTAATATTTCCTGGGATTGATTTCTTTAACCTTGAAATTTTTCTACCACACAATAATTCAATAGTCTTTCCGCTTCATTTCTATTATTCTTATTAGAAATTCAATGTTTGACTCTAAATCATAAACCGCTTTGCACCAAACAATTATTACCATCAATAAGAAAATTATCCATCCTAATTCTTTCCAATTAATCCAACACAAAAAGGAAATGACAATAAAACAAATAAATATCAGACAAAGAAAAGTAATTAGAAAATATAGAAACTTTTTTCTACTTTTGTTTTTACTCCACCGTTGCAATTTCTCTAATCTCTTTATTTCTTTTTTCTCTAATTCCATAACTCCCCCTTAATGGATACATCACTTTGATAAGGTTTCCAACGACATGCACATTCAATCATCCATGCGATTCGATAAAACGGACAATGAGGTGGATTAATATACCGAGACCCAGGACCTCTCCACCAAGGGATTCTCTTTCCCCAACTTCTATATTAACCTGCAAAATATGTATAACAATCCCACCAATTTTTGAAATTCCTGGCTGGGAGATCCTTTGGTTCTTTAGTCCTTCTAATTCTGGAAGAATGCCTTCAAGGTATTTTTTATCTTTTGGAATTTTAACTTTTTCAAGTCCTGCCTCAAGCCATACTTTAGTTGTGTAATAAAATTACAAAACAAGGTACTTTGTAATGTTTCTCACCTTGCAGTTTGTGTTTATAAGTAAAATTAATTTCAATTGGATTATCTAAATCAGTTTTATCAATAATTCTTCTAATTCTAGCAATCGAAACATCTTCATCAATATAAACAATTAATAGTCTAGGGTCTGCTGCAAATCTGCCTTCATCTTGATATTCGTATAAGTATTCAGCAACCAGTTCAGGTTTTTTCATTGCCACATCTCGCCAGTTATCTTTGAAATGTCTTTTAAATTCGTTTGTTGGGCTTTTAGCAACTTTCTGGTCGAAGGAAATTCCATTTATGAAGAAGTCAACACCTCGTCTATGTTTTAAGGTAGGTAAAATGTTTTTATTTTTCTCAAAAATTAATGTCTCAATAAAATCATTTCTGACTGTATTTATTTCTTTTATCCTTCGATACTTAACTGCCGCAACCTTGACTTTTTCATCTTTTACAAAACCGCTTTCCTCGCCTGAGTTTATTCTTTGAACAAAATCATCAAAAGCACCTTGCGAAAAAGGCCAACCGATACCACCTAACTTCAAAGATTGCCATTCTTTGATAAGAATATTCATTGCATTATCAGCCTCTTTGCCATTTTTGTATTTATCCGTTTCTTTGAACATATCTCTTATAATTTTTCGGCTAACTTCATAATCCCAAGTATTAACAATAGCTTTCCAAAGCTCCTTTGTGCTTAAATCCAAAACCTTTTTGCCCTTATTTTTTCCTCTGCTTATATTTTTAGTACTCAACGAAGGTATTGCCTTGACTTTATTCAAACGCACTAAGTAGCTTTCTGCATTTTCTCGATTCCCAAGAAGTTTTTTAGCCAGGTCATCAGATAATTTTGATTTAATGTACTCCATAATTCACCTTTTAAAAAGCATTATATATTCATGCTTGAAAATGTAGAATCCGCCGACCAAAGCTCTATATCGCCATAGTGCTTTTTGGTTTCTTTTACCCCGAGTCTCCTCAAAGTTTTTTACAATAATGCTTTTCAATAAATATCCTCTTTTCAAAACCTCGTTCATACAATAAAAACCTAAAGGAATCCATTCTCCTTTGTAATATTTATCTCCAATTACTAAAGCAAAATATCGTCCTTTTTCCAAATATGGTGTCGCATTATCAACAACATCGCCAAACATGGTCAGGAATTTCTCAGTATTTCCTGCATTTGAAAGGTCTCTGCCATCCTTTGAAAATCTAATAATATCGTGATACGGTGGATGCATAATTAGAAGCTGGACTTTCTCTTTTCCATGAGTGTCTAATATTTTCTTTATGTCTGTTGTTCTGCTGTCTTCTGTTATTACTTCTGTAGTCACCTTATCTTTGTTGTTTTCTTTTTCAATTAACTTCTTCGCTTCTTGGGCAACTTCCGGATTTAATTCAATCCCAATTCCATTTCTCCCCAACCGCTTGCATTCAATCAACGTTGTACCACTACCTACAAAAGCATCCAGAACCCAGTCACCTTTTTTACTATATCTCAACATCATTTGATGTGGAATTTGCGGAATAAAATTTCCCCAATACCAACCAATATGTGCACCAGAGGTATCTCTCTTTCCCATCACCCAAAGACTATCCGTTATTATCTCATCATACTCTTTCCAGCGGTGTAGATTTATATCGTTTATTTTGCTTGTCTTGATGTTTCCAATCCCCGTTTTTAGTCTAGTTAAATAATATTTTGCTCGTTCGATAGTCTTTGTTTTTAATATCTGGTCTAATTCTGAGATAAACACATCTCTACGCAAGGATACAGTGTCTCCATTGGAGTCAATATTTAGAAAACCTTTTTTATCATTTTTGTATGAATGGATTGCACTTTTTATACCGTAGATTTTCCTTTTTAGTGCTTCCGTATTCTTTTCATTGAGACACTCTTCCAAAAGTCGAGTTGTTATTTCCTTGTTCAATATAATGGAACCGTAAGCTCGTGGTGCTGCTTCTAAATTTTCAAGTAGTAACTGTTTTGTTTCCTTCACTTTCATGTTTTCCTATCTTTTTCTCTTAGAGGAGCAAAGTTTGAACCTTTTTCGCTTCTTACTTTATGGTTTTGAAGCTTTCCAACCAGTTTGCTGCATGTTTATACTATAGAGGAAGCTATCCATTTTGTCAAGAAATTCTTGCGACAAAAAGGGGACACGCAATACAAAATCGAGATTCTTCCATAGTCAATATGTAAAAGACTACTCAGAATGACAGTGAGAGACTACATAGTAATATTCCTTTTCCGGCTCAGAAATAGTAGCGCATTCCAATAATGGATAGTCCTTCGGGTGACTTAAGTGGGTCTTCTGAAACAGCAAAACTTTCCGCAAAGATACTGAGTGCACCAACTTTTTTGAAGATACTCATTTCAAGTAGAAATGATAATTCTCTATAATATTTTGCAGGGTTATTGGCACTAATTACATATCTTCCTCTAATCCCTGAAAAAATCTCTTCTTCTGGGAAAAAAAACAATGGGTATTCCATTATAACCTCAAAATCGTGTCTATAATATGGCCTTGAATTAAGATAATCTATAACCTTTGATTGCGGATAGAATCCATAGATAAAGCGCCATCTTAGTTTCCTCTTTCTTGACTTTTGCACTTGCTGTATTTGAAACTTGTCACTGAACTTATAGAGGTCTTTTGATACGGAAAATTTTAGCCTGTTAAAAACCACCTTATTTGAATCCGTAGGAAAATCGATAATATGTTTACAATCGTGAACTAAATATGATTTGAGCACATATCCCATTTTTTCTGCTTTGAATCCTCCATTAATGAAGTATTGTCCATAACGAGGGTCAAATGTAATATTTCCCGCCTGTTTCGCCATCTCAAGGTTACTTATGTATTCAACAAAAAAATCGGTTTTTCCCCAATTTAAAAGAGAAACGAAAATGTCAACACCTGCATCCATATTATACCTTTCATTATGCCCCGTATATTTTCCGAAGTATAATGAGCCTGAAGGTTTCAATGAGACTTCAGGTAACCAACTCCCATAAGACAAAAAAGGACTAAATATGCTAAAGAATACCAGCAGTACTATAAGATTGCAATAGAAAGTCTTTTTTTTATTTTTGTTCATCCGAAGCTTAGTTCGCAAGCTAAAGCTTGCGCCTACAACCCAAATTTTGATTTCCTTCTCGCAAGCTAAAGCTTGCGCCTACAACCCAAATTTTGATTTCCTTCTCGCAAGCTAAAGCTTGCGGCTACAACCCAAATTTCAATTTCCTTCTCGCAAGCTAAAGCTTGCGCCTACCAACGCGACTATCAGGGCAGTGCAATTTCGCCTTTCAGTGCCGATGCGGCTGCAGTTAAAGGACTTACAAGGTATGTGTCACCTGCTCCTTGTTTACCAGGGAAATTTCTGTTTGCCGTACTCAACTGAACTTCACCTTTTCCTGTCATTCCAATTTGACCTTGAGCGCATCCTCCGCAACCGGCATTGCTTACGATTGCACCAGAATTCACAAGTCTTTGAATATCGCCTTTCTCAAGCAGCTTTCTATAAACCGCCTTCGTTGCCGGAACTATTCTCAACATTACACCCGCTTTTATCCTCTTTCCATCCAGATAATCAGCAACACTTTTGATATCTTCATACCTTCCATTTGTGCAGGAACCTACAAATACACTATCTATTTCAGTACCTTTTAATTCTCTGACATTTCTAACATTATCAGGTGCTGGAGGAGTGGCAATCTGCGGTTCCAACTCACCGATGTTAATTGTAATCTCATCAACATATTTTGCTTCATTATCAGAGAAAATCCCTTGCATCTGCTTCTTAGCGTTTGAGCCAACTATCTTAAGAATCTCCTTTGAAGGGGTTATGAAACTTATGATCGCACCCATCTCTGTTGCCATACTCGCAATGGTAAGTCTTTCATATAACTTCAGGTTATCAACTATATCTCCATAATATTCAATAACTTGTCCAAGTGCACCCTTCTGTCCGATTCTTCCAACAATCTTCAGGATGATATCCTTAGCAGTTACAGGATATTTAACCTTTCCCTTTAGATTTATTCTCATAGTTGCAGGCACTTCAAACCAGGTTTTACCTGTTTTGAAGATAAATGCGATATCCACATCCCCCATTCCCTGTCCAAAAGCACCTATTGCTCCAACGATATTCATATGACTATCCGTACTGACAGACGTTATTCCCGGATAGATGAGCCCGTGTTCGATGGCAACGTGACTACCTATCCCCATATCCACGTCAAAAACCTTTATGTTCTCCTCCCCGGCAAATTGCCTGCATATTTGCTGATTATCGGCATATGCAATGGTTTTTGCAGGCGCAGATGTATCAAATGTAAAAAAGGTTTTCCCGCAGTCTATGATTCTTTCCTTCTTAAACTTCTCCTTAAGATGTTTGACAACATTGGGACCTCCAAAATCTCTTGCACCCCTGTAATCTATGTCAAGCCATATAACATTACCAACCTCAACCCTATCCTGGGAGTGGTGCTCAAAAATCTTTTCTATTATCGTCTTACCTCTTGACAATTCAACCTTTCACTACATATTATTGCGAATCTTCTCGAGTTCGTCTTCGATCCCAGAAAGATTTCCGTTCAGTTTTTCCATTTGTCTAACCAGGTCACCAAGATGTTTTTCAATATCGGAAAGCGTATAACTGTCCGAGCTCGATATACTCTCGCTATTCCATTCCGCTCTTGCATTACGTGGACCAAAGAGAACAAATCCAGAAATGGCTACGATACCTATAACAAAAATAATTAAACCCGTACATAAAATATTACGAGGAATCTCAAAAGAAACTTTCATCATACCTCCTTCGTTTTTACTCTGTTTGCATTATAAACGGATTTTTCCTCATATCAACTAAATACAATGAAATACGTATGATGTCAATAGAAAAATTGCGAGATTCCTTGGTAAGATTATTTATGATAACCTATAAAAGCAACCAAAAATTCGGAATAACAACTAAAACAAGGGTGCAAATTTTGCACTCTATTTAAGTTCACAAAAGGTTACGCTTAAGGAAAATTGTCTGCTAATGTGCAATTTTCGCACGCTGAAATCTATTGTATCTTACCATTAACCTTCTTAGGATTAAACAAATCCTTGTTAGAACTAAAAAAGTAACTTGAAACATTTAAGATTTTTTTCGTTGACAGTAGAATATTTTAGTTCTATAATGTTGTGTAGTATTAAAATTGAGAGAAAAATGATTGGAATACAATACGGCAAGGGAACTTATTTGAAGTGCAGGAACTAAGATTTTTTTCACGGAGAGAGGCGACATCACCATATAATAAAATAACGAAAGGAGATGTTATGAACAAAGTCATATTTATCAGCATTTCATTGTTTTTTGTTTGTTTTCGTTTACATTCCCAGTCCGTTGATTTTGACGGAGGTATAGAATATTCTGCAGCTGCCAAACACAACGAAAATCCCGTACCTTTCGACCCACCCGGTTGGGCAAACGATACAATCATAAGCCAGAATGACGCGAAAGAATCAATTCACCCAGATGTCCAAATCGATTCAAATAAAAATATCCATGTTGTGTGGAAAGATAACGGTTCTTCAACAAATGGAATTTATTATAGAAAATATGACGGTTCAAATTGGGGTACAATAATTGACCTGAGTAATCCCGGGATTAACAGCAATTCTCCAACAATTGCCGTAGATATGGAGAATAATGTTCACGTGGTTTTCTTGAGATGGTCTGGTGTGCCTTATGCGCATTATAATGTCGGTTACAAAAGATATGATGATTCAACCGGAACCTGGGGACAGGAATGGGTCATTACTACGGACGATTCCCTGGGACTTTCAGCAAGACCAAAAGTAGTTACAGATAGTAATAAAAACGTATATGCATTCTGGCTGGATGAAAGAGACACGCCTCTGACTATCTGGTATAAAGTAAATGATGGTTCTGGTTGGAGTCCCGATATAAGAGTTACAGACACCACGGCTTCTCCAAATGGATATTTTGGTGTTACAGTCTCACCTGATGATTATGTGCATATTTGCTGGCAGGATTACAGAAGCGGGACCGCTGAGATATATCACAAATTTTTCGATGGTTTGTCCTGGTCGGTAGAAGAAGCAATTACGAACAACGGTTTTACCAGTGCTTATCCGAGAATAGCGCCCGATTCATATA
>Ga0307426_1000963_pt1 | contig 19636 bp, 17 predicted proteins | sample SalMarWE160340MG_FD_202165 | JGI IMG/M metagenome (GOLD analysis project Ga0307426, IMG submission 202165) | Salt marsh sediment microbial communities from the Plum Island Ecosystem LTER, Massachusetts, United States - WE1603-40 | ecosystem: Environmental > Aquatic > Marine > Intertidal zone >...
ACTCCGCTAGCACATCTTTTGTAACCACTCCTGGTGAGACCATGAGCGGTAGACCTGTTTCTGTCTTCACCTTATAAATCAGTGTCAGGAGAGAGTCGTGTTCGCCTTCACTCCTGCAGTAGAAGGGGTCTTCTCCCATGGTCAAATCGATCAAATGAACACCGGATTCCGCCAGCAGGCTAGCTGCTTCTAAGACCTCCGATTGGCTTTTTCTATACCGTAGCGCGAGCTTATTGGACGCCCGGGATGCACAGAATGTGCAATTATTCCGGCAGTATGTGGAAAAATAGACAAATCCGTAAAGAAAGACTTTGTTCCCAAAATGCTTGGCTCTTAGATACTGGGCTGTTTGAAAAACTCGGGATATCTTGTTCCCTTCCGTTAATCCAAGAAGATATGTGATTTCTGATGCGGATAGTGGTTTTCTTTGCAGAGATTTTTCCAGGATCTCTTCGAGTTTTGGGTATCGATCTCTCTCTGCCATAATGTTATGTCTGCGAATCTCACTCAAAAAAAAAGAAAGTGCGATCTATTTTGAACCGACCAGACGGAGGGCTTTCTCTACGGCATCGTTGGCGTCCTCACCGAAAGCATCGGCTCCGATCCTTTCGGCCCAGCGTTGGGTGACCGGGGCTCCGCCGACCATCGTTTTGAACCTGCTTTTAAGTCCGGATTCTTTCAGCTTTTCTTCCAGGGTTTTTTGCCCGATCATGGTTGTGGTCAGGAGGGCGCTCGTTCCGATAATATGCGCCTCGACTTCCAGGGCCTTATCGATAAATTTTTGTATTTCGACATCATGACCCAAGTCGTAAACCTCAAAACCGTTGACGCGAAGGAGAGAGATCACTAAGAATTTTCCGATATCGTGGATGTCTCCCTGCACTGTTCCTATGACGAACCTACCTCTTTTCTCTTGAGCAGACTCTGGCATCGATTCTGTAAGGATTTTATTTGCTGTCTTCATAGCCTCGGCTGCTTCGATGAGTTGCGGCAGGAAAATCTCCCCTCTACTGAAAAGATCTCCGATCTGAGTGATCCCTTCACGGAAGCCCTTTGTGATGAATTCAACCGGATCTAGACCTTCAGCGAGGCCCGTTCTTGCAACCTCCTCGGCTTTAGCCTTGTCATGGTTTAAAATCGATTGCTCGGCTTCTTTAAAAAACTCTTCTTTACTCATCATTCCATCTCCTGTTGTGTGAATAGAATCCTAACTCATCTCTTGATCACTCAAATTAAGAGAGCAAAATGTTCTCAAATGTTCAGTCGTTCTCCATCCAGGTAGATCAGGGCTCGGCCCACACGTTGGATATTTTGGAAATTTTCCCTGACCATAAGCAGTCTTTCCAATCCGAATCCAATGCCGATCCAGGGATCCGTGATTCCCCAATTCGAATCCAGTGGATGAGGGCCCATCGCTCCTGAGGCGACTTCGAAACCGGAAAGAACATCTATCGTTTCGCCGTAGACTTCGCTCCGATGAGAGACAAAACTGAATTTTGCGATATCGCTTGATTGCAAAATGATCGATGCGAGTTCCTCCAGTCTCTCTTTTCTTTTAGCTATCGGTAAGCCCAGTTCCACAAGATTGAGCATGGTGAATTCATTGATATGGTGTCGGCCTTTTGTATCCTTTCGGAAACATGGGCCCACTTCAAAGATCCTCACCGGTTTTTCCCATATGTTCACGAGCTCTCTCAGCAGAAAATAGAGATTGGGAGCCAGCATAGGTCTCAGGCATTTTTTTTCTTCGACCCAAAAAACCTGTTTGAACAGCTCGTGACCTGGCTCAATCGACATCTTTGCGAGGGAATCTTTGGCAATGAGAATCGGTGTGACAACCTGAACGAAGCCCTGTTTCACCAGCGTCTGTACAAGGAAATCTTCCAGTTCGCACAACCGAGGACGCCGGCGCTTTGTGCGCAAGACTTGGAGATTTTCTTGACTCTGACGAGCCAAATTTTGTTCGATCTTGAAGAAGTTTCTATTTCGTGTCTTAAGGTCAGGAAATTGTTTGCTGAGCAAGACCTCGGTCGCATTGAGTTCTCTCAATCGTTGCATCTGGCTGGTCGTCCAGCCATATTTTTTTGAAGGCATTGTTTGTCTAATGACTGGGGATGTCCCCATCATAGCTCTTTTTTTTTGTATAAACTAGTCAATTTTTTCTAAGGAAAGTCTATCTCGGGCAGCGAGGGCATGCCGTTTCTTTGCGCATCGGACAACATGATTTCCTTGAGCGCCTTTTGTATTTCTTTATCAGGAAGCGGCGCTAGATTCTTTTGCAGCAGGCTCTCCACCTCTTCTTTGGCCCGCGAAGAAATTGATTTTTTCCCCTTGGATACCCAGATGTCATAGGGATCCCGATCGATCAGCTTGGGAAATGTGTGTTCCTCTCTGTACCACTTTCTGGTGTGGGGCATAGAGAGGAACTGTGTGTCGGCTGCGAAATCTTTGAAAAGATCCAGAGCGATCGGATCATCGCGTTGCGCTATCCCTTCTATCAAACGGTATGCCATCCCGCAGATCTCATTGTCAATGACCAGTTTTTCCAGACTCTGGCACCTGATGAAATCCAGTATTCCTGCGCCGGAGATCACATTCACTCCTGAAAGTGCGGCCAGAATTATACCTATTCCAGTTTCAAATCCTCCCTGTGCATCATTGATCTTAGCATCGCTCATTCCCATGTAAGAGTGAGTCGGAAGACCGAGATGTTTTCCAATCTGAACGTAAGCGGAGTCGATCATCAAAGTTTCTATTGCGCCGATAGGAGTTGTCCCTTTCCTCATATCGAAACTCAAAGGACATCCGCCGAAGATCACTGGTGCGCCCTTTTTGGCGAGCTGACATATCAACAAACCGGACAGGTTTTCAGCCACATGTTGGACCAGCGTGCCTGTGATCGTGACGGGAGAAGTGGCTCCTGTCATCCCCATGGAAATCAATTCGGAGGGAATACCAGCCCTGGCGCTGTCGATCAAACTTTGGGCGGTCAAATTGCTCCATTTGAGAGGAGGGGAGGGGCAGGCATCGAAGATTGCCAGCGGTTTATCCGAAAGATTCTTTTCACTTCCCCGTACGGCCACGAGCATTCTGTGCATGGGCTCAAATCCTTCCACTCGAAAGGTTCCGGTGACAATGGGTTTTTTGGAAAATAAGAGGCCGATGTACAACCGGTAGCTGTCCGAAATGATCTCCGAGACATCACTGCTCAGAATTCCGGTACTCTGGAAGTGGAGATGCTCGAGGCAGTCAGTCAGATGGGTAAACCGGATCAGGTCGTCAGTGACAGCCTTCCTCTCCTGCTGTGTCTCGAAGTCCAGTATGGTGACAGCCACAGAGCCCGGGTTAAAATGGACTTCATCCTCCCCAATGAGATACTCTGTCTCTCCGTCCCTGTCATACATCTTAAGAGAGGCTGGCGTCGATGCAAGAGAATCTTCAACGAGCTGCGGGGTGATTCTTACTCTCTGGGAGGACATATCGACTTTCATCCCCGCATCTCGAAGAAGCTCCAGCGCCTCTTCGTTCTCGATAAAAACACCCTGATTTTCGAGGATATCGTATGCCTCATCTATGATTTTTTGGATCAGTTCATTGCTCAAAAGTTCTAATTTTGGTCTTCGCGGTTCAATCATTTTTTTCCTCTAAATGATTTTCATTAAAAACTCAATCTGTAACATTATTTGGATGTGTTTTGGCTTCTTTGACGCCTGTTCTATTTTTTTGCCAAGATTTTCGCTGCGCCCACCGCTGTGAGAGCATTCTCCGAATAGCCGTCAGCACCGATATCGTCAGCCCATTTTTGGTTGACAGGAGCTCCGCCCACCATGACTTTGAATCGTCCATAAAGGCCTTTTTCTTTGAGGCGCTCGATCAGCTTTTTTTGTCCGGTCATGGTCGTAGTCAGGAGCGCAGATAAACAGATCAGGTCAGCGTTCACTTCGTCCGCTTTTTCAATAAACTGGTCCAGCTTCACATCCGCTCCGAGATCGATGACATCGAATCCGTTTGCTGAGAGGATCGAAGCTACGAGGTTTTTACCGATATCGTGGATATCGCCCTCGACAGTTCCGATGACGACTTTTCCCTCGGATCGTGTGGTGATATGAGCTTTTTCCAGCTCGGGCTTCATGATCTCCATAGCGGCCTTCATGCATTCCGCGCTGGTGATCAACTCGGGCAAAAAATATTCCCCCTCTTCCCACAGACGTCCCACTTCTTGGATCCCCAGTATGTATCCCTGTTCGATGACCTCGTTGAGATCCATTTTTTCTGCGATCGCCTGTTGTGCCAGTTGTTCCGCTTCGTCTTTATTCCCTTCGACGATCGCCTTTTTGACCATTTCAAGAAACTTTTCATTACTCATTGTCTCTCCTCTCTTGTCATAGTAATCCTTGATTCTATTCCTCCCATCAGCAGGAGGTCAAGATGAATTCCGGAAAAATTAAGAAGTCTCAACCACGATTCCTCTTCGGTTTTGCAAAATCATTTTTCTCCTTCAATGCAAGCGATGGGGATAGTAAGTTCAAGATTTCCTGTTCGTTTTGAGACTTGGTTCAGATTCTTTTCCAGCGTTGCGAAGATTTCTTTTTGCTCTGGAACGGGAAAAAGCCGTTTCCAGTCGTCCAAGAAGCCGTATCTGATCAGAGCATGACTAAAAAAAGTCGTCCCATCCAAGAAAGAAAGCTGGAAAGAGTCTTGATATGTCCCTGTGATTCGAAAACCTGCATGTGTCAGATACTCGCCGATCGTTTCCAGCGTCAACCTGTGTTCGATGTGCGCCCTGAGATCATCCATTCGATCTTCCCTGTGAAGCTCTTTCAATGTCTTCGCGAGGGCGAGATAAAATGTGTTCATATGTCCTTTGGGATTTGTTGTCAGGACGATCTGAGCTCCGCCTTTGGCCACTCTAAAACACTCTATAAAGACTTTTTGAGGGTCATCAAAATTATTAATTCCCAAGTTGGACACGATGAGATCAAAGGTGTTTTCCGGGAAAAACATGGAAGACGCATCCCCCTCGATGAGCTGTATATTCTTGATCTTTAACACATCCATCTTGTATTGAGTTCTCTCATGAGCGGCTTTAAGAGGGTCGATTCCAAAGACGGTCGAAGAATCTCCCAGCCTTTGTGCCAGTTCCAACAATGGGAAGCCTGAACCGAAACCGACATCAAGGACTTTGATCTTCGGCCTGAGCCGGACGTGATCCAGAAGCACAAATCCAAACGGAGCTGACCACAGCGGGAAATCATCCTGCGCAGAGAGAAGAGAGGAATCATTGTCTATCACAGGTGTTTCCTTTTCATTGCTTGTATTTCCAAATCCGTGATCGTATGAACATTCGTTAAATATCCATCACGGATTTGGAGATGGTACGTTTTCCATTCAAGACGACGTTTTCACAATCTCTGACATCCGTGCGATGTAGTCCGGGTCTGTTCCGCAACAGCCCCCAATGATGTCCGCACCGTTTGCGATGATCTGAGGGATGAATCGCAGATAGTCCTCCATCCCCTGAGAATAGGCGACCTCGCCCTCTTCGGAAAGGGAAGGTTTTCCCGCGTTGGCTTGGGCAATTATCGGCAGCGATGTTTTTTCCCGCATGATCTTCACCAGCTCGACCATCTCCGCACTGTTCAGAGTACAGTTGGATCCCACAACAGGGACGCCTTCTCTCTCCATGGCTTCAAGAAATTGATCGACACTGTTCCCCATCAGAGTGAAAAAGCCTTTGGGATGATGATTGAAGGTCATTGTCAAAAAGACCGGCAAATCCGAAGCTTTCCGTGCCCCCCGGAACGCACACAGGGCTTCAATCAGATCATATTGTGTCTCGATGAGGAGAAAGTCCACTTGTCCGGCTGTCAAGCCACGCGCCTGCTCGGCATAGGCCTCTTCAAATTCCTCCTCGGTGAACTCTCCGTGAGGCTTGAGGAATTTCCCTGTCGGCCCCATGCTTCCTCCAAGAAATCTTCCTTCCGGCTTCACTTCGTTTGCAATAAGTGCTGCCAAACGGTTGAGATCAAAGCATTTATTTTCCAAGTTGTAAGCCCGAAGCTTGATAGCCGTTCCTCCAAAACTGTTGGTCAGGACGGCGTCCGATCCTGCATCGTAATAACTTTTGTGGATTTTCTGAACGACATCCGGTTTTTCATCATTCCAGGACTCAGGACAGGCGCCCTGAGGAAAACCATTTTTAATAAGTTCGGTCCCGAATCCTCCATCAAGAAGAATTTTTCTCTTTTTGAGAAGGTCGAGGATTGTTTGAGCCATTTTATTTCCTCCAATATACGAACATTTCAGCTTGTATTTCTATCATCGGTCAACGCTCGAACAACCGTTCGACCGATGGGAATAGCTCCTTTTTTGTATGGGGAAGGAACAGGGCGCCCGTGTATTCGTTGAAATATCCCGGCTCTATGTTCAATTCCAGATAGGTCATCATTCTTTCGAGTTCATTGACCCGGTCTCTGTTTTTTTCGGAAAGCAGGATGAGATGGGCTCCGAGGAGAGATGTGTTCCCCAAATAATGGAATTTGGCTCGCTCAAGGTCTGGCAAAAGGCCGATACGGACAGCGTTTTCAACATCCAGATTCTGCCCGAAACCGCCTGCGATATAAAAAGATTCGATTTGGTCGAAAGATAATCCGGCATGGTTGAGCAACAACGCACAGGCAGAAAAAACGGCGCCCTTGGTCCGGATGAGATTGGCAATATCATTTTCGGTGATCAAAAGATCTTTGCCCCAGAAGGTACGGGTGCCCCTTTCCACGAGAAATCCCTTACCGGCTTCTTTACCCACGAGCCTTCCGCCGATCTTTTCTGTGTTGAACTTTCCGTGGCGGTCCACACACCCATGAACGAACAGCTCAGCGAGAAGATCGATAAGTCCCGAACCGCATATTCCCTTTGGCTTTCCACCCCCTATGACTCTGTATTCAACTGTGCCGTCTTCTTTGATTTTTAACTTCTCGATCGCCCCTATTGCGGCAGGCATCCCACAACGAATGCTGCTGCCTTCGAACGCCGGACCTGCCGAACAGGCACAGCTCATGAGCCATTCTTTGTTGCCCAAAACCAATTCACCGTTTGTGCCGATATCGATGAAGACAGAAATCTTATCCACCTGGGACACGATGGGCGTACACAATAAACCCGCCAGAATATCTCCCCCGACATAACTTCCCACAGAAGGCGCAAAATGAACTCTCGCTTCCGCGTTCATTTTGAGATGAACGTCTCGCGCCCTCAAAATGGGCACACGGTTCAGTGTTGGCACATAAGGCTCTTCACGGATGTAACGTGGATCGAGCCCCAGTAAAAGATGGATCATCGTAGTGTTTCCGGTAAGAGAGGCATAATAGATATCCGAGTTTATTCCTCCAACCGCCTTCAAGGCTTTCTCAAGGAGATTGTTGATTGTCGATATGATTCTTGGAGTTCCTGTAATCTTTCAGGCTTTTGGGCATAGTTGATTCGCGAGATGATGTCTTCGCCGCATCGGATCTGTTGGTTGTAGCTGGACGCAAATCCTAAAATCTTTCCGGTCAGAAGGTCGACAACTTGAAGCGTGACCGAGGTCGTACCGATATCACAAGCAATGCCGAGGAGATTTTTTTGAGGAGAGAGGGGCTCTACGTTGAGAATGGTGCATGACGGGCCGTCCCTGAAAAGGACGACTTCGACTTGGCCCTGTTGTTCTCGAACAGCATGGGCGAGCTTCTTCAACACCGAATATTCGCAATATACAGTGTCGAGGAGGGGCCGTTCTTTCTTAATTTTAGTCTCCAGTCTCTTTAAATCGCTGTAGTTGTCATCGAGAGTGGATACGGGAAGAGTCAGAGACAGCTTCTCAACAGGGGGGCTAACTGCGAGATCGGCGATAAGAACCTCTTTTTGATCCAACAGGGATCGCATATCACCGGGGATCTTCAGGGAAAGTTCCTGAAACTCAGGAAGCTCGACTGTGAGATCATCTTCAATCAAGGTCTGACAGGCCAAAACGAATCCCTGTTTACGGAGTTTTTCAGGGAGGAAAAGGGAAGGTTTGGTTGTGGTTGCTCCTTTGATAATCCTGACGATACAGTCACCACAGGTGCCCTTTCCCCCACAGGAGGTGCTCAATGGAATTCTCGCTTTGCGGCAGGCATCAAGAAGACATGTCCCTGGGGGCACAATAATTTGAACTCCGAATGGCTGAAACTTAACCTTGTGGTTTGAACGGTCAGGGTCGGGTTTGATTCGAGCCGTATTCAATGATATTCATGCCTCCCGTGGTTCCCGATATTCCCACTTTTCATCGTTGATACATTTTATTTCCATGGCTGATAAAAGGCGCATCGATCTCAGGTCAGTTCTACGTTTTTCACAAACGAGGGGATGTCAGACGCCTCCTGACAGCCGACGATGACTTCCCATCCGGGGAGGTTCTCCTCCAAATCGCCGCTGATTTGAGAGACAAATCCGGGGATCACGATTTTCCTGGTCTTGACCTGCTGTTCTAGGTTGATCGTTTTGATGAATTTTGCGATGTTTTCTCCGACGAATTTACCGGCGGCCCAGGCTGTGAGCACAGATTGACCCTCTGTGTCACAGACGACCAAGTGAGCGGAGATTCCGGAGTTTTCAATTTCTCCGGAAACAATGAAATAGGTCAAGGAAAAGTTCGTCGTGACAAAGACCGGTGATTCCGGCGTCGGTTCGCCTATGGGATAGACTTTAGGGTCCACCTGGATAGGCTTCTGGGGATCCGTGTAGATGTTTTGACGCAGTGTTAGGAGCGCATAAAGCAGTGCCCTATTATATTCAGGAAGAGCGATTATGGATTCATACTTGCAAAGCAATGCTGCGGCCGTTGCGAACATATCAAATTCCGTTTCTGTATTTATTTGATGAAATAGGGGAAATCCAAAGGGTTTATAGGCCTTTTTAAGAGCGCTCCGTCTTAAAATTGTGTTCTGCTGGATTTGCATTCCTGTATTTTTTGACGTGAGATTCAATAGGATATCTTGGATTCCTGCCTGTTTCGTTTTTTCCACTTGTGCGGCTAGATCCTCATACGATTCTGAGTTCAAGATCAAGCTGCAGTTATAAATCTTTGCCAGGTCTATCCAATCATCTGAGATTGTTTTTTTCAGCAGGACGGCCACATGACTATCTTTGAGCAGCGAGGTTCCAGCCTTTAGTGTCTCGTATTCGGCACAGTCCAAGATAATTCCTTTTGTCGAGTTCTCTTTGACCAGGTGAATGGTTTTGAGGAATATATCCTTATCAGGGGAGTCATGAGTAATCAAGAATAAATCCGTTTTGAGCATCTCTCCGACTCTTTCCACTCTGTACTCTTCGATTTCTCGGATCTTTTGTTCAAGTGTGCTTTCTCCCTCAGAAGTGCGCAATTGGATAGCGATCCCCGTTTGGTGGAAAAATGTTTTTTCATGACGGAACATGACCGTTTCACTTCCCACCTCTAAAGGATGATCTTTTCCGATTTTTACCAATCGGATGGGAGGTTCGCTGGCAGCGCCAAGTGTAGATTTGGCTTCTTCAGAAGCGTGGGGGCACTCGCTGAGTTCGGCTTTCTTTTGGGCCAATTTCATGGCAAAGGCCATACATGTCGGGACTCCGCAATCACCGCAGTTGGTTTTAGGCAACAACTTAAAAATATCTAAACCGGATAAGGCCATTGTTAATCTCCTCCTCTGCCATCAAACATTTTCTCGACCTTCTTTTTCACTGCGGCCACAGCTTGAGGATGGTACATGATGAGTAGATCGGCTCCAGCAACGAGAAGGCTCATTGCCGTAGCAATCTCCCAGTACGCTCCCCGGAGGTCGACATTCCCCCAATCAGGATAATCCTGTTCAGGTGCACGAGTTTCCTTGACTCGAAAACTCTCATATCCGGGATTGATCAGCATGGGAAAGGCCATCATTTTGTCTCCAGCCAAAGCATCGATACGAATTCTCTCCATGATCGAGTATGTGTATTCGATGCCATATCCCAGTGCGCCCGTCAGAGGATCCATGACAATCTTTTCCGGCGGAAAACTCATCTCTGTCAAAAGGATGTTCAATTGTTTGGCGAGATTGACATCGATTGGCGTCTGCGTAACAAGAGTGTGATTGTAGGCAATACATGCGGCGGCAATTGTTTTATAGTTGTCTTTTTCCACATAGCTGATGAGACAGTTTTCTCCGGCAGTTGCTTCACAGACTTTTTTCATGACTTCATTGTTTTTCTCATAATAGCTGTGGCCAGTGATGATTAGAGGGACCCTCACACTTTCGAGCACCTGTTTGACGATTTCTACTGCCTCGTCAGCGCTTTTATTCCCTTTCTCCGGGTGTGTGCCTTCAAGTCGCACGCTTATGAGTTCTGCCCCATACTCATCCACACATTTCTTTGCCATTTCTCCAGGTTTTTCGATAACATCTCTGTAGTAGTCCATGAGCGACGAGGGATATTTTTCGGATTTTTTGTCAAAAACTTCCATGGCGATTAGGGGACGATGGGGAAACTCTCCTTCAAAAAAATGGAAGGGGAGGGCTGTGCTTCCACCGATTGTCACCGTATGGGAGCGGCTTCCTCCCTGCTCTGAGGTGGCACCGATAGTCACCTCAAGCACATGGCCTGCATTGAGTTCTTTGGGAACATCGAATTTCATTTGTGGCCCTGTCCTTTCATAAATCAAGTTTATTCATAAATTCATTGACCGCCTGATAGGCGGGTGAATTTGCCGAAATGTTATAGACAGGCATCCCGTCGCGGTCCATTTTGAGGAGTGCGGCGTCCTCCGGTATCACAGCTAACAGATGCAGTTCTTCTTGTTGAATGGCGCCCATTACGGTTTCCGTAAGATTTTCAGGAGCTCTGTTCAAGATCAGGAATCTCCTCCGCACACGCGTATCCAATTCTTCCAGCGTCTTGCTGATCCTCCCGGCTGTCTGTATTCCCCGGGGCGATGCGTCCGAGACGCTGAGAAGATAGTCGATGGCCTGTGTCGTCCTCCTGCTGAGGTGTTCCATGCCCGCCTCATTATCGATGACGACGTAATCATAATTTTCTCCCAGAGTTTTGAGAATATCCCGCAGAAGGTTGTTGGCATAACAATAGCAGCCCGGCCCTTCCGGCCGGCCCATGGCGATGAGGTCGAAATTTCGAGTCTCCACAAGGCTGGTCTGAATCTTGTACTCAAGAAATTGCTGTTTCGTCATGCCTGCGGGAAGGTTGTCCACGCTTTTTTTCATCTCCTCTCTTATGGCACCAACCGTGTCTCTGATTTTGACACCGAGAATATCGTTGAGATTGACATTGGAATCAGCGTCTACAGCCAGGATGGACCTCGATCTATTCTCGCTCAACCAACGGATAATGAGTGCAGCTAGAGTGGTTTTTCCTGTTCCTCCCTTTCCAGAGATGGCTATAGTCCTCATTTTCTTTGTGGCTCGATCAAAACAAAGGATCCATGGACAGAGCCGGATGGTTCTTTTTGGTTATGAATTCCAGAACTTCCTCTTCTGTCGTCGCCAAGGTATCATCGGCGATTCTGTCACAGAGATCCTCGATGCCATTCTGTTTACCGATCTCGCGAAGTATCGGTTCCAACTCTTCCTTGAGATTGCGGTTCATCCAAACAATACGCATGGCGCCCCCTTCGTGGCTGATGAATTTTTTACTGCCGATATAGTGCTTGCTATGACCGATGAATCCAGGGGTTTGCACTCCACCTCCCACTGTCCCTGCGAGTGTCGAGAATTTCATTCCGCTCGGTGTCATACCGGCGTAATCCCGGTAGACCACCATGATTCCGTTTGTCGAGGGCAGGATACAAGAGATGCACTCAAAGCAACCGCAGGATGTCATGGGGTCTTCGATCATGCTGTAGGCATTGAACCGTTCCAGTGTCTTGTGCGAGCTGTTGTAGACGAAAGTATTGATATCCTCCCACTGTCCTTTCCTTTCATCGATAGGAATCCCCTTTTTGATGGGTTGATTGGGTCCTGTGGGGTTGATCTGATAGGCCGCTTTCCCGTCGAGCCAGTTGTATGCACCGCACAATCCTGAGCGCTCCGGGGTGATAACGCAGACGTGATTCGGAGCAAAAGACTGACAGAGGGTGCAACTGTAGAACGTATCCACGGACTCGTCCGTCATATCCGCAAGGCGTGCATCCCTTTCATGATAAACTTTACGCGCCAGATCGATGAGTTCCAGGATCTCTTTCTCACGTGTGTAGATCTTGACCTGAACCTTGTCGACGATTTTTCCGAATTCTCCATGCAGCTTTGCATGGATGATAGAGCCAAAGTGCCGGAATTTGAATCCCTTAGCCTTGGCTTCCTTGCTGATGCGAGCCCAGTTGATGTCTCGTTGCCCCATATGGAAAACACCGTTCGCACAGTTGATAAAGTCATGGATCTGACGTTCCAGGATAGGTTCAAAATCAGGCTGCATTTGTCGGCCGGCCACATCGACCCAGATGGCCAGGGGAATTTGAACGCCCTCATCTAGATCATCGATCTCTGGACCGACCACCTCGATCTTGCCATCTTCGACTTCGTCTAAACTCTTGATTGCGAGGAACTCAAATCCGGGATTAGGCTGGCCTGCGAGTTCGACGTACATGTCGTCCTTTCGGACCCGTTCGCCCTGAAAGGCCGGACCGAAGGGAACAGGAATGGGAACCTTGGTGATGCTGATCTTCAGTCCTCTGACTTCGATCGCTTTGGCAACGATCTTGTCGTGGGAAACGGGGGAGACGACATGTTCATATGTGCAGATTCCTGTGGGAAGGATCTGGTCGATGTCTGTATCGGCGATGGTGGGAAAGCCGTAGTTGATGGCACCCGCCGCCTGGGCATGCTTTTCGTCATCCACAGGGCCGAGTGCGAGGACAAATGCAAAGACTCTGTTTTTATTGTAGCGCAACACGCGTTGAAAGTCTCCAGGCTGCGCACCTCCGAAAGAGAGAGCCACCCGCGTGGCAAATCCGAGCGCATGAATCGTTGCCGTGACATCATTGCCAAAAGGAACGAGACGGGTCTCCCAACCCATCTGGATGCCTTCCTCTCGGAGCTGTTGTGCCATGGATTTTCCTTCCGTTTCCGCAGACATAAAGACATAGAGATTCTTCTCCTGGAGTTCGCGCGCGATCTTGACAGCGATTTCATTGGTCGGGCAGTAACCCACACACGCGGCAAAACCGGGAGCCGTTCCGTCGACAAACTCTATACCTCTTTCTCTCATGATCACATCATTGGCCGCTCCCAGCCAGAGCTGGCTCTCTGAAGGATTCGGCGCTGTGAGATAGGGAAGGGGATTTGACGTGTATTTTATGGCCTCGATAATTTCATCGGCGAAAAGAGTTGCCATGCCTGCATCTAGTGTGTGGCCGAGATAAGGCAGCCATAAACTATCCTCAGGGATTTGAGGAAGAAGAATCTTCGCCTCCTCCAGCAGTTCTGTAAGTCCACCAAGAGTATCGATCTGCAATCCTAAAATGCCATAAGAAATGGGCAGATAATAACCTGTATTTGGAAATTCCACTTTTTCTTGAGTGCCTTTTTCTTTGATCGCTTGCTGCAGTTCGTTCTCAGCACGGGCAACCAACTTGTGGGCCCCCCGAATAGCTCTCGATGCGATGAGTTTTGACATCAGATTTCCTTTCCTTTTCTTTTAAATATCCAGTTCTCTTCTCATTTCCATGTCATAAAGGACTCGTTTTTTTGCCTTGCTGATGCCCAATTTTTGTCGTTTTTTATTGATATGGTCGATCATCAATCCGGCCATTTTTCCCGGATCTGGCTCAACGCCCCACATCCCGCCAAAGATGTTTTCATACTCTCTGAATACATGATCGCAGAACGGGCCGCTGCCAGAGATTGGAAGACCCACTCCGAATACAGTGAAGACTCCCGAGGAGACGAAATACTGTCCGATTGAAATGGCCTTCTCGCTCATCCATTCCGGTGCTGCTCCCGCAACGGGGAGGTCGCTGATATCTTCGCCGAGTCCGCCGATCTTTACCATCTCGGAGAGCGCGATCAAAATACGGCTGTTATCCACACAGGAACCCGAGTGAAGCACGGGAGGCATACCCACGGCCGAACACACTTCGGCTAGCCCTTTACCCGCATACTTTACCGCGGATTCAGGGACGAGCAAACCGGCTTTGGCACAGGCGATGGCCGAGCATCCAGTCTGCACGACCAGGATATCATTGGCGATGAGCTCTTCGACAAGATCGATGTGGATGCGGTCGTGAGTGACTTTGGGATTGCAACAACCCACGACTCCCGCGACTCCTTTAATCCGGCCGTTGATGACGTTGTCATTGAGAGGAGTGTAGGAGCCCCGAAATGATCCGCCGAGCATGTAATTGATGGCCTCGTGACTGAAGCCCGCGATCAGATCCATTTTCTCTTTGGGAATCTCGAATTTGCCTCTTTTCGGGAAATTCAAGACCGATAATTTTATGATCTCTCTGGCTGTTTGGAAAGCCCGTTCATGGGTAAAGCCAATGTGTTCGGCGCCTTCTATTTTTCCCTTTGGGGAGGTGGTGATGAGCTTTGTGTGGTAACATTTGCAAATCTCTGGCAATGAGGGCATGATGCACTGGACATCAACGATCATGGCTTCCACGGCTCCTGTGGCAATAGCCAGCTCCTGCTGGAGAATGTTGCCGGCAATGGGCAATCCATGCCTCAGAAGGATTTCATTAGCCGTACAGCAAATACCGCTCAGGTTTATCCCGGTGGCCCCTTGTGATTTGGCAAGCCCCAGGAGGTCTTTATCCTGAGATGCAAAGACCAAGGCTTCTGCCAGCACGGGCTCGTGACCGTGGACAACGATATTCACATCCGTTTCGGAGAGCACACCTAGGTTCACCTGCCCTCTGATAGGGGATGGGGTTCCGAAAAGAATATCCTGGAGTTCCGTCGCAATCATAGATCCGCCCCATCCGTCGGCCAGAGCAGCTCTTGCGCCTTGAAGCATTATGTTCTTGTGGTCTTGATCCACGCCCATGCTCGTGCGGTGCATCACTTCGACGATCTCCCTGTCAATTCCGCGAGGCACTATACCCAAGTCCCGCCACAGGGCTTGTCTTTTTTCAGGCGCAAGGCGAGTGAAAGACACGACCCCTTCCTGATTTCCAAAATTTGACAGCGCCTTTTGAGCGACTTCAAGAGCAATCTCTTCTTTTTCCCGGTTATCCGTAGGGATGTCCAGGACTTTGGCCACCTTCCTGAGCTTGCCCACATCTGTGATCGTGTATCCCGAATCAGGAGATTGCGCGGCTAACAGCAGTGTCTTGGCCACATCCCGCCCATGGTCGGAGTGGGCGGCCGCGCCTCCCGCAATCATGCGGGCAAAGTTCCTGGCGACAATAACTTCGGCCGTGGAACCGCAAACTCCTCTTTGAGGGCTTTTTCCTTTGGGATTGATCCGGCACGGCCCCATGTAGCAGTTATGGCAGCAGAGCCCGCTTTCTCCAAAACCGCACCGAGGCTTTTGTTGGTCCGACCGGTCCCAGACAGTTTCGATTCCTTCCTGGACATTTTTCTTCAGCAGTTGATGGTCTGTATTGTCCCTGCTTTTATCATCCATGATTTATTACCTCATCTCTTAACTCAAATTTCTTTTTAATACTATCCAGAAATCACTCCTCTGAGGAAGATATATTCCACGTAGTCTTCATCCGCGGAGCAAACGGCTCACCTCAGACAATGTATAAAAGATTTTTTCTGAAAGTTCAATCCGCAAAGAGCCAGTGCTCGGGGTCAACAGGCATTTCTCCCAAATGAGGTGCTGGTCGATTCCCTTATTCGCCAAATGAGTTATTTTTTCTTTCAGCCGGGTTATTAAAGATTCGGGTGTCTCTCCGGCTATTTTTTCCGAGGTGGGCACTATTCCCCAGGCCAGTACACCTCCCTTCTCCAAGAATCTTTTCGTCTGTTCGTGATAATAGGCGATCGTGTCGCCAAATTCATAGGCATCAAAACTGATGATGTCCACGCCCGCATCAATCAAAAGAGGCCACTCTGTATTTCCACAACAGTGGGTCCCGACAAGAGCGCCATTTGCATGGACCGCTTCCACCACCTCGCTCAAGTCATGCACCACGGCTTCCCTCTGAACGCTGACATAAGTTGAGGAACCAAAGCCGGTGAGGATCGGCTCATCCACAAAGCATATCTGGCTGTATCCAAGAGGTCTGAATTTTTCCAAGAGCCACCTGGCTTTCATCGTAATCCCTTTAACGACAACATCCCTGTAGACCTCATTGTAGTAGAGTGCTCTTTTATTCTCATCGACAGTCGCCAGGCCAAATGTGACCGGACCGGTCACTTGGCTTTTGAAAAACAGGATGGACGAAGGCCGGTCTGCGACGAGTCTTTTTTCCATCTCATAGATTCCACGGCTGAATTCCTCGGATATCTTAAAGTGACCCAGGTCTTCTGCCATATAGCTCTCATAGAATCTTTCCAGCTCAGCTGTGGACTCCTCAGCAGTGTTGAAATACATTTTCTCTTTAGAGTCATCTATGACCACATTGGGAAATGCCTCACTGTATTGGGCTTCCATTTGTTCGCGGAAGTTGGTGTTCGGCAGTTGAGGCCAGATGGGGATCACCGGGATCGTCTCCATGATCAAATCGCAGGCTCTGGCCACATTCTTATGGGGGAAACTTCCGATTCCGGAAGCAAGACATTGTGGTTTAAAAGACATGTTTGACCTCCGAGAGTTAGATATCGACTCTATTATTTAAAATCAGCGTTCTTTTTATATCTTGTATTTAGCTCCTGATAATTTGTAAAAAAATGCTATTTATCCTCCGAATAAATGAATCCTATGTAAAATTTGGCTTATGACAGTCGCTCCAGATTCTTTAAAGATTGGTAAATGGCGTCAAATTCTCTGCTCAAGTTTTCATCAAGGAATTCTATGATCGGTTGCTGGGATTGGTCGGTCTCACGGATGATATCCCGATAGGAAACCGTCCCCAAAAGAAGTCCCTTAGGGAATTGGTTACGGATCCAATCCTCTTGTGTTTTGTCCTGGATTTTATTCCCGATGATGCCGAAAGACTCGACCCCGATTTCCCGTGCAAGCCTCAGGATTGTTTTTGCCGTCAATATGCTTCGGGATCCGGGCTCTACAATAATCAGCATTTTGTCTATCGACCGGGATGTCGCTCTTCCTAGATGCTCGATGCCTGCTTCCATATCCACGATAACGACTTCATCACGATTGAGAATAATCTCGGATAAGAGGCTCCGGAGAAGCACATTTTCCGGACACGCACAACCCGCCCCCCCTTTTTGGATAGCCCCCAAGATCAAAAGTTTTATGCCTTTGTGATCGATACAAAACGCATCCGGAATATCGCTCACGCTCGGATTCATTTTGAAAAGCTGGCCGAATTGACGGGGTTTCGCACCTGTTCTTTCCGTAATGAGTTGACGCTGTTTCGAGATCGGAATGACTGAGGTGACCTCATTCTCCGGGACGCCAATGGCTGAAGCAAGGTTGGAATCCGGATCAGCATCCACGGCCAAGACATGATAGCCATCTCTGCTGAAAAAATGGGCCAAAATACCTGCTATCGTTGTTTTTCCGGTCCCTCCTTTTCCCGTAACAGCAAATTTCATCGATGTTTCCTTTTCGTTTCTTCGTTTTTCAGAAGGCTTCTCACAAGAGTCACTGCAGATTCCGCTTCTTGCGCGTATCCGTCGGCTCCGATCTCATCGGCAAAGGATTGTGTGATGGGCGCCCCGCCGATAATTATTTTGACATTCTTTTTTAAGCGGGCGGATCTGATAGAACCTGTAACCTCTCTCATGTATGACATTGTTGTCGTAAGAAGTGCAGACATTCCCACGATATCTGGGCCTTCTTTCAGTGCCACCTCCAGAAAGGCTTCCTTGGGGACATCAATGCCTATGTCGATGACATCATATCCTTCCCTTTCCAGCGCGATCCTCACAACCATCTTCCCGATGTCATGGATGTCTCCTTTCACCGTGCCCAAAACTATTTTTCCCTGAGAGTATTCTGTGCCTTCGGTCAGAAATGGTTTGATGACGTCCATCGCTGATTTCATCGCTCTCGATGCGATCAAGACTTCGGGAATGAAGATTTCATTTGCCTTGAATTTTTTCCCGACAGCTTCCATTCCTTTGATCAGCCCCAAACTCAGGATTTTCTCAGGGGCAATATTCATAGAAAGTGCTTTTCTCAACGATTCTTTGACTGCAGAAGAATCTCCATGTTCCAAATTATTTGCGATCTCAAAAAGTATTTCCACTCTTACAACCTCACACGCCGATTCAAGCGGGTTTGTCCTGAAGTCACTTGACTATTCAAATAATCTAGCATTTTACTGTGCAGTTCGTCTAGCATTTTGGGATTAATTTTTGTATAATTATGCTAAACTAATAAATATAAAAATAAAATATCATGCAGCTTCAGAAAATCGTACCGGAAACGAAGTTTAAAATGCTTGCCGGTAAATACACAACTAAAACAGGATTGCCTCTCGTGCTCATCAATGCCAGCGGAGAAATTTTACACAGCAGTAAAAAATGCACGATATGCGAACAAACTTTTACGAGCAGGAACAGTGCTCTGATGAGCAATTGTCAATTGAAGATGTTGAAAGCTATTGAAGAAGCCTTCCGGTGGGGAGAGGGCTATATCACCTATTGTCCCCTTGGGCTGATCATGTTTGCCGTACCCATTGTTCTTAATAAAAAGCTCCTCGGAGGGTTTCTGAGCGGTTTTGCTATATTTCCGAAGATGAGGCAGGATTTTATCGATGAGCTGGCCCAGAATCTTGGGAGTTTTTGTGAGTCAGTGGACGAGCTAAAGCTCCGGGATTTGAAATTTAAAATATTTTCGCTCAAAAAAGTGAGGGAAAACGTTTCCTACCTTCTCACGCTCACCAGGAAATATCAGATCAATGATATGAATTTTCTCGAAGACAGAAAGGCCAAATACATCCAGCAATACAAAATCGCCAATTTCCTGGATGATCTGAAAAAAAACAGGCCCGATGTTGCTAGAAAGATTCTGGACAAACAGGAAGAGATCATTCAGAAGGTCAAACTCGGAGATAAAACAGGGGCAAGAGAGATTCTCAACGAATTCTTGGGTTCGATTTTTTTTGACAGCGGCATGAATTTTGAGATCATCAAGGTCCGAATCATCGAATTGGTTGTCATCATCTCAAGAACGGCTATAGAGGCAGGAGTGGATGCAAAAGACCTGATGGGATTGAACTACTCCTATTTTACGGAGCTGAATAGGGCGACTGATTTAGACGAACTGCTGTTCAAACTTAATGATATTCTGACCAATTTTATCACTAGAGTCTCAGCCACCAAAGAGAAGAAGAAAAAAATCAAGATCAGAAAAATGATCGACTATATCGATCAAAATTTTACCCGTAAGATAAAATCTGAAGAAGTCGCGTTGATTGGTGGCCTGAGCACGAGCAGATGTCTTGACCTTTTTAAGGAAGAGACAGGGGTATCGCTTTCGGATTACATTAAGAAGCTCAGAGTTGAGTATGGGAAATATCTTCTTCTGAATACGGATGTCAACATTGCAGATTGCGCGATCGAGGCTGGTT
>Ga0307426_1000964_pt1 | contig 19628 bp, 18 predicted proteins | sample SalMarWE160340MG_FD_202165 | JGI IMG/M metagenome (GOLD analysis project Ga0307426, IMG submission 202165) | Salt marsh sediment microbial communities from the Plum Island Ecosystem LTER, Massachusetts, United States - WE1603-40 | ecosystem: Environmental > Aquatic > Marine > Intertidal zone >...
AAAACTGGGTTTACATTAGTAATCGTCGTGCAGTCAGGTGGAAGGAAGACGTTTCCCAATGGGGAAATGATGGATAAAACAACAAACAAGAAAGGAAAGGGAGGGACTATGATGAAAAAGATGATAGTTTTGTTGTCGTTGCTCATGACAGTACTTATTCCAAGGCCATCTTATTCGCAAGAGGCGGGCACAAAGGATCTTAGACAGTTGGACAAGGCAGAGGTGTTAGACATCAGAAGCAGACTAACACAGAACGCAGAAAAGTTATCTTCCATAGGAGAGAATCTGAAGCGAGCATGCACTTCCATGGGCGCCTCCCAAGCTGAAGACCGGTTTCTTGCCATGCATTCGCGTGAGAACATCATGAACATAGCGGGAATATATAGGTATGTGGCAGATAATCTTGACGAACTTCTGCTAATGAAGAAAGACAAGGTGCCCTATTATGCTTATCTGGAAGAATACGGCCTTGAACAGATGAGACGGCTTCAGGATGAATATTTCAACCACGTACTTAGAATTCACGGTCAAATATCGAGTGCGGCTGCTTCACATCCCATCGACGAAGCAGCAAGAATCATACGCTCGTCTTCGGGGCTCTTAGACAAGGCTATTGACATCATAAAACAGCAAAGCGAAACTCAGCACTAGATATCATAACGCAACCGAAACGTGGATCCTTGAGAAACCCGGGTATCAGATAGCCGGACGTCAAGAGATGTTGGCTACATTGTCACTCAAAAAGAAAGGGGAGAGTTAGTATGGCGGAAGATCCAGTATGCGGTATGGAGGTAGATGAGAATCAAACCAAGCACAGCATCCAACACAGGGGCAAAATGTACTATTTTTGCGCCTCGAGGTGTAAAGACTCATTTGAAAAGAATCCAGAAAGATATTTGAAGGTGCTCAAGATGGAACATGGGGATGAAAGGAAAGTCGCCATCGTGGGAACAGGCCAAGTAGGTTCCACCTTTGCCTTTGCTCTCATGATCAGCGGCCTAGCCACCAGCATTGTTCTCATTGATCAAGCTCGTGCGCTAGCAGAGGGACACGTCATGGACCTGAATCACAGCCTTTCCTTTGTCCAGCCTTCCAATATTTATGTGGGAGATTACCCGGATTGCAAGGATGCAAGTATGGTGGTCGTGACCGCGGGGGCCAGTCAGAAGCCCGGTGAAACCAGACTCGATTTAGTTCGAAGGAACACGGACATATTCAAGAAAGTCATCCCGCAAATCGTTGAGCATAACCCAAGGATGCTGGTCATCGTCTCTAATCCGGTTGACGTTCTCACCTATGTTGCACTCAAGCTTTCCGAGTACCCCATGAACAGGGTCATCGGCTCGGGAACAGTTCTCGATACAGCCAGGTTCAGGTCCCTGCTGAGCAGACATTGCCAGGTGGACCCACGAAATGTCCATGCTTACATTATCGGGGAGCATGGCGATAGCGAGGTGCCTGTCTGGAGCCAGGTGAACATTGGGGCGGTTGCCTTTCGTGAATACTGCCCTGTATGCCAAAGGGACTGCCCACAGGACGAACGAGACGAGATATTCAACCAGGTCAAGAATGCCGCCTATGAAATCATCAAGAGGAAAGGAGCAACCAACTTCGCCATTGGTCTATCTCTTGTGCGAATCGCAGAGAGCATTCTCCGAGACGAAAACAGTATTCTAACGGTTTCGACTTTGTTGGACAGTTATTATGATATAAGCGATGTCTGCTTGAGCATCCCTGTCATTCTGAATCGCGATGGTGTGTCAAAGACTCTAAAGATCGTACTGGATAAATCTGAGATTGCCAGTCTGCAGGCTTCTGCCAAAGTTCTCAAAGATGTTATCAAGAGTCTTGGTGTCTAAATGCCTCTGGACAGTAAGGTTGTCTTTTACCGCCTCTTTGCATACCTCAGGCCTTAGGGAGGGTAGATAACAATGCACTATATGCCACTCGCCTTACCCTTTTTTTTCATGCTCTTTTTTCTCTTTGTTTTGTTAATCATCTTGATTGAGATCGGTATCCTGCAATATGCCTACGAGAAGATAGGGATCGACAGGCGGCACATTTTCGCTCTGTTGCTTCTGTCACTCCTTGGGAGCTACGTGAACATCCCTGTTGCAGAGCTACCTGCAGAACACATACACTCAGGACAGGTGATTACTTTCTATGGTATGCGTTATGTTATTCCCATGGTTAAGGAGTGGCCCCGGACGATCGTCGCCGTCAATGTAGGCGGGGCTGTCGTTCCTGTAATCTTATCCCTTTACCTCCTTTTCAAAAACAGGCTCTACGCTCGGAGCTTCCTCGCGGTGGGTATCGTGACGGCCATCGTCCACCTCATGGCCTATCCTGTTCAGGGGGTGGGCATTGCTACACCAACCTTTATGCCGCCCTTGGTGGCTACCGTGGCAGCCATTTTGCTTTCCCGGCAGTACGCTCCGCCACTGGCGTATATTGGCGGGAGCCTTGGCACCTTGATAGGTGGCGATCTTATGAATCTGGGCAAAATACAGGGGCTCGGTGCCCCCGTTGCCGCCATCGGAGGAGCTGGGACGTTTGATGGAATTTTTGTGACAGGAATTCTTGCTGTCCTACTGGCTGGTATGATGCCGGGACGACCCCGTCCGTCTTAATGCTGTGTGCGAACAGCTAAGAGATGAGAATGGGGGGTGAGTGGATCGGTTTTACAAAGTAGTCGTATTCAAATTGACGTGGTGAATTGAATTTGGCGTCCCTTCAACTTGGTTCTTCGGGTCGGCCTGGTGACAATCTCAGGTCAAATAGTAGGAGCCTTTCTAGACGAGAACAAGGAGGCGGGTCATGAAGACAATTAAAGTGAAAGACATCATGGTGCCTCTTGCCGAGTGTGGAACCCTGCGTAAGAGGCGACCCTTCACGAGGCGATCTTGGCCTTTGAAAAAGCACAGCAAGGACCTAAGCGGCAGAACACTGTGCTGATACTTGATGACAACCAGGATGTTGTGGGCAAGATTGAGCAGATTGATGCAATAGGGGAATTCGAGCCTGGATATCGTGACATCGGAAAGACAAGATGCTAAGTACAAGAGAGAAAGATCGTCTGGGACCAGCAGCTTAGCGCCGGAGACCAGCTCAGACCTCAGGGCCACACGATAATAGATATCCCACCACTTGACTTTTCTTGGCCCAGCCAGCCAGAATAGAAGTCTCTTTTGTAAATCCTCACCAGCAGACTCTGTTCCCAGGATACAGCTCTCTGGCATTATTCATCATTTCAAAGACTTAAGGGATATTGTGATATCATCTTGAAACATATATATGATCCGATTAAGGCTTTTCACCCCTTTTGTGATGCCTTCAATGAGGTAGCCGTCAGATTACATCAAATCTCTAGGCAACTGATTGTCGGGTTGAATCGTGGTCGTTACAGTATGCGACGAATACACGCTCAGTGGATATGCCAAAGATTCTGTGTATGAGAGCCCTCACCTGAAAAGCAACGGAAGGCAATGCAAACCGGAAAAATGTCAGTCTTCGTCCTGCCTTTCCGCCTTGTCTTCGGCATGAGCCTTTTCGGATTCCTGGCCTATACCTGCCGCCAGACGCTCGCCAGCCCCTCCCTGTAAGATCAATGTCTGCCAACTCCAGGAGGGTTGGCCTTCGTGATCTTTCTGGCGCGTCTCGCACAGGTGACGACGGCAAACCGGGCAATCCGGATCAACGCATGGGTCCATGTGAATGAGGACACTGGCAGCGCCCCCAAAGTGGTCACTGATGACCTTTTCCAGTTCCTTACCTTCTTGATGGGCTTCTTCCAGGGTGAAATCTCGAGGTAGAACCAGGTGGAAGTCGATGAAGATGAAGTTTCCCGAACGCCACGCCCGAAGCTGATGGATATCGATCCATAAGTCCTTGCGGTGTTCGACGAGCAAGGCCGAGATTTCCTTCAGAAGCTCAGGGTCCGACGCATGCATCAGTGCGGAGAAAGATTGACGTACCAGCTTTGCTCCTAAGACAAGAATATTTAACCCCACCATACAAGCGATGGTCCCGTCCAACCAGTACCATCCGGTCTGGCGGACCAAGAAAAGCCCGATCAACACACCTGCAGAGGTATAAACATCCGTAAGCACGTGTTTGCCGTCGGCCATCAGGACAAGGGAATGGGTTCGCTTGCCGATCCTAATAAGCCCCATGCCCAAAATAAGATTGATTAGGCCCGTGCCGAGTAGAATGATCAGACCAATTTCGAGAAGGGGGAGTGGTTGGGGGCGGAGGATGTGGGACAGTCCTGTCTTAAAAATGCCCAAGGCTGCGAAGACGATGAGGGCGCCTTCAAAACCTGCGGAGAAGTACTCAATCTTACCATGTCCGTAAGGATGACTTTCATCAGGCGGCCTAGCCGCAAGCAAGATGCTTCCAAGGGCGAAGGCGCTGGCCACCACATTGATGATGGATTCGAGCGCATCAGAAAGGATGGCAGAAGAATGGGTGAGCCGGTAGGCGTAAAATTTTGCAGCCATGAGCGAGGCGCCGACCAGAAAGGACAAACTGATGGCAATGAGGCGAATCCTCAAGTCGTCTTTTTCAACAGATCTTATCTCATCGTTTCCTTTGGACATGTTGTTACTCAAAAGACATCCCAAAAACGGTTAGATGTATCCCCTGCCTCCACAAGGCCGAGATTCCAGATACGTTTCCAAGGGGCGGGTGCGCGTAATCAGAGGATCAAAGGGTTCTCCTGAAAGTCATGATTGCTGTTGTCATCATCACCATCGTGAAGACCAAGAGGAAGGCGATATCCGTTGCTATGCTCGCGAGATCAGCGCCTTTAAAGAGTAAGCCTTTCAATGCATCAACAGCGTATGCTTCAGGATTTATTTTTGCAAATGTCTTGAGCCACTGCGGGAAACTCGCAATCGGATAAACTGCGCCGCTCGGGAAAAAAAGTATAACATTGAGAAATCCGCTCAATATGCCCACAACCCTTGGATGATTTATCCTGCCCAAAATGACAAACATCAGGCTCAGCAGACAGAGGGTTGTCAGGATGATGATGAGCAATATGGAGGCGAACTGCTGCGGGCTCCGTGAGAAGTGAATGCCTGTCATAAGCATACTGACAGCCAGTATCACGACAGCAATAATCGTCGTAATGAACAACCCGCTTATGATAAGACCAGCTACGATATCTGATTTGGAAAGGGGTGTGAGGAGGTAGCTCTCATCAACCCCAAGAAACCTGTCCATAACGATGTTGAATGCCCCTGTCGTTAATGTCCCAAGGAAAATAGCCATGATCACGACGCCGGGGACAAGCGACTCATAATAATCCACCTGCTTGTAAAGGGTTATATCCCTGAGCAATATCTCGTCGCTCTTGTCTCTTATGGACACATAATCCGATCTGATCGATCTCAAGCCGCCCATAACAGCGTTCTTTACCGCTTCGGACGAAATGCCGTCCGTATTGTCCAGAAAGAGGCCCACCTCAGGCCTGCCCTTCAAAGCCACCCTCTTACTGAAGTCAGGCGGAATGATAAGTCCTGCCTTGTACTTACCTCTCCTGATCCCGTCAATGGCATCTTTCTCGTTTCCGACGATAACGAGGCTAAACGTCTTTGGACCGGCCTCGACAGCCCGCAAGTTGTCCATCACGTTCCTGGAGTAAGGGCCCGAATCGAGGTTTGCAACCACCAGTGGAAGGGCCTGAAGCTTTCCTTGAAATGAATGACCCAAAATGACGAGATAGATCAAAGGCAAGAGAACGCTCATGGCAATGACCAGCGGATTTCTCCTGAATTTCTTTAAGTCCCTCTCTATCACTGCGAGAACTCTCAGCCCATCACTTCTCATATTCTGATCACCTTCCCCATTTTTGGGGTATGCCGGCCCCAACAAGAAAACTCACCTTTTTACCTTCTTCCTCCCTTATGGATTTTCCAGTGTAGTGTATGAAAACGTCCTCAAGGGATTGCTCGTGGACCGTTGCCGACAAAACCTTTCCACCAGAAGACTTGACCTCATCTATCAGCAAGGGGAGGTCCTGCGCACCATGGTCCACATAAATCCTTACGTTGCCATCTTCAGTGTTGACCTTGTGCACAAAGGGCAAATGGTTGACCCTGTCGACGAGGATATCCGTAAGATTCTCGACTGCCAGAGAGACGATATCATTGCCTGGGATCTGTGACTTGAGCTCCTTGGGACTCCCGATGACTACGATTCTTCCAGAGTCGATAATAGCGACCCGGCTGCATAGCATCTCGGCTTCCTCCATATAGTGGGTCGTAATGAAGATGGTTATCGAAGCCTCCTCCATCAACTTTCTTAAAAAGTCCCAGACAACGCGTCTGGACTGGGGGTCAAGTCCAATGGTCGGCTCATCCAGAAAGAGTATTTTTGGCCTGTGCACAAGAACCCTTGCAATTTCAAGCCTCCTCCGCATGCCGCCTGAATAGGCCGCTACAAGCTCATTGGCCCTTGCTGACAGACCAACCGTCTCCAGAAGATAGGGAATCCTGTCTTTCCTTTCCTTGGAAGAAATGCCATAGAAGCGCGCATAAATGTCCATATTCTCAAAGCCTGTAAGGTCCAGATCGCTTGTCATCGCCTGCGGAACAACCCCAATCTCACGCCTCACTGCAGCAGGTTGTTTTGTGACATCGCAGCATCCTACGGTCGCCTCACCACTTGTAGGCTTTATCAGGGTTGTGAGCATTCTGATAAGTGTTGTCTTGCCGGCCCCATTGGGGCCGAGAAATCCGAAGATCTCCCCCTCCATCACATCAAAACTCACATTGTCAACGGCAATCAGCGATCCGAATCTCTTTGTTATTCCCGAAACCTCAACGGCCTTATTCCTTTGGAGCATTATCCATCCTTTTTGGTATCTCCACTTCAACAGTCATTCCTGGCTTTAAGAATTCGCCTGAGTTTTCCACAGCGATCTTGACCCTAAAGGTCTTTATATCCTGCCTTCCTCTGGTCACATCCTTTTGTGTAGCAAATCCAGCGTATCTGCCTATCTCTGAAACCCGACCTTTAAATACTCTATCGATGGAGCCCTCCGCTTTGATCAATGCCTCACCGCCCAGGGCAATGTCGCCAACTATGGTCTCCTCTACATCCGCTCTGATATAGAGATGGCTTAGGTCCACAATGGTCAAAATGGTTACACCCGGACTCACCCACTCACCTTGCTCCAGTGCCTTGAATACGACCGTCCCAGATATGGGGCTCTTGATTATGGTTTGAGCTAACTTGGCCTGAGCATATGCTAACTTGGCCTCCGATTGCCCGAGATTAGCCTTGGCAGAATCCAGCTGGTTTTCGGCTGTTGCCAGTTGCGCTGCGGCAGCATCCCTCTTTGAAGCTGCTGCCATCAGTTTTGCCTTTGAAGCGTCATAACTCGCAACTGTCGTATCATAATCGGTAGTGGCCATCTCAGACGATTCCTTGGAAATGACCTCCCGTTCATAGAGTGCTTGGAACCTCTCCATGTGCCTCTTAGCCTCTCCCGTCTGAGCCCGGGCTTTCTCCATATCCGCCTCGGCATTTTTGATCTCTGCTTCGGCATTTTTGATATTTGCCTTCGAAGCCTTGATGGCCGAATCTGAGACCCTGATTTCGGCCTTTGCCTTCTCAACAGCTGCCAATGCCTCTTCTACAGACGCCTTGAGATCTTCACTTTCCAGTTCAATGAGGGTATCTCCTTCCCTGACAGTATCGCCTTCCCGGCACCATGCCTTGGCAATCGTTCCAGGTACCATCGTGGAAATATTGACCTCCAGGCCTTCAACGACTCCTGTCGTCTGGATCGATTCAGGTTTTCCCCTCCTTTTGGAAAAGAGAAGGAACAACACTGTAACCACTATCAGAACGACACAAGCAACAGCAATCCATCGTCTCTTCATCAATCAGCCCCCATCATGGCTGTTCTGGCCGTGTGCGACGTTCTCATTTTCACGTGGCGGGCTAATTAAAGATGTCCCTAAGATTTCCTGTTAAAATGTATGCAGACAACGCAGGCTTTTCAGGTCTTGTGTATGACACGAATCACGAAGAGGCTATGGTCCACGGCGTGTTCAAGAACGCTATCCTGCACGTTGGTGATCTGTTGATTTCGCCTTATCAGGTCGTTGACCGATTCAGCACTTTTGTTGGAAGCCATAAGGCGTTCGAACCCCACCTCGCAGAGACCATCGCGCAAACCGCTCAAAAGGCTCAAATCAAGCTTTTTGAGACCCCATAAACGGTTCCCTGGGAACGGGCCGCCCGAAGACTTTCCAAGATCTTCTTTGACATCATCGATGTCGTGGCACAGGAAAAGAAGCGATATCTCATATAAAGCCGATGGATTGCAAAGATAGTGCGGTCAAGGGGAGCCACGGTAACCCCAGCAAACCAAGGGACCGCTAACGGCAGCTTCTGCCGCATCAATAAAGAAGAAATAATGGGGCCAGGTCTTGACGAACTCTTGCCCATGGGTGCTCCGACCCCAGAGCTCACCACTCGGTCCAATTCACTGCCTTACTTCACGGATTTTGCCCACTCCTTGGCAAAGATTTCCTCGATCCTGCTGATCTGGCTGCCATCGATATTTAAGGCCGCTGCGACCTCTGTATAGAGCCTTTTGCGGTCTTTGTTCTCAGCCCCTGCCAGATTCTGCAGTAGCCTCCGATTCTTTAAGTCCAGTTGTCCTACGTCTCCTATTGATACATAGCCATCGTTTCCCTCGTTGATTAAACCCTTTTTGTAAAAGGGTTTGAGCTGGGCGAACCGGCTTTTCATCTGTTCCTTCAAAGCGCGAATGGTGGGATTTGAAACAGACGTCACATCCTCAGCAAGGGCAACAGCACAGGATAGGGCGCTTAAGGCTCCTTTAAGGAGAGAATCCCTGGTTCTGTCCGTCGATTCCTTGTTCCCTTCCGACTTGTCCCCCCTGATTTCGTCAACAATCTCCCCGGCAACGGATTCCACCTTTTCGGCCGGAAAGTAGATGTTGACCGTCACGCAGGCGAGCATAGACAACAGAGTGAAACATACAAGCACTCCCAGCGGCTTTTCGTATCTTTTCATTTCAACCTCCTTCAACCGATTATTTGACCACGGGCCCTTGTCTTGAGCTTTTGATACGCTTAATCCGTTTGACCATGTCTTTAAAGCTGGCGCGGTTATCCGGATTCAGATTTACAACATCCACCCCTGAAAAACCACTCCTTTTCACCAGATACTCGACACCGCCTTCTTTGATCGTCCCGTTAATCCTGAACACGTCATTCTCCAGAGATGATCTGACGCCGATCTTTTTGTACGAAAACTCTCTAAATAGAGAAACGAATCGACCGGCCAGCCCCATGAAGGGGCTCCGGCCCCCGCCCAGACGTGCGATATTGTCCACGGCTTCGACACTGATTTTTTGCCGGACCGTCTTTTCTTGAACCGTTTCCAGCCACAGGTCAAATCTTTGTGGCTGGCCGCGAACGATCTCCAAATCCCTGACACCGCCCTCCAAGACCCCTTGAATCTTGCCAAAGGATGTGTCTTCGGTAAGGGCCGCCAGGCTCAGATTGTTCAGTCTGACACCAAGCTTAAGAACCGGGGCAGCGGTGAATAAGCTCGCGACCCCGGGGTCAGTCACGACAATCTGACCGCCAAACACGTCGGCTGTGACACTGCCTTGGCTTTGGATGGCGTTGTCCAAAAAACTGATTCTCCCCAGTTCTCCATGCATCACCCCCTTCACCGGGCCAGGCCAGATCTTTTCCAGTAGCGGTTCAATAGAAACCCCATCCACGACCAGGCTGGTTTCAACAGAACGGTCTGCACTAAAAATATCCTTGCATGCGATGGATCCGACCTGGATCCTGCCCACGGGAAAATGAATGGACGTCGAGGATGGCACAGACAGGCTCCCAGGCTCAGCGACGAGCGGAAAGACGAGAGACTGATTCGGCAGCCGGGGAAGGCTCATGCTGCCAATGAACAATCTGCCCTTCAGGCTTTCCATGTCCTTGCCGGGCGCTGCTGGGCCAGACCAGACCGGAAGGTCAAGTTCAATGTCGCCAAAGGAGACATCTTGGTCGCCAAATGAAAGCGCCCCATCATGCCACGTGGAATGCCCATTGACGCCCCAGGCCTTTCCGGCCCGTCTGAACGCCAAGTCGGCGGCAATGACGCCTCCCACCTGCAAGGATTCAAGGAAGGGTTTTTCAAATTTATAGGGTTCTGAAACAAAATGCCGGAAAAGCGGACTTAAAGCAGTCGTTGGGAGTTTCACGAAAAGCGCCAGGGTCGGTTGACTGGCCCTGTGGGAAAGGGTCCCTTCCAGTTCAAGGGCCAGCAGGTTTCCCAGGTCGAGCCTCAACCCGCTCACTTGCGCCGATCTCTTTGGGGCATCATAGACACCCTTTCCAGCCACAGAAAGCCCGTTTTCTTTAAAGTCCATGTAAAATCGGTCCAGTAGGATTTCGCCGGCATCGACTTCAAGCCGCATTTCGGCCGCTGCTTTCTTGTTTCCAGAATCGATCCGGGCGTTCACCTCCGAAACGACCCGGATCTTTTCACCCATGCACCTTTCCTTTCCGTCTTGAAAATTCACATCCACCATCTCGAGTTTGGCATCAAGCTCACCCCAACCCGCTGGATTGAAAACAGCCCTCACGGTCAAGGAATCTTGCGCCATCACATGCCAGTCTGAAGGTAAAAGCTTCAGGGTGCTGACAGCTTCAAGCAAATGGCTGTCTTTCGCTTCTAAAATCAGCGAGGTCTGTTCCTTTCTGTGCGTTAAGGACGCATGAACATTTTTCACCAAAGAAGATGAAAACCGAATCTCTGGTAGGAACAAGGCCCCGTTCTCTAAGTTGATTTGCCCGTTGCGAAGTCTAATATCAACGGCGTTCACCGCGTATTCGTTCTTGCCGAGCAATACAACGGCACGAGGAACGCGAGCACCCAGTTCTTCAAGAACAAGCCCTGGAAATTTCCCGCTCATCGCCAAGGCGGCTTCAAAGGGCTCAAGTTTTAATCCCCGCCCCGAAAAAGTGGTTTGCTCGGATGTCATCCTGACAGAATAATCCAGATTCAGAACGCTGCCATGAGCCTTGAGGTTTCCCGAAATCCTCCCCGACAAGCGCTCCTGACCCGTGACGTATGAAACCGGATTTTCCGACAAGCCGGCATCCAGGTCACAACGCCAGGTCCACTGGTGTTCGTCTTTTTCCCCGTCGACACCCCCTTTCAGGCGGACCGACCCGGCCAGGTCCAAGGATTTCATCTTCGCTCCTATATATGGAGAAGCCAAAGGGACAATGAGCCGGGGCACCAGGCGTCCATCAAGCCGGTTGATGGTGATCGATCGAAGGGGCGAAATCCCCATGCCCAGGTTTCCCCTAAACTCCAAAAGCTTTCCGGCGATCAAATGCCATTGGATGACTTGCAGCTGATTTGCCTGAAGGTCCACAACACCGCTTGCGTCGACCTGGAGGCCATGCACTGCTGTTTCCATGCCCGCTGAATTTTTCAGGATGAGATGTTCACATACCAGGGTAGCGGATTCAAATGTCAGGCGTCTCTGTTCGGCGTCATAGGCGAGGGGGATGCGCACCCTCATATCGCCGACTTGTGAATCCGGGCCTTGGATAGATCCCGCAGATATGTCCAGTTGGCCCGTTGTAGTTGACGAGCGCGCAGCCCCTTTGGGATCAGGGGGATCAGTCCGGAAGTGGATTTGGGGCGCAAGAAACCGAAGCTTTTTGGAAAGTACGTTGATCTCCGCAGCGCAAGACACCTCCAATTGGCTGTTGCCGGACAGTCGCGCGTTGATCTGAGTCAGGCCTGCCTGTTCGTCTGCCGAACGGAAGACGATCGTTCCGTTGACGGCTTCCGCTGCTTGAAAGTGTATTTCTCTAAAAATAAAATATGCGGCCAAGGGTTTCATGATTCGGCCAAGATAAGACGACCCCGTCGGCTTCCAGATGGTTGGGGAGAAGCTCAGGTCGGAAAAAACAGATAAGGATGGATTGGTGACGTCGATCTTTTCAATGGAGAGCACCTTGCGGCCAAAGGGTCCTGACAGAGAGAAATGCCCCACAAGCTCCGGAACAGTCAATTCAAAACCGCCTGTGGTTTTACCCGGTGAGAACTTGATATCTTTTGCATGCACGCGCAGGGGGCTTAAAGAAAAAGAGAGTTCTCCAAGGGTCAAAGACGTCCCTGTGGCAACGGAAACCGACTTTTCTATCTGCGATTTTATGGCAGTGGGATGTTGCCAGTAATAGTAAAGGACAGCTAACAGGCAGGCCAAAACAAGAAGCGTGATCCCCGAAACAACGATGAAAGGTCTCGGCCTGATTCTCACTCGAATGACGTCCTCCCTTATACATGTTGTGGGATCCGGCGTTGCAAACTTAATCGGCCTCTCGTCACTTAAACCCTGCCAGGTTTGTGCGTCAAGCCTCCTGAAGAGACTTCAGGAACGGACCCCTTGTCACGATAGTCCACTCTGGGAATGGTTGTGAACATGTCAAAAGCTTCCAGAATGATATCAGATTGTCAAGGACGTTCAGACACGGCCCCAAAGACCTTAAAAAAACGGGCTGGAGATCTAGATATGGAAGATTTGAACGTTGTCATCGCCGGTTCCGCTGGCGAGGGGATACAAACGGTTGGGGCTGTTCTGGCAGAAACCGTTTTGAGCCAGGGCTATGCAGTCTTTGCTTGGAAAGAGTATGAATCAAGGATACGGGGCGGGCAGAATACCTATTCCATCAGGATAGGTGAGAAACCTTGCAACGCGCCGTTGGTAGAGGCCGATATTCTTCTGTGCTTGAACGAGGGCGCCTTGGCCAAGTACGAACCTCTGTTGAAAGATGACGGTATCCTGCTGGCTTCAGAACTCGGCTGGGGGGAGTCTTTCACCCCATCAGGCGCCCTTGAACCAACAATCTCTCAGTATGGCCCTGTGTGCTCATATCGAATAGATCAGGCCCGCTTCCAAGAGAGTTCACTCAACCCGATAAGTTACTCTAACCATCCAGTCTGCGTAATCGGGATGTCGCCTTTTCATCAAGGCAATGACTTGCTGTTTAAACGACGTCTCTATAAGCGCGCCCTGGCCTGGCCATAGTCGGAATTTGACTCGAAGATATCGCCAGTTGCCCGCCTTGGCTTCTTTGACACCGAAGAGTTCTGGTTGATTAAGAATAATGGACTTGTGTTGACTGTAGAGGCCCAAAGCGGTTGATTTAACATCTTCTATCACCTCCTTCTCATCAATGCCCTCTGATATTTGAATGTCCACATAGGCTCGGATGGCGCCACGGCGAAAACGGCTGATCATTCCGATATTTCGATTTGGCATGTAGATTTTCTGACCTTGGAAGTTGACCAGGGTCGTGAACCTCAAACCAACATTTGCCACTTTTCCAATCTGACCCGATAATTCGACAATATCCTCTATGTTGAGGGCGTCCGAAAAGATAAGTGTGAGCCCGATGACCACGTCTTGAACCAGGCCCTGCAACCCAAAACCCACTGCCAGTCCAATGACAGAAGCACTTGCCAGATAGGCGGTCAGGGAAACGTGAAACTCCCTCAAGACCAATCCAACCGCTATGAAATAGATCGAAAAGGTAAGGGCGCTGACAAGGATTGTGGTGATGCCTGCAATTTTTGGATAACGACGCGAGAAACTCTCTGAAAGAGCAGCCTCGTCACCCAATTTAAGCGTCAAGAGCCACTGGCTGAGGCGCTTGAGTTCTCTCACGATGAAGTGGGCAAGAAAAGCCAGTAAGACAACCACCAGAATCCGAATGCCGGCTGGCAGTGAGGCCATGAATTCAGCTGGATGCATAATCAGTCCATATCACAAAGACGTTATTGAAGCCTCCCCGCGGGAAGTCACGGGGGAATCTTCACCGTAAGGAAGCTTTTCATTTTCAGATTCGCTCGCTAACCCCGCCGCAAGCAGCGGGGAATGCGCTCGCTTTCGCGGTTCAATAAGGCTAACCCCCACTTTTTCCGTCTTCTTCTCTCCGATATGAAGCAGGCTTCCCGGTGGAAGACCTGCCTTCTTGGATGCCCTTTTGGTCAGCTTGAGCACGAGCACTCACCTCCTGTTAGCCAGTCTTGGACTGTCATTCGTGCAACGCGAGTCCTCACGTTACTTGGGGTTCATGGCCACTCACGCATCGACGATATTTCTAGCCGCGAAGTCTCAGTTAACCAAGTGATCCGAAAAAGCCGAGGTGGCTCTTAAATTGACTGAGTAATAGCGAAAGAGCATCCGATCTCTTCTTGCGTTTCAAACGATTGGCACCGAAGTGCATGAGGCGCTGTCTGGCATCTTCACTTGTCAGGCCTTCTTTACTGCTTTGAAGCTGCCGCAACACTTCAGCAACGGGCAAACTCCAAAACGTAACCGGGCTGCCGTCCATCTTTACCCGGTCTCCCAACATTCATTTTCCAGCCCCGAAAGGCCCCAGACCGGATGCAGGCGGTGGCGGACCCAAGCACCGGCGATCATCGAGAGGCCGATATGACTGCTAAAAGCATAGCCTGTCATGATACTGCACGTCATCATCGTCAGAAGCAAGGCCGCCCATAGGCCTTGTGTAACGGAATTTGGTAAAATTGTTGCAGGATGGCTTCAAAGTGGTCCATCTGAAGTTCCTGGTGCAACACCCAAAGGGCCAGTGAGAATAGCAGCAGCCCAAAAACCGGTCCCGGCTCGGAGAATGTGTCTCTTGTCACCATCATTTTCACGAAAGATCGTTTACAGCAATGGGGCAAACAGACGCCCGATGCCTTCCCAGGTGCTCAGTGGATGTCGGCCCTGCGGCGTGCGCGGTACGCAATCGCTCATCAAAGCCTGCATCCACGTTTCCAGCTCGGCAACCACTTCCGGATCCGGGATGCTTAACGCCACTTCGTAGTTGAGAAGCAGACTGCGCATGTCCATGTTGGCCGATCCCACGATAGCCAGGCTGTGATCGAATAAAACAGCCTTGGCGTGCAGCATGGTCGGTTGAAACAGCCGGATTGAGGCCCCGGCTTCCTGCAGCATACTCAGGTAGCTCGACCGGGCTAGGTCGGCCAGACGATGGTTCGACCGTTCGGGCACGATCACCCGCAGGTCAATGCCCCGCCGTGCCGCCATACATAGGGCCTCGATCAAGACCTCATCGGGAACGAAATATGGCGTTACGATCCATATCCGCTCCTGCGCTTGAAACACCGCAGCGATGATGGCCTCCCGGATCGTGTCCAGCGGGCAGTCCGGACCACTGGCCATCACGCGTAACCCGCCAAGTGACTCGCCTGAAGTCAATGCCGGAGCGGCAATTGACGCCGGAAGAGATTGGTGCGCGGCAAATTCCCAATCCGATCGAAAAATATCGTAAAGGTGCCTGATGGCCGTCCCTTCGATTCGTGCAGCAAGATCACGCCATCGTTCGGGATCAGTCGTTGGCCCCATGTATTCCACACCGAGGTTCATCCCACCCACGAGGGCCGCGTGGCCGTCCGCCATGATCATCTTGCGGTGGTTGCGAAGATTAGCACGACCGCGGAACGGCAAATGGAGCATGGGCATGAAGAAGGCCACGTGGCCACCGGCTTTGGTCAGCGGCGCCAGAAACCGACCCTTGACGCGGTACGAACCCAGCGCGTCAAGCAATAGATGGACCAAGACGCCTTGGGCGGCTTGGTCGGCCAGCGCTGCTACGATAGCGCGGCCGGTATCGTCTTTGCCGAGAATGAAGGTGGCCAGACAGATATGATCGGCGGCGCGGTTGATGAGCTGCAGCGTTTCAATGAAGGCCTGTTCTCCCGAAGTCAACAGCACGATCCGGTTCTCGTCAAACAGTGGAGCAGTGGAAGAGCCCAAAGGGCCGGCGGACGTGCCGGCATGCTGAAGCAGGTCTGATGGGTTGTTGCTGCCAGACAGTGCCAGTTGTCTTTTAGCCCCTGACTGTCGGGCCATCTTGCGGCCGCCCAACATCAAATACAGTGGCACACCGACATAGGGAATAACAATGATGGCCAGGAGCCAGGCTAACGTGCTGGCGGGCGAGCGTCGCTGCCGCAAGATGTGCGATAGGAGCACTATGGCCAACACGAAACCCAGGGTCGGCAGAAAGTGGACTAGAATCGAGCCAGGGGTAATGCTTGGCATGTTCAAGATCTTACGCTCTCCGAGCGAGGCTTTTGCCCGGCATTGAACCGCGAAAGCGAGCGCTAACCCCGCAGCTTGCTGCGGGGTTAGCGAGCGTATCTGAAAATGGCAAACTTCCTTACGGTCGAAGATTCCCTGCAGCTTGCTGCAGGGAATCTTCAATAGTCTGCGGCCTACTCCTTTTGAGAACGGTAGCCCCGGTTTTGACGGTCTCGGTAAAAATATAAGGCCCAGATTACAATTCCGGTGATGGCAATCGCGCCAAACAATCTGAATTCATAGTGCTTGAGATCACCCATAGCCAGTTCGAGGGCGCTTCCGAAGACGTATCCCCCCACCGCCACACCTGTGGCCCAGCCCAGGGCACCGATGGCGTTGAGGACCACAAACCGCACCACGGCAACAGTGCTGACGCCCAGGGCAAAGGGCATCACCGTTCTCAGTCCATACAAAAAACGGAATCCGAGGATCAGTGGAGTCTGAAATCGGGTTATCAGGCGATTGGCCCGTTCCATCTTCCCTTTGAAGGCAGGTCGATGTTCCAAGATGAAATGGCTATGACGACGGCCCAGGAAGAAAAACAACTGGTCGCCGCAAAGACTACCGACAAAGGCTGCCAGGATGACCCAGGGCAGCTCAAGGTACCCGCGGTGGGCTGCAAAGCCGCCGAGAACCAAAACGGTCTCTCCCTCGACAAAAGTGCCCACCAAGATGGCTGCATAACCATAAGTGCTAATCAGGGACTCAAGTGTCATTCTGTCATCTCTCCCTATCTCCTTCGGTCAAATAGTACGATCAAGCCTGTATAGGATCATGGTAATCGCCACCGCGCCTATCAGCATCCAGCTTGGACCGAACAACCATAGCGTAAACGGTACGGCAAGATAGTATCCTCGCATGCCCAGGGTATAATGGGTGTTGGCGTGGTTGATTATCTTTGCAACGGTGTCGTATGTTACCATTGGGTCATCTGAGGGAGGAACATTGATTGTGAAACTGGCGTGGTTGTAATAGCGTATAGAAAGGGCGAAATTGAAAAAGGCAAAGAAGAAATCGATAACCAACACCATTAACTTCATCAACCACATGGCTTCACTCTTGGTGCCAAGCAGATTAAGGGCTTGGGTGCATGCAGCGATCTTGTCGGTTCGGAAAGCCGCATTGAGTATGCCAAGACCAATCAGAATGGCAGCCGAAGCAAGGAAGCTGGAGGCCATGACCCAATTCCGGAGGGTTTGAACAGCGAGGATATTTTGTTTTCCCTCCATGACGGCTTGGACCCATTCGCGACGCAGACGGTTTGTCAGGCCAATGGAAGTGCTCATAGGGCGAGTCCGAACCTGATAGAAGAGATGAATATGGTAAAGCACCAATATCAAAAGTGCTAACGAAGTAAGGGCAATTTCGGGCAAAGAGCTTATCAGCACGACCCTTATCTCCTATGCGTCTTTCAAAGCCTTTATATAAAACTTCTGAATATATTCCTTCAGCATGCGCCGTGTGGAAAACCTCGGTCCGTTGCTCTTTATGGATTCTTTCATGACCTTCACCCAGTCGTGGGGTGTGCCATCGTCCGAGACCTTGTAGTAAAGCGGGATGATCTCCTCCTCCAGAATACGATAGATCGCCTCGGCATCCGCCTGTCCCCGGTTGTAGCCTGATTCGTCTTGGCCAAAAGTCCAACCGTTCTTCCTGTTGAATCCCTCCATCCACCAACCATCCATGATGCTCAAGTGAGGCACACCGTTGAGGGCGGCCTTCATACCGCTGGTTCCACAGGCCTCCATGGGTGGCACCGGGTTGTTTAACCAAACATCTACACCGTGGACCATGTATTGGGCGAATTGTTCGCCATAGTCTTCCACAAAGGCGATCCGCCCACCCGTGGCCGGATCGCGAGTTGCGTTAAACACCCTTTGAAGGACTTGTTTTCCCGGGTCGTCCGCCGGATGGGCCTTGCCGGCAAATATGATCTGTATCGGCCTCCATGGATCATTCAAAAGGTTTTTCAAACGCTCAAGATCGTAAAAGATCAAATCCGCACGCTTGTAGGTAGCAAAGCGACGGGCAAACCCCAGGGTCAATACTGAAGGATCCAGCAATGCCCCCCCGGCCAGGACAATTGACGGGCTGGCACGTTCTTTGGCCCAGCGCTGACGTGATCGCTCCCGTATGGCATCGATCAATTTGATTTTCAGCCAGTAATGGGTCTTCCATAACTCATCGTCCGGGATCTTCTCGACCAACTCCCAGATAGAGGGATTGTCATGATCTTCCAGCCAATCGGGGCCAAGATATTGATTAAACAGGAGTTCCAGCTTCGGTTCGATCCATGTGGGGACATGCACCCCGTTGGTGACATAGTCAATGGGCACTTTATCCTCGGGCAACTCTGGCCAGAGGGCTTGCCACATCCGGCGAGCCACCTCCCCGTGTTTCTTGCTAACGCCATTGCGATATCCTGACATCCTAAGAGCAAAGGCTGTCATATTAAAGCCTGCGTTAGGCGCCTCAGGGTGGACTCCCAATCCAAGGAAGCGATCGTGATCTAACCCCAGAGCCGGCCAGTAGGAATGAAAGTATTTTTCCATTAATTGGAAGGGGAAGACATCATGGCCGGCCGGCACCGGGGTATGGGTCGTAAAAACGGAAGTACGCTTTACCTGGTCAGCGGCCTCTTCATAATTCATTCCGCCCTGGACTCCGTCTCTGATCCTTTCCAGAAGGGCAAAGGCAGCGTGTCCTTCATTCAGATGCAGCACAGAATGCTTAATGCCGAGTGCCTCCAAAACCTCTGATCCCCCAATCCCAAGGATGATTTCTTGCCGTAGCCGCTGCTCCACATCGCCGGAGTAAAGACGCGCCGAGATTGACCGGTTCCAAGGATCATTGATTTCAATATCAGTGTCCATAAGGTAAAGACACACTCGGCCTACGTCCACCTTCCACACCGCCACATGGATTGGAGGCTCGGTCAAAGGGACCTTCACCACGATCTGTTCTCCCTTTTCATTGAAAACCCTGGAGATTGATGCGGCATCTCGGTCAAGGATTTGATCCAGATTTTCCTGCCAGCCGTCCTCGCGAATGCGCTGCTGGACATAGCCTTCCGGATACATAAAACCAACTGCCACCAGAGGTACTCTTAGGTCGCTGCACTCCTTGATATAGTCACCAGCCAGAAAACCTAACCCGCCGGCATAAAAAGGCAGCGAATGATGCAGCCCGTATTCCGCGGAAAAATAGGCGATGGGTCTTCTGCCCGTATCAGGAATATGCTTCAAGTAGGCGCATACTCTCTCTTCCATATCTTTTCGGAATTGAGAGAGTATCCGATCATAATGGCGTAAATATTCAGGGTCATTGGCGGCAGATTCTAAAGCCCCTTGAGTGACCTCCTTGAGGAGCTTATCGGGATTGTGGCGGGTCTCCTTCCAGACCGGACGGCTAAGCATCTTGAAAAGCATCCGTGCTG
>Ga0307426_1000965_pt1 | contig 19618 bp, 23 predicted proteins | sample SalMarWE160340MG_FD_202165 | JGI IMG/M metagenome (GOLD analysis project Ga0307426, IMG submission 202165) | Salt marsh sediment microbial communities from the Plum Island Ecosystem LTER, Massachusetts, United States - WE1603-40 | ecosystem: Environmental > Aquatic > Marine > Intertidal zone >...
AATTCTAATATTAAATTTTGCGGTTGAGCATTATGATGATTGATTACTTTGATGAATTATTAAAACAACCTTCCCTATTCAAGGATGAAAGTAAGCTTGATATAAACTTTGTACCAAATAAATTACTCCATAGAGAAAAAGAATTATATTTATTATCCCAACTTTTCTTAGTTCTAATTACAAGTCCAAATTCAACATCTAGGAAAATTTTAATAACAGGAAAAACAGGTGTGGGAAAAACTGCTACAGTGAAATACTTTGGAAATATGATAGTCGAAGCAGCACTAAAAAGACATGTGCTTATAAAACACATTCATATAAATTGTCGTAAAGAAAGAACAAGTTATAAAGTGTTAATTAAAATTGTTGGGATTATAAACACTAACTTTCCAAAAAGGGGATTCTCACCTCAGGAATTGTTGGAAATCATATTAGAAAATCTTAATAATCACGAGTCTCACTTATTAATTGTTTTAGATGAACTTAGCTATTTAATCAATGAAGGAGGAGATCTTATTTATTCTTTGACGAGACTAAACGAGGACTCTGTAAATTTAAAACAAAGAGTTTCAATAATCGGGATTGTAAGAGATATTACCTGTCTAAGCAAATTAGATGCTAGTACAATGAGCACACTTCAAAGAAATATAATTGAATTTAAAAATTATTCAAAAGAAGAGGTTTTTGATATTTTAAAATATAGATCACATATTAGTCTAATAGAAAATGCAATCTCTGATGATTTAATGGAATCTGTCACAGATTTAGTCCATAGTAAAGGTGATATTAGATATGGTCTGAATCTGATATGGCGAGCGTGTAAGATTGCTGAAAGAAAGCATTTACGACAAATTAATGCAGAATGCATACGTTTAGGTAATCAAGATTTAATTCCATTTTCTGTTCAAGATATATTGATTTATTTAAATGAACAAAAATTAATCTTTCTCATTTCAATAATTCGAGGATTGAAGCAAAGTGGGAAAACTCAAATTTCTATTATGGAAGTCATTAACACCTACAAAATGATTTGTGAAAACTTGGATATCAGCTGTCGCTCATATTCTCAATTATGGAATTATCTGCAAGAATTCAAACGAGATAATTTCATTACAGTTCTAGTCAAAAGTGAATCTTTTAAAGGCAGAAAAGGATTAATTGAAATACCAGAATTTTCATTGATTAAACTTGAAGCTGAGATTACAAGAATTTTAAAGTCTAAGGGAATTTTATTATGATATTAAGTCATGAAAACAATATAGAAAATCTATTTGGTTCTCGTGCTAAAATTAAGATTTTGAAAACATTAGCTGCAAATAATGAACTTTCTATAACTCAAATAATTAGAAATACTAAATTAAACCATTCAAGTGTAACATCTCATTTGAACCATCTAAAATTACTTAATTTAGTGCAAGAAAAAAATTTTGGGCGGATTAAGATTTTCAGATATAAAAATGAAAATTTAAAAGCGAAGAGTTTAAAGAAATTTATTGAGATTTGGGAAGGAGAATTTTGATCCTATGATTTCAGATTTAACATTTCTTAACAATTGCTTTATAACATTCATAATATTATACTATACTTATTTTGATTTAAAATTAAGAAAGATATCGAATAGATTTTTTATTATTAGCCTATTTTTTTGTTGTCTATTTATTTTTCTAAATTTAATCTATAATAACAGTTTTTCACTAGGAGATCTTGCTATAATGATTTTTTTAATATGTTTTTCTCTTCTAATTTCAATTTATTTATTTACAATTAGAATTTTAGGGGGAAGCGATGGTAAATTAATAATGATCCTATTCCTTTCTAAACCAATATTTAATTCTTTACTTACTTTTATTTTCTTTTTTTATTTTATATTTACGTTTATTTATGTCGGATTAATTCTAATGAAATTCCTGATTAATGGGTGTATAAAGTACCGTTTTTCATTTGATATTTATTTTAATACAACAATTCCTCTTTCAAGCTTTAGAAAAAAATTTATAAAATCCTATTACATTTTTCAAGATATATCAAAATTAGGTGATATTAAAGAAGATAAATATCGATTATGTGAAGGAGGATTATTTTTTAATGTTAAAACTTTAAAGCTTCAGATTTTAGTCCAATATAGACCTCCTCTAACGTTAGTTATATCGCTGAGTTATATAATATCATTTTTAATGTTTGGATAGACAATTAATAAAATTTTAAAAGTAATAATTTTTATTAATTTATCAAAATAAGTTGATAGGAGTAAATATTAAGAATGGAAATTGAAAAGACAAGAGAGACAACTTGGAAAATAAGTTTGAAGAAAAATGATGAAACAATTGAATTAACATCAGTTGAAATAAGCGGTGTGGTTAGAAATATCAAATTAGCACTTAGAAAAGAAAAAGATCTAATTCGAGTCGAAATGGGTAAAGCAGAATTCTTCAATTTTCTTTCTTTAATTATTGCTTTTAAAGACGTAATTATTGGTGGAGATATAAACTACTTGCAGGATCAAATGACCAATGTTGAAATTTACGATGATCATAATGAAATTATAACTGAAAAAAAGGATCTCAATGAAATCGTTGAGAAAGATTATACCAATGATGAATCCAATGATTTAAACCCAGAAGAATGGGATCCTTGGTAAACAATCAAAGCGTTTTTTCTATCTTAAACTGACAAGACTCTCGTTCAGGATTTTGAAGACAGCAATCAACCTCAGTTACATTGGCTCTGTATAAAGCATATTCTCCAAAGCCCGCTAAAATTCCTGTAATATAATAGCAGATATATTTAGATTTATCTTCTAACTCACTGGAAATATTTTGATAAAGATCAATAATTATTATCTTATCTGATACAGTCTTCGGAATAAATCGTCCCCATCCATGGTTACTTATTATATTACAGAATTGCGTGACTAGGTCATACAATGATTTTGATTTCAAATTATCATCCCAATCTTGTATCAACGCCCAACCAGCCTTTTTACCCAACCATACTAACAGAGATTTCACGCCTTCTCCATAAATGGAAGAAAATACATCTATGATTTGCGGCGGGAAAAATACAAATCTATCATTAAACAATTGATAAGTCCCTTTCTCATATTTTAATCCTTTTAATTTCAAATTTCTCATAATAAAATACTAGCTTTTTTTTTATAAATTTTTTACCATAAAAACGGTGATAAAAATTATAATGATTAATCATATGAAATAATTTACATAATTGTTTTATAAGTAAATTAATTGAAAAGAGGTAATTAGATATAGCAAAATGATTTGTTCTGACTTTATATATAAATCTCACTAAAATTAATGTTATGCTTAATGTTAGTTATATTTTTTTTGAATTATTGTTTTTTATGATTTTTTTCATTGTTATTTTCATAATTGCTTCAATATCAGCTGATCAATTTATTATTTTTACTAGTATTATTTTATTTTTAATTTTATTAATCCCTTATCTTGTATTACTAAATCAATTTAATATATTAACGATAGGGAATAGCAATCTCTATTTTAAAATTCTATCTTTTTTCTCTCCGGTAGTAAATATCTTTATCGGGATTTTTTTATTCATTGATATTATCTATGTTCATTTTTTTGGCTAATTTTATATAAAATAACTAATATTAAGTATTGAAATTAGATATAGAAGAGAAAATAAAATACATGAGATAATAATAAGAAAATAAATTTTATGTTGATTTACAATTTTAAGGAAGTAAAATGACGAGATTATAACACAAAATATAAGGAAAATATAGGTTAATGAAATATTTAAAATAAAATTAATATTTTGAACAATTAGGATCTGAAAAATATTGTCAATATTAACATTATTCAAAATTATGTAAAATGAAGGGATTAAACCCCCAATTATCCCCAATACAAATGGCATTATGAATAAGTAGAGAAAAGCCTTAAACTTTTCCCCTTTTATTATAATTTCTAGCTTTTTCTCAAGTCTCTGGTGGCTATTGAGAACTGTAATGATGTCCATAATTTTATTTGATGATGCTAGAGGATTTTGTTCAAGGATTTTTTTTAATACTTGTAAAATTATTGAATATCGAAATGAATTTATTTGAATTTTTAATTTATCAATCATTTCATTAAAAGAATAAGAAAAATTAACTAAACTTAATGAATGGTTTTGAAGATCTGAATTTAAAAATTTTAGGTGTGCTCTTTGTCGAGAAAAAGCATTAATATATGCGGCTTCAGGGGATATATTTTTTTGCAAGTTAAGTGAAAAAAGTTTTATGAATTCTATAAATTCTTTAAACCTTTTCTTTTCACGCTTCGAATAATCTGACAATAATCCAATAAGAAAAATATCGGATTTAACGAATTTACGGTTCATATAGCTTAACAATAAGAAATAGATTGGAATAAGAATTAATAAAAACACAACATTTGTCATTTGAAATAAAATCAAGAAACAAGCACCTAAGGGGAAGAAAATACCTATAAAAAAAACTATGCTCAGTCTTGATTCTAGTTGTTTTATAAACACTCTGAAACTGTTTTCTAACGATCCATCCTCAATTTGCTCAAATTTGTTTTGAGGGATAAAATCACACAATAATAATTCTTTGATATAATTATCAAAATCTTGTGAAAATGTTTTAATATTTTGCAAATATACTTCGGGATTAGTTCCTTCTTGAATTACCTTCACGGAATGAATAAAAGCTTTTGATACGGAAATTTCAAAATCATTTATAAGCTGAATGAAAGCAAGTACTCGATCCGAGTCTGTTAATAGGGATTTTTCAATAAGTGAATAATATATTTTGATTAAATGAAGGATTGAGTTAATTTTCATATCTTTTTTTCTTATTTCTTTAAAGATTCTTAAATTAAAGAAATAAGAAATACTTAGTGAAAAAATAAATGTAAATAATAAAATCATATAAATGTTAAAAGAAGTAAAAATTAATGAAATGAAGGTAAAACTAATAATCGAGATGATTAGAATTACGAATGTCGCTTTATTTATATCATTTTCTTCAATTTGATAAAAATCCTTATATATCTTCTTAATTCTCATGTCTAATTCTTTGAATTTTAATCCAGGAATTTTATAATCATGAAATTTCCTGCAAAACTTAAGATAAATACTATTAAGATTCATTTTATTCTTCCATAAATTTCTAAATAAATAAGATTCTTATATAATTAGATTCGAAAAACACTTGTAAGATATATTGTTTTGAAGTATTATAATGATAAAATACATCATGAAATAAAATTCCATAATTTTTTGAATTCGAGTACACATTACTATTAATTAAGTAATTATATTCTACTTCGTTTCCAGAAATCGTGATGTTTAAATCTCTTGGATATAATAGTTCCTTTTGATAAATTTCTTCAGGATTTGATATAATATATATTATTGCATTATCAATTTCTTCAATAAAATTTTCTATATTTTCTAAATTTTGCTTGTCTTCATCATAAAATTGCATTATTTCTGCTAAAAAGGGTTGAATAATTGAGAGAAATAATATCAGGGTAAATAGACCAAAGCCAATTAGCATTGACTTTTCAACCATATTTGTCATACCCTATTTTTATTTCTATCAATTTAAATTCCGTGACTTTTTCCAGTTATTCCACAAATCTTCTAATTGGGAGGGGTTTTTAAACGAAAAGTAAGAGATAGCATCAAACAACTGAACTAATGCCATATTTGATATCTTATCATTGGATTTGAGAAATTGGAAGATTTCTTCATATATTTTAATGAAAAATTGATATTTTTCTTCATTAAGATTTTCATATCTTTTTATATTCAAAATTGTTAATGTTTCATAGGTATTAATTTTCCTCTCCCATAGATCGCATTGAGGATTATAAATAAAAATGGAATTAACAATTTCATTATTTAATAATTCCTTATTTATTTCAGTAACTGAGATAATTCTTCTCTTATTTTGATTTTTTTTCATTAAAATAATAAGACCTAAATCGTTTAAACAACTTCGATCAATACCAAAATGATATAATAGGCGATTGAAAAGGGAAGAAATATCATTTGAATGGATAGTCTGAAATCCTCTTAAACCAGCTGATAAACAATGAAATAAAGCTTTTGCTTCATCTGCCGTTAAAATTTCTCCTAAATATATAATATCAGGTGTACGATGAAGTAATTTTTTAATTTGATTATGTTTTGAATATCGGAAATTATTAGAATCTTCTAACGAATCCACTATGAATTTTAATTGATGCTTATGAAAAATATTTTGATCCAATGACTCGACAACGTTTTCAATATAAATTTTCCTAAATTCTTTAGGAGTAATTAGATCGAATGCATTAATTAGTGTTGTTTTCCCTGTATCCGTTTCACCAGTAACAGTAATATTTATTCTTCTTAAGATAATGAAATATAAGAATGCTCCCATTTCCACACTTAGAGTCTCATTTTTTAAAAGATCTTGGATTGTCATTACATTTTTATTAAGTTTTCTTATATCTAATGCGAAATCGTTTAATTGAATTGGAGAAACATCAATAGCGAATCTACAATAAAAGAATTTGTTTTTTATTACAAATTTAATACTCGGATTAGAGTAATCCAGACGTTTTCCACTATAAACTCTTAAAAATGTTTTTAAACGTTCGGTTTCTCCTCGACTGAATTTAATGTTGGTTCTACAACGTCCAAATTTTTGATGGTTTAAATATATCATTTCTTCGGGTGAATCTAGAAATATTTCTTCAACAAAATCATCAATAAGTAATGGAAATAATTTAAGCAAGTTAATCCTTATAATTGTTGCTAACAAAGCTAGCTTTTCTGCGTCCTCCTTTGAAAAACGATATTTCTGGAGTATGTAATTTAAAGCTTGATTTTTATACCTTTCGATTAATTCTTCAAATGAAAGAATTTTATCTATGTTGATTAGTTCAAACGTCTTTCCAACATCCTTAGTAACTTTTTCAATATAGATATTATTCAATTTGTTTGAAAAGTTAAGGATCACTTCGTAAAGGGACTCTACCTCGTTTTTTACCTCATAAATCCCAACTTGGAAAAGCTTTTCCTCTCCTATTATGTAATTTGTTTGTTTTTTTAGGTTTTTATTTATTTCGATTTGCCTATTTAAATTAGGTTTTTTTTCATATTGATTTCTGAAAAATAATTGTTTATAGAACTTAGATCTAGAGTTTAAATCTTTGATAATAAACTGATATTTCTTAAATTCAATAATGATTTTAGAATTATCTAAAATTTTTATGAGTTTAAAAAGAAGAGATTGAATCTCAGTTAAACAACTTTTACAATAGGTATCATTTAATTCCTTTTGGATAAATATAGTTTCAAATTTTTTAAGTCTTATATATAGTTCTATAGGATCATCAAACAGATTTTCTTCAATATAGAGATAATCATTTAAATTATGAAATTGTTTACACTTAAAATCATTATAGATACATTTCTGTGCTTTCGTCGATAATATTTTATTCCAAATTCTCTTGATTTGTTTTTGATTATTATAATAAGAGATTAATTTGTTATATGTATGATATTGAATATTATAAGTAGGATCTCCAACCGTCAGATATTTAGACTTATTATTCTTATTATTTTTAAGAACGGTTAATACACAAGAAATGCACTCGTCTTGATAAATGTCTTTTTGTGAAAAAATCTCACAATTTTTACAATTAATAACTAAAAATTTTTCTTTTGTTCCATTTAAGTTTTCTTTTTCTTGAATGGATGAGGATTTGCTTAAGTTTATTTCCATAAAGTATAAATTAGAATTTACTATTAAAAAGCACCCCATTTATGGTTGGTTCTCAAATATATGATTAGGAATACGAAACTTTTTTTACTTTGATTAATTTAAAACTCCAATATTCAAGTGATTAGTTATGGGACATCGAAAACAACACTCACCTAGACACGGATCATTAGCATATCTTCCAAGAAAAAGAGCAGCAGCGATTAAAGGAAGAATAAGGCATTGGATTGATTCGGGTGATAATATAAATTTTCTTGGATTTGCTGGATTTAAAGCTGGTATGACACATGTAACCTATATTGAAGATCAAAAAAACAGTCCGTATTATGGAAAAGAACTGATGAAGCCAGTTTCAATATTAGAAGTACCTCCATTAATCTTAATTGGTATTAGACTCTATAATCAAGATGAATATGGAAATTATATCGCTGGAGAAGTATTATCAACTAATATTAACCAATTTTTAGGTCGTAAACTTAATGTTCCTAATCCTGATAAGAATGATTATAAAAAATCAAAAGAGAAATTATTTGATAATCTAGACGATACAAGTGAAATAAGAGGAGTTTTTCAAACTCAACCCAATCTTTCATCTCTACCACGGAAAAAACCAGATATTATCGAGATTAAACTTAATTCAGTTCGAGATCCTAAAAATGAATTAACTTATGCATTGGAAAAGCTTGGCGGGCAAATTAGAGCTCGAGATGTATTAGTTGAAGGTGAATTGATAGATATTATTGCTGTAACTAAAGGAAAGGGTTTCCAAGGTCCAGTTAAGAGATATGGAATTAAACTCTTACCGCGTAAAAATAGTAAAATTAGAAGAGCTGTTGCTTGTATTGGCCCTTGGCATCCAGCAAGAGTTTTATACACGGTACCACGACCCGGTCAATTAGGTTTTCACCAGAGAACAGAATATCATAAAAGAATTATGTTAATTGGAGAAAACGAGGAGGAAATTAATCCAAAAGGTGGATTGATTAATTATGGTCAAATTAAAGGGGATTATCTTATTATTTTAGGTTCGATTCCGGGACCAAAGAAAAGATTAATTAGAATCAGAAAAACTATCCGTCCGATTAAATCATTTGAAGCTCAGTCTCCAGAGATTACGTTTATCAGTAGAGAGAGTCAACAAGGAAAATAAGATATAAAGGATAACAAGTGAAAATTTATGGATAAGATTAATGTTTATAATTTAGAAGGGCAGATAAAAACATCTTTAGATTTACCTCTAATTTTTAATGTATCTCCCCGATTAGATCTAATACGATTTGCTTGTGAGGTCTCTACTAGTAAGAACAAACAAGTACAAGGAAGAGATAAGAGAGCAGGTTTAAGAAATACTGCAAAAGGATGGGGTACAGGGCATGGAATGTCAAGAGCACCTAGAATACAAGGATCTGGATTTAGTACTGCTCGAAATGTAGGAAGAGTCCCATATGCGAAAGGTGGGCGTGCAGCACATGCTGTTAAGGTAGAGAAAAAAATAAAGAAAAAAATTAATGATAAAACTAAAAAATTATCCTTAATCTCTGCTATTTCTGCTTCAGGTAACCAAAAATTGGTTAAACAAAGGGGACATATTGTAGAAAATATTCCTGAAATACCATTAGTTATTGATGACAAGGTGCAAACTGTAAAAAAGACACGGGAAATCTATGAGATTCTATGTGATTTAGGACTAGGTCAAGAATTACAAAAAATTAAGAAGACAAAAAAAATAAGGGCTGGTAAAGGAAAAAGAAGAGGAAGAAAGTATAAAATTAGAAAGGGTCCCTTACTTGTAATTAAGGATGATTTTGGAATTGTTAAAGCGTCAAAAAATCTTTTAGGAATGGATATTTCGAAGGTAGAAGATTTATCAGTCGAACTTCTTGCACCAGGAGCAATGCCCGGACGTTTTATAATTTGGACGCAATCAGCTTTTAGTGAATTAAATAATTTTGAGGATCTGATTAAATATGGAAAGATATTATAGTATAATTAAAAAACCATTAATAACAGAAAAAACATTTGATTTAATTGAAAAAGAGAATAAATTAGTATTTCTAGTTGATAGAACCTCTAATAAAAGTGAAATAAAAAGAGCCGTCGAAAAAATTCATAACGTTAAGGTTATTAAAGTGAATACTCTAATTACCCCCAAAGGAGAGAAAAAAGCTTTTCTTAAATTACATCCGGATAATTCTGCACAGGATATCGCAATCGATCTAGGCATTTTCTAATTCAACTAATTTTTCAAGGTTGTATAATTAAATTGAGAAAGATCAGATATTTTCATCATTTTGAGATCCTTTAATTGGGTTATTTTCTCAATTTTTTTTAATTTATCATACTCTTCGTCCTCAATGATAAGAATAAAGATCTTATATTTTGAATAGTATTTATTCAATATTTTTGAAATATGGGTAATATCTACTTCTTTAACAATGAGGAATATTTTATTTTGTTCAATAAAGAATAGAAATGGATTAATTTTTTGAAAATTGATGTTCTTTTCCTTGAAACTATGTTCAATTTCATTGACAATCTCCCTTATGTTTAATTTATCTTCACTGTTTATTCCCCAATCTGATAGTTTGGTAAACATTTGTTTATTATTGTTAAATAGTTTTCTCCAAAGTATTGAAAAAACGTCAATAAGTTCTAACCTTATGCTCTTTAATATTTGCCGGTCAAAAAATTCATTAATTTCCTTTTCGATAATGCTTTTATCTTCTTGAATCGTTTCACTCAAATTGATATATATAGATCTAGCAAAAATGTTATCATATTCATTAAATTGCACATTTAAAAGAAAGTATCCTCCTAACTCTGAATTAACAAGATAATTTATAAAATTAGAGATAAGAATCGATATATTTTCTCTTTCAAAATCTAATTCATATAATTTAAAAACTTTCGTCTCATTTTGATTTATTATCATTAAGGAGTTTGATGGCTTTATTAATTTAATATGTGAATTTAAATCTGTTGTTAGTAAACCAAGAAATGTATTCCTTAGCATATCATCTTTATAAAAACACTTAATTTTACTCTGCTTATTTAGATATTCATAAACAATATGGAAAGACCTAATTATTCCATCTTTATTGTTATTATAGAGATTTAAAATAATCAAATCTTCTCTTTTTTCCATAACGTTAATTTGTACTGAAAAATAATTGATATGTCTTTTTCTCAACATTTGAATTAAATGTGGAAAAATGTCTTGAAAATCTGGAACTAGAGCTACAGCAAAAGCATTTAGTTTCTGATTTTTATTGATACTTTTAAAATAAATTAAAAAGTCCTCTACTAAAAATGAGGATAGTTTAAATTTACCTTTTTTGGTCATTTCATTAGAATTTTAAGAGAAAAATATAAAAACACTACCTTTTTTTATTTTTTTCAAAGAAATATTTATTTTGTAAGTAGAGTGAAAGAATTAAAATTTACCAAAGATATTGATTAATCAACAATAAACTTTAGGAGATTTTTTTTGAGTAAATTTGAGAGATATAAGAAAACAAATGATTTGTACATTTATCCTCATAAACACTGTGATAAATGCGGAGAAATGATAGAAGAAGCGTATAATTACTGTCCCGAGTGTTATAGAAAAATTCAAGAAAAAAAAAAGAAAAAGCGTTTTAAATTTAAAAAAAAAGAGGATTAATTATAGAGATTATTATAGAAAATTTAATCTTCGTTGCAACCACTCTTTATCTAAGAGAGCTATAAATGATCCGAGTCTTGGACCTGAATTTTTACCTAATAAGACTAAATATAATGCCTCAAATAATCCTTTTGGATTCATTTTTAAACTTTGCTTCGCAATAATAAATATTTCATTTTGAATCTTTTCAGGATTCATATTTTCATCTTTTAGAATGAAATCCCTAAATAATTTAAGACCCGAAATTTGATTCTGATTTAATCTATTAATAATTGATTTGTTAATCTCGACTGGAATTGAAAAAATACCAATTTTATTCAAAAGAAACTTTTTTTCCTTTTCAGATTCGATATTATTTATAAAGGCTTGAACTTCCGATATCCAATTTGTAGTTCGAGTTAGTATATTATCAAATTCTTCAAATGTTATTTCTTTTTCTTCTTTGTCCACCCAAGAAAGGGCTTTTTTATAAAGATTTTCTTTACTTAAGAGATTTTGTACTTGGGATAAGAAGATCATATTATTAAATGGAATCCTTATGGGTTTAGTCTCAGGGACATTTTCTATTTTGGTTAAAGGATATAAATACGTTAGAAAATCTTTTTCTTCTGTCGATTCTGCTTCTTCGATGTTATAGTAAATATTCTCCATCTTTTCATAATAATTATAGTATTGCGAGAGTTCTTCAATTCTTAATGAAATGTGTTTCATTGGATTTGTACGTAATATGAGCATTCTATAAATTTCTGTGTCTGCTAGTTCATGAAATCGCTTTGGAGTAAAAACAATCCCTTTAGAAGTCTTCATATCCTGATTTCCTAATCTTAACCATTCATAAGACAGTTTTACTGGTCCTTGATAATTATATATTCGGTGACATATTTCCAAACCTGTATCGTAAGATCCTCCCTTGACACAATGATCTTTTCCCGCGGGCTCACAAGAGGTTTTGAATAAAGACCATTTAGCTGGCCAATCTACCCGCCAATTCAATTTCAACCGACCACTATAAATAGAAATTTTTCCTTGATAACCACAAGCTGGGCAATTATAGAGCACTTCATTACCATCCTTGGAATAAGAAATAACCCTGTTTGGTTTAATAGACCCATCTTCTCCTTTTTTTTGAATTCTATCACATTCTTCACATAAAACCATTACAGGCATCCAAGATTTTTGCATCTCTATGAATCTTTCTTTCTTTTCACCATCCAAAGTTGGTAATATATATTTTTTTAAAATTTTTTTTATCTTCTCTGAATTTTCTAGGGCAATTTTAATTTTTTCTTGCATTCTACTTTCCTTATAAAGGGTAAAAGCCCATATAATCTCATTTTTGATTCCATAATCCTTGAATGTAGAAATTAATTCATTACCAAAATGTCTTGCGTAACTTTCGCATCCGCAATCCTTAAATGGACAAGGGATTAGTGCAAAAGGTTTTCCTATATGTTCATTTTGGAACTCAACATCAATATAATCGGGAAATCTTTTTGCTGCATCAAAATCATCTAAAAAAAGATAAAAATTAACTTTTTTACCCCTATTATTAAAAATTCTACGTAATGCATCACAAATAATTATTTCTCTTAATATCCCTATATGAATGTGTCCTGATGGTGTTTTTCCTGTAGATAACGTTATTTCTAGAGGATTCCTACTCGTAATTTTTTCCACTGTATCTTCAAGCCAATGAACTGAAAATTCTCTACTCACAGTTTATCCCTTATTACTCAATATTCTTAACTGAGTAAATGATAAAAATTATTTATCATTTTGCATTTTAAATCGTGGTGGAAAAATTATGAGGATTGCTGTTCTTAATAAAGAACGTTGTAAACCGGTTAAATGTAGTCCATTTGGAGAAAAACCTTGCATCAAATATTGTCCTAAAGTAAGAACAGGAGATAAAACGATAACATTAAATTCTGATGGCAAAAGTGTTACAATTACAGAAAATCTATGCACTGGATGTGGAATATGTATTAAAAAGTGTCCATTCAATGCAATTAATATTGTTAATTTACCAGATCCTTTAAGTAATCAAATTACCTATCGTTATGGTCCTGATCAATTTTCTCTCTTTAGAATGGCGATACCAAAAAAAGGGAAAGTACTCGGATTAATCGGTCAAAACGGGATTGGCAAGAGTACTATGCTTAATATCTTATCTGGTGAATTAAAAATAAATTTAGGCCGTTTTGGTGATAATTCTCCTGAACCGGATGAAATTATCAATTTTTTTAAAGGTTCTGAGCTGCAGCAGTATTTCATTGATATGAAATCCTCTAAAAATAAAATCATTCTAAAACCACAAAATATTACCTCAATACCGAAATTTGTCAAAGGGAAAGTATTTGACCTATTAACAAAAAATGACGTTGGAGAAAATTTAGACTATGTGATTGAACACCTAAATTTAAGTGAAATTTTGGATCGAGATGTTTCTATTTTATCGGGTGGAGAACTGCAACGTGTTACAATAGCAGCAGCTTATCTTAAGGATGGCGATGTGTATTTAATAGATGAACCAAGCTCATATCTTGATGTAAGTGAAAGAATTAATATGGCAAAATTAATTCGATCACTTACTAATAAGGCAAAGACAATTATTGTTGTAGAACATGATTTAGCGATTTTAGATTATTTAAGTGATTATATCTCTCTATTTTATGGAATACCAGGAGTTTATGGGATAATCTCACATCCTCAAGGAGTAAGAGTTGGAATTAACATCTATCTTAATGGATATATAAAGGATGAGAACGTGAGGATTAGAGATTCTCCAATTCAATTCCATGAGCGCCCTCCAATCAAGTCTATTTTTGATTCTGGAGATATTATATTTACTTATAGTGATCTAAAAACCTCTTTAGGAAATTTTGAATTAGAGGTATCAGGTAGTGAAATTCATGCCGGTGAAATTATAGGGATTTTAGGACCAAATGGCATAGGTAAATCGACATTTATTAATTTAATTGCAAATGAAGCTAAATCCTATACTTATGAACGTGATTTTGAAAATAAAAAATTAAAAGTGTCAATCAAGCCCCAATATATCGAGATAGAAGATTTAAATGTAGTTTCTGAGTTAATTATGAAAATAAAACTCTCCTCTCATCTTAGTCAATCTTATAAGAAACGTGTTCTAAATAGCCTAAGTTTAGAAAATATTAAAAATCGAAAAATCTCTGAATTGAGTGGTGGTGAATTACAAAGGGTTGCTATAGCAAAGTGTATTACAACAGAAGCTGATATATATCTATTAGACGAACCATCAGCGTTTTTAGATGTTGAAATGAGATTGAATGTTGCTCAACTTTTAAGAAAATCTATTGAGGAATTGAAAAAAGCTGCGTTTGTAGTAGAACATGATATTATAACTCAAGATTTTATAGCTGATTCCATCTTGGTTTTTAAAGGATCTCCAGGATTAAGAGGAAAAGCTTTACCTCCACAAAATTTAAGAGAGGGATTTAATCAATTTCTAAAAATTATGGAAATTACATTCAGAAGAGATTCAATCAGTAAACGGCCACGTGTAAATAAACTGAATAGTAATAAAGATACTTATCAAAAAAGTATCAATGAATATTATTATATCCCTGAATAAAAATTTTTAATATTAGTGACTCCTTTATTTCGACTGCATTTATATTAAGTAAATCTTAATAAATTCAGGTAATCTAGTTATGATTTAATAAAATAATTTATATATGATAAATTAATTCATTGATGGGGGCCATTTTATATTATTATAATTAAAAAAAAGTTTTATCTTCAATGTTTTGATTTTGCAGTGGAAATAAAGGAGTATATATTGTTGATATAAATAAAAAATTAAAAAAAAACCCTCTTTGATAATTATTCACTAATTTTCCAAAAAACTAAAGGTCTTCCACGAGATCCATAAGTTCTTGTAAATTTTTCCAATAATCGTCTTTTTTGTAATTTCAATAAATTATCATAGATTGTTGTTCTGGGAATACTTAAATGATTAACTAATTCTTTTCGAGTTGCAGGTCCATTTTCGTATAGTATCTTTATTAGATTACTTTGCAATGGAGTCAAAATTTCATTCATTTCATTATTTTTTTCCATCAAAGTCTTGTTTGCCATATTTTATCCCTCCACAATTTTCTTAATTTTAAATTCGACAATTTTTCGACAATATAAATCTAATTTCATAAATAGATTTTATAATAGAATATAAACTCAAAAGATATATAAAGATGTTTATTTATGCATTATTATCATCATTAAGCATAAATTTATTAATAACAAAAAAATTATTATTTTAGATTGAAGAATTCGATTAGATTCTATAATGACTGATACAGCTCGAACAACAGTAACTTTAAGTAAAGTTAGTATGAAACAAGTGGAAGAATTAGTAGGAGTGTTTGGAAATACTCCTGCATCAGTAATCAGTAGAATTGTCGAGCATTTCTTCGATTATGGTAAATTTGATGAGGTTTTAGAAAAACTAAGGGCAAAAAAAAGACAATTATATCCTCCTGATGACCAAGTTCTTAAACTTAAAATTATAGATTTATTTAAAGGAGGAGACAGAATTCCATTTGAAGATTTTATAAATTATCTAGAAGTAGATAAAAATTTTGCTTTGGAAAATCTTCATATATGGTCGAAAAAATTTGGGATTAGAGTTGTGGAAAACTTAGTTATTAAAAATTCACCATCATTTTAATTGCTTAAATTCCAAAAAAACTAAATTTATCCTCCAATAATGTTGAAAAAATCATTAGATAATCCTAATGTCCAATTTAAGATGGAGGTAATAACACCTATAATAATAAAGAACACAAATAGTGCAAATCCGAGGAGTAATGCATATTCTACTAAGTTTCCTCCATAATCATCTGATATAAACTCAACTATTTTATGTTTTATTTTATTGAAAATATTTTTGAATTTACTCATGATATTATTTCTTTCTTTATTTGAGAGTTTATAATGACGTTTAAAAACTAAACTAATATTTGGTGGTGAATGAGAATTTATCCCTTTAATATACTTAACACCTTTTTGAGCGATTCTTCACTTGCTTGAGTCTTGGGAATTCTCATTTTAAATATTGCATCACCAGTACTCCTTGGTATAATATGAAAATGAAAGTGGTTAATTGCTTGTCCCGCAGCTGGGAAATTGTTTTGTAAAATATTATAACCCTCAACATTCAATTTTTTTTTGATAAGAATTGATAAATTTTTAGTTATCATCATTAAATATGCTAAGGAATCTTCAGTTATATCTTCGACATTTTGATAATGATCTTTTGGAATGACAATTGTATGCCCTTTAGAGACAGGAAATATATCGAGAAAAGCTAAACTTAGCTCGTCTTCATAAATGATATTGGAGGGAATAGATCTATTAACAATCTGACAAAATATGCAATTTTCATTATTCAAGAATAAATTCACAACTTTTTTAGAATTTCGGATTATTATTTAATTAAATTTTCTACATAATATATATTTTAATAAACTTCCGCACGGTCATATCTTTTTTAATTTTATTCAGATCTATTTTATACCTCACTCTAATGTTGAATAATATGTATCTTGAAGAAATTGAAACAATATTAAAAAACAAAATTTCACCGAAATTTTATCAAATTGATTCAGAAATATATGGATTTCACTACAATAGGTCAAGTAGAGAAAAGATAATAAAGAAAATCATGATAACTGTTGATTTAAGTTTAGAATCAATTCATTTTGCTATTAAGAGCAAAGTGAACTTAATAATATCGCATCATGGTTTATTTCAAGAACAACCGAGGAATTTTAATACTGATCTAATCAATAAATTATCATTACTTTCAAGGTATCCGATTTCAATTTACATATTAAATACACCATTTATCGCAGCAGAAGGAGGAATTTCTGATACAATAATGGAAGCATTATATCTCAAGTTAGAACGTCCATTAAACATTAAAAATAATACAGGAATAAAAATACCTATAGGTAGAATTTGTTATCCTGAAAAATATCCTAGTAATAATAATAAAATGAATTTAGAAAACCTATTAAAACGTATGAAGGAAAATCTTAATATGAACGCTATACCTTATACAGGTGCATTAAATAAAGAAATAAATCGAATCTGCATTGTAGGAGGAAGTTATGGGAATGAATACTTGATTCGGAAAATAGTACGGAAAGGATGTGATTGTTACATTTCTTTTAATATTGATCATCATCTAGCAAGTCTAGCAAGAGATTTAGGATTAGTTCTTATAGAAGCATCCCATTATAACAGTGAAATTATAGCTTTAAGAAAAATGGGTAATTATTTCAGTTTGGAGTTTCCACAAACAGAGTTTATATTATTTGAGTCAAAAAATCCCATAAAATTTTTTGCTTGATTTCTTCAAAATTTGGGATTTTAATATGAAAATTAAAAATATCATAAAAACGCAATTAAATTAAAATAGATGTAATCGATCATTATTTTATCAGAGTATAATATTGAGATTAGATTCATAATGCCGTTAATGGAATATAATGGGAGAACTCCGACTATTAGTGAAAATAGTTATGTATCACCTATGGCTACACTTATAGGAGATGTTAAAATCAATGATAATGTAATAATTTGGCCTGGCGCTATAATTCGAGCAGAAAATTCACCAATTAATATTGGTGAGTACACAACTATATTTGATGGGGTTATGTTATTTACAAGATCTCGAAAAAGTTCAATACATATTGGTCGATATTGCATTATTGAATCGGGAGTAACTGTTTTAGGGTGTTTTATGGAGGATTATGTACAAGTTATGGAAGGATCAATAATTTATGAAGAATCATCTTTAGGTGAAGGTACTATCATCCTAAATAAAAGCCAAATCCCTCCTGGGTTAACTGTACCTGCAAGATCTGTATTGAGAGGTATTCCTGTGGAACCTATACGGGAACAAACGAGAAATGAGGTGTTAGAACAGAAAGAGCGTGCAGAACATTATTCTCAGTTATTTATTAAGATTAAAAATCAACTCCCTAATGCACAGAGTTATGTATTAACTTTACCCGATTTCTTAAAACTCTATATTAAAAAAGAAACATAAAAGAAAAAAAGTATTTAATTTTTTATATTTAATTTATTAACAAGTTCCTTATACCTAGAGCGGAGAGTGACCTCAGTAATTCCAACTATATTTGCAATATCCTTTTGAGAGACTCTTTTATTTTTTTGCCTACTCACTAGATATAAAGCTCCAGCACACAATCCTTTGGGATCTTTACCACTTGTAGAATTATTTGAGATAAATAATTGTAATGTCTTAATTGTCATCTTTTCAATATCAACGTCTAATCCCAGTTCGGCAACATATCTAGGTATTAGAGAAATGGGGTCTGTTGAAGGAACCTTTAGATTTAATTCCCTTATTAACGTTCTATAACAACGACGAACATTTTTTGCACTAATTGCACTTTCTTCTAAAATTTCTTGAAGAGTTCTTGGAATTTTGCGCTCTCTACATGCAAAGTATAGGCAAGCTGCAACCATTCCATTAATTGATCTTCCTCTAAGTAATTTCTTTTTGAAAGCATTAATATATAAACGAATAGCTGCTTTTTTCACATGGTCTGGTAAATTTAAATTACTTGCAATCCTTTTTAATTCTGTTGTAGCAATGAGCATATTTCGTTTATCCCATGTCATTCTGGAATTCCACTTTGCGGCTCGTTTAAGATCTGGACTTTTTATACTTGTTTTATCAATAATTGTGCTTAGACCCATATCAGGTAATAGTATAGAAATAGGTGATCCTGTTCCCTCTCTTTTTTCTTTTTCTTGTTTGGTGAATGCTCGTTTACCACTATGAGATGTATCTAAAATTCTTTCATTTATTACTAATCCACATTGACCACATACTATTTCTCCCTTCTCTTGAATAGAGATTGTCTTCCCTCCACATTCTGGGCATGAACTTGAAAAAGATTTAACTTCTTCTTTACTTTCCATATATATTTTCCTCTTAAAATTACTTAAAAAGAACTTATAATGAACTTCTATTAACAGTTCTTTAAACCCCGTACTACTTGTATTACTAAAATTGAAAATTAAAAGTGACTGAAATTTCTAATTTCCTTGAAAACAACAATATTATATGCAACTTAATTATATAAATCTTTCGCTACCTATTTTTATCGGTTTCA
>Ga0307426_1000968_pt1 | contig 19586 bp, 17 predicted proteins | sample SalMarWE160340MG_FD_202165 | JGI IMG/M metagenome (GOLD analysis project Ga0307426, IMG submission 202165) | Salt marsh sediment microbial communities from the Plum Island Ecosystem LTER, Massachusetts, United States - WE1603-40 | ecosystem: Environmental > Aquatic > Marine > Intertidal zone >...
ACATTGTCGGTTTTAAGTTTCCAAGCGATGTTGCATCTTTTTCAATCTTTCCCATGACAGTACCCTGTTTCTCCTCTGAGACAATTTTTTCCGTCCTCAACCAAACACCGAACAATATCCCGTTTGCCCGTTTTCCTATACGTAAATATAATCCATGGCCGTAGAGGGATCCGGCTGCGGACTATCCTTCGCAAACTGCACAGCATCTGCGATTTGCTGTTTAATATCGCTGTCTATTCCTTCCAGAACCCCTGTATCTGCAATCTTTTTTTCGATAAGGTATGTTCTAAACCGCGGAATGGGGTCTTTCTTGCGGTACTCCATCACTTCTTTTTTATCCCTGTATACCTCCGGCTCCCCGGCATAGTGTCCCTCGAACCGGTAGGATTCCGTAACAAGCAGAGTCGGTCCCTTGCCGCTTCGCGCCCTTTCAACAGCTTCTACCGCAGCCTCATACACAGCCGTGACATCGAATCCGTCGACGCGTACACCGGGAATACCGTAGGAATTCGCACGAATCGATAGATCTTTTATCTTCACGCTGTACTCGATGTTCGTGGATACACCGTAATGGTTGTTCTCAAGCACAAATACAACCGGCAAATCCCATACAGATGCCATGTTCAATCCTTCATGCCAGTTGCCGGTATTGATCCCCGCATCACCGGTAAAGGGAACAGCGACCCTGTCCTGCCCCTGCATCTTAAAACCCAGTGCAGCTCCAACGGCAATGGGAATACCGGAGCCGACAACGGCAAGTGCGCCGAGACTCCCCGTATCAAAAGCCGCAATATGCATCGACCCACCGCGTCCCTTGCAGTATCCCGTCTCCTTTCCGAGTATTTCCGCCATCATTTTTTTCGGGTCCGCCCCTTTGGCAATATTATGCCCGTGACTTCTGTGCGTACCTGCGATGAGATCGTCACCGCGCAGCGCCATACATACTCCCACACCAGACGCCTCCTGTCCTATATAGGGATGAACTGCGCCTTTCACCTGACCCCTCTTAAAAAGGTCGATCGCAGCAAGCTCAAATTCTCTGATACGAACCATGCGCCGATACATTTCCAGTAGAGTATCCCGAGGTATATCCATACCTGACACCTCCTATCATAGAAAAAAAACACAGCTCATTTCATTTAAAGCAAACTTCAGAATGAATCTTCTTTCCTTTGGCAATTCCCCTGGATGCAGGAAAATTATTTTACTGCTCCCATTGTCAGTCCTCTTACCAAATATCGCTGGACGACAAAGCTCAGGAAGAAGAGAGGAAGCATTGCCATCACAGACAGGGCACCGACCTCACCCCACATAACCATCATTTTACCGAAAAAGTTTGCCAGATGTACCGATAGGGTTACAGCTTTTGACCGTGTCAGACAAACAGCAAAAAAGAATTCACTCCAGCTGAATATAAAACAGAACACACCTGTTGCCACCAGTCCAGGCTTCACCAGTGGTAGAGCAATTCGCCAGAAGGCCCCAAAAGGCGAACAACCATCAACCATCGCTGACTCCTCTATTACCACCGGAATCTCCTGGAAAAATCCTCGCATCATCCATACTGCATAGGGAAGATTGAAAGTAAGATATATAATAATCAATGCCTGATACGTATCCACCCATTTCAGAGCCTTAAACACGATCAAAAAGGGAAAGATCACGGCAACAGGAGGCATGAACCGTTGCGACAATATGAAAAAAGGAAGATTAGTTCCCCCAACCTTGTATCGAGCCATCCCATAACCGGCAAGAGAGCCTATTATAAGTGAAAGAGCTGTGGCAGAGCTTGAAATGATGAGACTGTTCATGAGCGATCTCAAACCACCTGTCTTTATCACATGGGTAAAGGAACGCAGTGTCGGTGAGTGAGGGATCCATACAGGCGGGCTGTGCAGAAACTCGTCGCCTGTCTTGAAGGCAGTCAGGAAAATCCACACAATAGGAAACAGGAAAAAAACCAGTGCTACACAGGCTATAATATATCGAGCCGTTTGTGATAGAGCCTGTCGCGAACGCACACGCATAGTATTCTCCCTCACTCCATTACTGTTTTTAATAGTTTCAACAGATAACTGAGAATAAGAACCAATGCTATCAGTAGTATAAATGATGCTGCAGCACCATACCCGAGACGGAAAAACTGGTAACCGGTCTTGTAAATGTAAAAAGAGATTGTTTCCGTAGAATTCCCAGGCGCTCCCCCAGTCAAAGCAAAGATGACATCAAAAAACTTCAAGGCATCCAGCCCCCGGATGAGAAGAGCGACAATGATAATCGGGCGGAGGAGAGGAATAGTCAAATACCTGAGCTTTTCCCAGCCTGATGCACCATCAATATCCGCTGCCTCGAATAATTCAGGATCCAGAGACACTATTCCGGAAAGATAGACAAGAAACATGAACGGTGTCCATTGCCATATCTCGGTTACAAGAATGGCAAATATTGCTGTTGATGTTTTCGCAAGCCAGGTAAATTGAAACGGCTGACCGATGATCCATCCAATGATCTGATTAATCGGACCGTACATCGCATCCCAGAGCAGACGCCACGTGTACCCCACCACCACAGGCATGGCCATAACCGGCAATAAAAATGCAGCCACAAAAAATCGTTTCCCTTTCATCTTAACGGAGAGTATCTGGGCCAGCCCAAACCCCAAAAACATCTCAGTCCCGACTCCAACCACCACCACTATGGCAGTGATAAGAATCGAATGAAGAAAACGCACATCCTTAAAAAGCGCAGCATAATTCCCCAGTCCGATAAACGGCCTGTTGGGAAGAGAAATTTCCCACTTTGTGAAACTGAGCCCAAAAGAATAAATAGTAGGAAATATCGTTACCAGTAGAATGATAACGACACATGGAGCAACAAATAGCCACGGTGTAATACGCTTTTTCTGCCTGTAGGTAAACCACCCCGATTTCAACCGTCTACCGGAACCCGGTGAAACCGTATTCGCCGCCTCCCCCATGAAACCCTCCATCAATGACCTTCTCCCTGCAGAACACTTTCGATCTGCAGGGAGTTTTCATCGTGCATTGGCACATGCAAAGAAAATCTCTTTTTACTTCGGACCTTCCTTATTCCAGGGGCCCTTCTCCCACAACGCGTAGTTTTCCTTCTGCTTGTCGGCACCGAGACGTTTGGTTATTTCCTCCCATCTCTTGGCTGCATTGTCAAGCGCAGCTTTCGGATCAGTCCCCGCAAAAGCTGAAGTACAGGCATTGTCGATCGCTTCCGCATACTCGCGTGCACCCGGGATACCAAGCTCCATCTGGCCCTTCATCGCAGCCTCCTTGAGGCAATTCAGATACTCCGGTGCATCCGGCCAGAGTGAGGAATACAACGGTGATTCGAAGTGTGAGATACGGAATGGATCACGCAGCGCAAAGGGAAGCATGACCCGCTGTAAACTGATTTCCGGGCTGTTCATCCACTGGATAAACAGATAGGCGGCTTCTTTGTTTTTACTATCAGGTGAAATGCCGAGACAGAACCCCCCTGCCAGCCCAGGCCGTCCCGGAGGCGGAACATATCCGACTTTCCCGGCAACCTTTGTTTTTGGAACCCAGGAAAGCTGTTCAACAGTTGCACCATAACCGGCTGACCATCTTCCAATCGGAGGCCATGTTATAACCATAGCCAGTTTACCGTCCATCCAGGCGCTCAGTATCTCGACAAATCCCCATTTTTCTACACCCGGAGGCATCCACTTGTTCTGGTCTACCATCTGCTGCAATGTCTTTACTCCTATCGGGCTATTTATCATGGGCTTCATGGTATCAGGATCGAAGAATCTTCCGCCATTTCCGCTAAAAGCTCCATCCCACCATGAATACACCTGTCCCTCAAGCCGTTGTATGGCGCCACCGTAAATTTTCGGTGAGAACTTATCGGTGAAGAAATTCCCGATATCGTTAAACTGGTCCCATGTCTTTGGAGGAGCCAGTTCATACCCGTACTTTGCTTTAAAATCCGATTTATTTGCCGGGTCTTCGAACAGGTCCTTCCTGTAGTAGAGCACAAATACATCACCGTCATCGGGCAATCCGTACCAAGTTTCACCAATTCTCCCATACCCCTCCGCACCATACACATTGAGGTAATCTTTAAGATCATCTTTGTTCATGTACTGATCGATGTAGGGATTGAGAGGTGCAACGACACCTGCAGTGACGTAATCGATGAGCCATAGCGGCGAGAAGGTGATTACATCGTAGGAGCTTCCTCCTGTAAGATGGTCCTGCAGCTGATTGGAATAGATGTCGTTGTAGGAAAGCTCCACAACCTTGATCTTGATTCCGGTAAGTTCTTCCCACTTGGGTCCCATTGTCAATGGATCCTGCGACTGCAAACCAGCTTCCCATACGACATTCAAAGTGGTACCTTTGTACTTCTTTGCCTCCTCAACCGCTTTCGATGCCGAACTGAACGGCCCGGACACCACAACTGTCTCTTTTACAACCTCCTTTTCCGGTGCCGGAGCACTCTCTTTTCCAGACTTGCCGGCCATACCAAACTGAACGGACATGCCGATCAGAAAAAGCACAGCAAACAGCAACAACATAAATTTTCTGACTCTTGATGCTCTCATTTTTGCTTCCTCCTTATAAAAATATTTTTTATTGTTGGGCCACACGACGGCGGTCTATCAATTCTGTCTGCAATAAGCAAAACAATAAAAAGCAGCACCCCTTAAACATCCCATGGATCCAAAGAAACTATCTCAGATGTACTGTGAGAACGACGCTGCCCCTGTGCAGACATCTGATTACTGGTTCCGGACTCTGTTTTCAATCACCTGTAATGCCCGTTTCTTCCATTCCATGATCGAGCCCTCAACCGCAGCGATCGCCATATCAACGTTTCTTTCCTTCAGTGCCTCGTAAATCTTCTTGTGATGCGCGAGCGCATACTGCCCTCTCTCCTGTTTTTCATGGGTCAACCGTATCGACGGGGTAAAAAAGTCAATGACAAAATTGTATATCTTTTCAACAAGGTGGTTTATTGTCGCTTTGCCAAGAGCGTAGTGAAAATCAATATCCGACTGCGCTAAAAGCTTCGGCTGATTTTTCTCATCCTCGATCAGCTCCTCCATTTCCCGTATCTTCTCTTCGATGGCCATGAGTTCTGCATCCCCGGCGTTTTGAATAACGAGTTTAGCGATGGCAAACTCCATCAGCTCTCTCAGCTCGACAAGCTCTTTCATCTTTGCATGGCTCAGTATTAAACTGAAAAGAAGCGGATCGAAAACCACTTTGTGATCCGATTGGGCGATGTAGGTGCCGTTTCCTCTCCGTATTTCTACAATACCGAATGCCGAAAGTATCTTCATTGCTTCCCGTACAGATCCCCTGCTCACTGCAAGCTGTTTGCTCAGCTCGAGCTCCGATGGAATTCTCCCTCCTGGCACGAGCTCTTCTGTAATAAGGGCCTCCTTGAATGTATTCAGCACACGGTTCACTGCGGACTCCACTCTTTCAGCCCTAAAAATATCATATTGCTTTTGTTTCTCCGCCATTGCCTCTGAAAAACCACCTCCTCCTATCTACTCTCCCGGACAGATGTGAAGAGCCGTCGCACATCAGTCCGCCGATGAAATATGATCAAAATGATGCCGACAACATAACCCCGGTTAAAACAAACGCACCGGTTTCATTTCGCCGTTCTATCAGGATGAAGCATATGCTGAAGCACCTCTTTAATGGCTTCTTCTTCGAATACTTCTTTCCAGTTTTCCTTGAACAGTTTTTTCGAACCATATTCAATCGCCCTGTATGCAGCGTCTGAAAAAGGATTGGTACTCTTAAAGAGGATTGCAAGCTCGATCTTCAAATGCCCGAGCATAAAAGCCGTTGCAGCCTCCTCAGGAACCCCGTGCCGTATCGCCTCGTCGAGTGCCTCTTTTATAAGGGTCACGCACGAGGCGCCGACAACCTCTACCATTGCAGGTTCAAGAATCGCCATCTGTTCAACCGTAATCCTGTGCGCCTTTACCACAGGCGCGAACATCAGTCTGCATATTTTCTCTGCTTCCAGGAATTTTTCTTCTGCACCCTGAAGCAGAGCAACGACGATATCCTGTTTTGCCGCAACTCCCCCGAACATATCGGCCCTCGCCTCCGGTGTTTCCTGGAAGGTAAACAGGCCGGGATGGCACGGATGAGTTACGATAAAATGACAATCCTCTCTCAGGGCGATTTCCTTTGCATACGCAGCAGCAGGATCAAGAAGTATGAAGGTCGCACCTTTTTTCATACTTGGAACCACATCTTGCGAAACCGCTCCCAAAACCGCATCCGGAACTGCCATGATAACTATATCACTCTCGGGAACGGCATCCTCCATCTCCATGACCGACAGACCCTTTTCTTCGATCATCTGTATACCCTTCGATGCCTTCTCGCAGACCCGCAGCATATACCGGGTTTTTACCATATTGTTCAGGATACGCATACCCATCTTGCCGCCTGCACCCATTATGGTAATGACGGTTTCTTCCTCATTATTAATACCCATTCTCTTCTCCTTCCGTCAGTTTCTATCTATTCGATTATGCTCTTCAGATACCGTATGCTTCTCGCAGCCCATTCATCTTCACGTTTTATGGTTTGGTCCAGGCTGTCCGAAAACGGCGTCCACTGCTCAAGTATCAGGTTTGTGTCTATGCCCGCGTTTTTCAGGTATCCTGTTATCCACGGAATATCGAGTCTTCCCTCTCCGGCAGGGCTCCCGATTATAGAAAAACCGAGCTCATGTCCGAAACGGACGATTTGAAAATCTTTTACATGGAAATTGAGGGTATAGGGCGCGAGCGTTTTTACAACAATTTCGGGTGGCTCGAGTGCAGCGAATGAGTTGACCGTATCGAGGCACACACCGAGAAATGAGCTCCCGATTCTTTCGATAAAGGATGCGAGTTCACGGGTACTGTGCTCGTCGTGGTTTTCGAGGACGATCAAAACACCTGCCTCTTCATATGCGGGAAGAACGCTTTTAAGCCGGCCCATTGCCTCATTATCGAGGCTTTTCGTAATGGTGCGAACGATATTTGATCCAAGCGTTTTTGCAATTGCAAGATAGGTACTGAGATGATCAGGCTCAATACCCCGGGTCCCGATTTCCAGTGTAATGCCGTTAGACTTTGCGGTTTGTGAAATTTTCTCGAGCTGGCCCTGCTTCATCTGATGAAGGTGCGGAGTGTCCGCAAACTGGAGAACAGGCAGACCGTAGCGTTTTGTTTTTTCCAGTAATCCAAACGCATCAAGCGGCTTTTCAGGAGGATAGGCCTCACGTCCAACCGCCCAGGGCCACGTGTAGCTGCTTACCCCTATCTTCATTCCTCAATCCCTCTCGACCGGTTCGAAGGCGCCGGCATGATTTTATGTAGGTCACTCAAGATTGAATATTTTCCGTGCCGTTGATTCAAGGATTGCCTTCTGCTCCTCAGGTGCAAGGCCGACCGTTTTTATCTTCGCAAGCTCGGTTCCCGTATTGTCTGCATGGTCCGAGCCGAGCATGAACCTGTTTCCGAATGCCCGTGTCCAGTTTTTTATCAGAAAACCAGGTGTCCATGAGGTATCCCCATACACATTTTTCCCTGATTCAAATACAGCAGCCGCCTCATTGGCAAGAATGATCTGACCGCAATGCGCCATAATAATCGCTACATCACTGTACTCCCTTGCAAGAGAAACGAGGTTCACTGGCCCTGCAAAGGGAAGGCCTGATCCGGTGTGCACCATGAGCGGCACGCTATATTTTTTCGCCGCGTTAAATGCCTTCCTCCCCGATTTCGAACCGGGGTTTACCCCGTGTGCAAATGGATGAAGCTTAATCGCAATGAACCCGAGGCCTTCGATACAGCGGGCAATTTCACCGTTATAACTGCCTGTTTCCAGGTGCGGACTAGGATTTGCCATGCCGTAGAACCGGCCGGGATACTCTCTGCACAGCGCGGCTATATCGTTATGCTGTTTTTTAACCGACTCAAGATCGTGGCAGGTGCCCGGCTGAACAATTTGCATATCAACAGCATACTCATCCATCTTATGAATCAGTTCATCTAGTGTGAAATCTTCGTCGAAGGTATAATCATATCCGAGATGAACATGCGTATCGACTATCATATCAGTTCCTTATTAAACATCAAACATCCTACATCTAACATCTGATTAGTTACCGTATCATATGCACAAATACCTGTCAAGAAAATTATGTAAAATTTTTAAAAATTTGCGGAAAAGCCATCAGAACCCAACCTACCTCAATTAATGGTACAGAATAGCCGCACAGTATATCGTCACACTGACGGTCACGATACTCATAAGGGTCGAGATGAATACCGCCTGCGTGGCAAACTGCGGCTCGTTGTCGAACTCGGTAGCGAGAAGCGCCGTGTTCACTGCAGAGGGCATACTCGAAGAGATGAGAAGGGTCTTTGCGGTTGCTGAATCAAAACGAAAAAGTGCAATCAATGCAAGCGCAATAAGCGGACCGATGAAAAGCCTGCAGAAAGAGGAAAGTATTGGGTCGAGCAGTACCGAGGTGAAACGGATGCGCGCAAGCTGAGCCCCCAGCATTATAAGGGCGACAGGAATGAGCGCGTCGCCTATCCTGTCGATGGACACCCACAGGGGTTTCCATACGGGAACATGGAACCCACGCAGAACAAAGGCAACGATAACGGCGTACAGCATAGGAAAGCGGAGAGTCCGTCGAACCGATTCTCTGAAGGTATGCTTTCCTTTTGCAATGAGAAATATCCCAAGCGTGAAGTTGACGATATTCTGCGTGGTGAGCACCATTATCTGTATGGAGCTCGTCATGGAGTTTTTTCCGAACACGAGCTCGATAACCGGAAGTCCGTAGTTGCCGCTGTTGTAAAACATGAGCGAGAGTGCAAACGCCACACGCATAGATGTTGAAAAGCGCCGTAAGAAAGAAAAGGGAAGCGAGAAAAGGCCCATGAACAGAATTATGGACCCAGAAAAAATGATGACCTTTGAAAACTCCTTCATGCTGAGTGTCGTCTGGTAGAGGCGGTTGAAAATCAGGCATGGGATCAGAATATAGAATATGAGCTTGGAAAATGGAACAATGTCGTACTTCAGCATCTTCTGGGAGATATACCCCGCGAAGATTATGATCATTACAGGCATGATGATGTGTGTTGTTATTGTATACAGCTCGGACATTTCTGGATTCCCCCACCTTCTAAACCGATGATCCGCGAGCCCCAAAAATCGATACGGGTTTCGGGATATAATTCCACTTGACAGCGGCATCATTCGGATGCGAAGCATACGAACAACCAGAGCTATTCTACCATCACGGGAGAAGACCGTAAAGAAGAAGTGAATGAAGTTTAAGCACCCGTTGTTTGAAGCCATCGAAACGAAGATGAAAAAAAAGCTGTACCGCTCCCGGTTTTTACCGGTGAGCAGTACAGCTCTCGTGGAATGGAGGGGAACACCATCCACACAGTGGGCTGGAACTGGTCAGTCCGTTTTGCCTCCATGAAGAACATCTCTTCCGGTTTTGCCCGCAGTAAGGGGGCTTCCCCTCAGTATGAGGGCTTTCCCCGGAATACCGGGAAAGGCACTAAACACGTACCTCTTTACTTCAGCGGTACGGTGATGTATCCTACTCTCCCGCTTCTCACATCCCTCACGAGGAGCATAGCCCCTCCCTCTTTCGCCGCCTGGGAAATGACCGATTGAAATGTCTTCGGATCGTTCACAGGTGTATTGTTGATTCTGAAGATTACGTCACCCTTGTCAAGGCCGACTTTTTCAGCAGGACTGCCGGGAACAATATCGGTAATAATAACACCCTGCGGTTTTTCAAGGCCGATTTTGCCCGCGGTTTCACGGGTGACCTTTTCGACCGTAACGCCAAGTGTTTTGTTACCCACCTGAGCCTGCGCCTCTTTTTGCTCCTTCTCGAGATCGGCGATCTTGATGGTCATCTCCATCTCTTTTTTGTCCCGCAAGACCCCGACCTTCACCGATGTACCGGGAGCGGTTGCTGCCACCAGGTTTCTAAGCTGAACCACACTTTCGATCTTTTTTCCGTCAAAGTGGATAACTATGTCACCCTGTTCGATACCGGCTTTGTCTGCAGGACTCTCCGGAAGAACATTGGCGACTATTACACCCTTTGTCCCCTTTGCGAGTTTGAGGCTCTTGGCCATCTCCGGAGTAATATCCTGAATATTGACTCCCATATAACCGCGTACAACCTTACCGTGCTCAATGAGAGACCGGGAAATTTCCTTCGCCATATTCGACGGTACGGCAAATCCCATCCCCTCTGAACCCCGTGACGCAGAAACGATGAGAGAGTTTATTCCGATAACATCTCCATTGAGGTCGATGAGCGGACCACCGCTGTTTCCAGGGTTGATAGATGCATCGGTCTGAATGAAATCCTCGTACCCGGTCGGTCCTAATGCGCCTATTCCTGTTCTGTGCTTCGCGCTTATAATTCCGGCCGTGACGGTCCAGTCGAATCCCCTCGGTGAACCAATGGCAATCACCCATTCGCCGACTTTCACCGCGTCCGAATCCCCCAGTTTTGCGTATTTCATATTGGGAGTCGGCTCTATCTTTACAACGGCAAGGTCTGTGCTCGGGTCCTTTCCAACAAGCTTGGCCTTCCGGTTTGTCCCATCGGAGAGCTTCACATCTATGGTGTCGGCATACTCAACAACATGGTTGTTGGTGATGATGTAGCCATCTTTGCTGATAATGACGCCACTTCCAAGAGCCCTGATCGGCACCTCCTGCCGCTGCTGCTGTTGGGGACCGAAAAAGTACTTGAAGAACGGGTTGTTACCGAACGGGTTGAAGCTCGGCGCCTGCTGTGCCATTTTCCCCGTGATATCGATGTGCACCACAGCAGGCATCAGCTCATTTGCGACCTGGCTGATGGCATTAGAAAACCCCCCATTATCCTTTATCACAATAGTTTTGGTTGGGGTTGGTGCGGCCGCCGTTTGCTTATTCTTGCTTGACAGTGCACCCATCGCAGTGAAAAGGAACAAAACAGCTACAGCCGCTGCTGCAATTAGAAAATACTTGGTTTTTCTCTTTTCCATTGGTTTTTCTCCTCCTGTGAATTAGCGATTTTTTCGCCGTGATTTTTCATAAACTGCGTTAAATTAATTCAAGCGTGATCATTACATATTGTATTTGCTTGATGCCTACTTGAATTAAATCTAAGGAGAATATAAAGTGTGTGGCTTGCCATAACCTTTCATATACATTACAGTTTTGAAAGGTTGAACAACTGGACGGGTTGGAAAAAAACCCTTGACCTTCTACCATGGGATAAGGTTCATATTTTTTGGTGGAATTTGGTTATATCGATGTACAACCGGTAACCGCTGGACACGGAATACAAACTTCAAAAAATACTCCCTATAAGGAGCGTTGTAATCGACTCAAAAAAAAAAAATTTCATTGAAGCACTTAAAATAAAAGCCCTCTATCATATCGGAGAAGATATGGGTACTGTACCTCATTATTTGATGACACTACACTTGACTGCACAGTGTATCCAGATCGCGATCATGTTCTCTGATAATCCTCGCCGCCACCTTTTTGAGATTTTTGATATTTTCCCTGCTGGCATCATCCATAGCAGTGCTGCTGCCCTCGAGCGTCCCGTTGATCCTGAAATATTCCACGTCGGATATTCTTCTTAACTGATGGTCAACAGCCTCGCTCTGACCGGATGACATTATTTTTGAAAGAGGCGCGCCTTTCCCCGGACTTATCCACTCGAGATACCCCCAATCCTTTATTTGATCGAATGAATAGCCGCTATGGACACTGCCGGTGCCAAGAGAAAGAATTATATATTTCTTCGCATGAGGAAATATTTTTGTCGCTTCAATATATGCGATGAGTGCCGGGTTATTGGCCCACAACCCGCCGTCAAGAAAGCAGTACGTATTTTCCTTTGATGGGAAAGTCCCCTTTGAAAGGGAAAGTCCCTTTCAGAGGGACCGGGTCGACACGAGCTGGAATAAAGTAGGTCGGCGCAGCGGTAGCGGCCCTGGCAGCATCACGCATATAGAAGTTTTCATCATCCTGCCATTCCGTTTTCGAAGGCCTGTTCTTAAAACAAAACGGCTGCATCGTTTCTGTTTCATAACTGGTTATAAGTAAATTGGTCAGGGCATCTTTCAGCGTGGCCTTCTTGAAAGTCTCATCAAGTATTTTTTCGATACCTCCCTCATCGTATTTGTCTCCGAACATCTGAGCAACAGTACGAAGTCTGTTGAACCTTCCCTGTGGAAATATTTCCTGCCCTCTCTTCTCATACAATTCGATGATATCGTCAATTGACAGGTCGGGCTCAGGAATGTAATTCCTCGCTTCCCCTTTAGCCGATTTAGGGAGGGCAAGCCCAAGTGCGATAAGGCCTCCTGTTGATGTACCGGCAATTAAGTGAAAAATGTCGGAAAAGGGCCTGGCTTTACCGGCCTTTTTCAGTCTAATTTCGATTTCACGCAAAATCAACGGCGGAATAATCCCGCGTATCCCGCCCCCGTCGATGGATAGAACCATGACTATCTTTGTTCTTGTGATTGGCAAGCGAATCTCCTCCAGGTAATTACTATTTGAATCACCGGTGTTTTATAAAAATGTATATTTACAGACGCGTGATGTTTAACATGAATAATACCGGCGGTGAGCGGCATCATCTTATTGACTGCTATTTTTTATAAAGTAAAACCCTCAGGGTACTATAGGGTCAAGCTTTTTATATCAGGTATTAGTATAAAACCAGAACTAAAAAAACCTTGACCTTGTACTATAGTATAGTGTTCATATTAAAGGTTGAAATTCGAGTGTAAAATGAAAAGCATTTGATAACAGGGCACAAAATATTTACCCTCATGGGGAAAGGAGAATGTTTTGAGAAAGAAGCTGCTTATAATAATTATTTCCTTGCTGCTTGTTTCTGCAGTATATGCTGCTTCTTTTAGTGCTTCAAGGCAAAACGTGGAGATGAAAATTGAGGGGATGTCATGCCCTCTCTGCCCTCTTGCAGTAAAAAGGTCCCTGTCCAGGGTCAAGGGTGTAAAGAACGTGGAAGTATCGTATGATGAACAGAAAGCGTTACTGTCTGCTGACGAATCGACTTCAGATGAAGCATAGATTAAAGCAGTTGAAAAGGCAGGGCCGTACTCTGTTACATCGATTGAAAGAAAACCAATGGGGGCACCACGTGACTGAAGAGAAAATTGAATTAAAGATCCAGGGTATGACCTGTGATTCATGCGCACTGCATGCAGGTAAAGCGCTCGAGGGAGTTACCGGCGTGATGAATGTGGAAGTGCCGGGGTGGATGTTGACGGCCGAAGGTACTTCCCACAAAAAATCGTTATTGCAACGGGTGCGCGTCCCTGGGCGCCGCCCATACCGGGGCTCGAAGATGCCGGGTATCTCACGAGCACAACTGCAATGGAGTTGAAGAATCTTCCGAAATCCATAATCGTGTTGGGCGCCAATGCGGTGGGCCTGGAGCTTGCGCAGGTATTTGCACGGGCCGGTACAGATATAACGGTAGTAGAGATGCTGCCAAAGATCGCACCCGGCACCGATGAAGAGATAAGCGATGCGCTCCACACGTATCTCGAAGAAGAGGGAATTCGGATCAGTACCGGATTTCAGACTGAAAGTATAACGAAAGAAAATGAAGAGTATGCAATAATCGGCAGGTTGAACGGCACGTCGACCACACTGCGTGCAGAACAGCTTCTGGTGGCAACCGGAAGGCAGCCCGTCACAAAGGGTCTCGGTCTGGATGATGCGGGTGTTGAAATCGGAACGCGCGGCGAAATCATCGTGAACGAGAATCTGCAGACGAAAAACCCCGATATATACGCAGCAGGTGATGTAACGGGAAAAGACCAGTTTGTATATGTTGCGGCGTACGCCGCAGGACTTGCGGTCGAGAATGCGCTGACAAACGCAGGCAGAATGTATGACACGAGCTACATTCCACGGGTCACGTTCACGGACCCGCAGGTGGCAACAGCCGGCCTTACCGAGACCCAGGCTAAAGAACGCGGGTTCGATGCCAAGGTGAGTGTTTTACCGATGGAGTATGTTCCGAGAGCGCTTGCGGCCCGTGATACACGTGGTATCGTAAAGCTTGTTGCAGACAGCAAAACAGACCTGCTGCTCGGTGCACATATCGTTGCCCCGGGTGCCGGTGAGATGATTCAGGTCGCGGTTCTTGCCATACGGTTCGGACTGAAAATACGTGATTTTCGTGAGACGATGTTTCCCTATCTGACGAACAGCGAGGCGATCAAGCTCGCCGTGCTCTCATTTGACAAAGAGGTCGCCAAGCTGAGCTGCTGCGCCGGGTGATTCTGTAAGACATTTTCAATATGCTCTTTTTAACTTCTGCGGATTCAGTCTTCTGAGAAATCAGGATGGGGGGTTACCCTGTGCTATGCTTTTATGAGGTAGTTTCGCATCATTCCCATGTCTTCGTGCTCCAGGTTGTGGCAGTGGTAGAGAAACAATCCCGGGAAATCTTCGAACTTGAGAAGGACTTTTATTCTCATTCCGGGCATGAGTAAAACGGTGTCTTTCAGCCCCTCATCAATAAAGCCGTCGCGTATCGTATCCCACATCGGCTCCCACATCGAATCGATATTGCGCTCGAGGACCTGAAATTGAAGTCCGTGAACATGCACCGGGTGCGGCATGCCCATCATACCCATACCGGCGCTCAGGTTTACAAACTCCCATACCTCTGCTGTGTTTAGATTTACGATCTCGTCCGGGGCAACATCCGTCATACCGAATGTGCGCCCGTTTATGGTCCAGCGCATCCTCTGCATGAAAAACCGGAATGTCCGCGGATTATCAATATTGATCGCCTCATCAACAGGAATTCTCGGAACAGCCGATAGTACAGACGGAAGTCCTCCGGTCCCCTGTCCCTGTCTGCTTACGCGGACCTTCATAACGGTAAACGCATCACCGTTCGGAATAATAAAGGAACCGCCTCCCCGCCTTCCTCCCATCATTCCCATTCCGCGGCCTCCGGGACCCATCATGCCGCCCATGTTCCCCATCCCTCCCATCATGCCCGCATCAAAGGCAAGGCTTTTCAGCCTCATATCCGTCCCGACAGGTACGGCACTGAAGTCAACCCACAGGTCGACCCGTTCCGCGGGGGCGAGCATAACGTAAGGACGCTGAACAGGCTTTTCGAGAAGCCCGCCATCCGTTCCTATCACGGTAACCGGCATGCCATTTTCCCAGGCAAGCTTGTATATACGGGAATTCGAACCATTAAGTATGCGGAGACGGTATGCGCCCGTATCTACATCGAGGGCGAAATTGGTTTTTCCGTTCACCAGAACGCGTTCTCCCAGGAACCCCATCATCCCGCTCATCGGCCCGCCCGGAAGGTACACGAGCTGGTTACGGTTGTTGAAACTGCGGTCCTGAATGACGAGCGGTATATCGTGGTCACCCGAAGGAAGACCGAGAGCCTGCTCATCGGCATCGGACACGAGAAACAGTCCGGCCAGCCCGAAGTAGACCTGCGGCCCGGTTATTCCGTGCGGATGCGGATGATACCAGTAGGTTCCCGCCCTGTTTTTTACCTCAAACTCGTACACGTACGAGCCGCCGGAAGAGACGGCAAAACGCGGATGGCCGTCCGCCTCCTGGGAAACATGGAGGCCGTGCCAGTGAATGATCGACTCCTCGCCCATCCCGTTTTTGAAATGCACACGAACCTTCTGCCCCCTGTGAACCCGTATAACGGGGCCGAGATAAGAATCTCCAACCGCCTGCAGGGTAGACCGGCCTCCGTGCAGAACCTCGCCTTTATACGTCCAGACAGAGGTCTGCTTCCCTGGAAGAATGGACACTTTGTTGCGATCAGCCCTGAGAGCAATTTCCAGATCGGGTACAAAGGCCGTATTTGAAGACGGCTTTTTTAAAAGCTTCTGCTTTGCAAATGCCTCCCCCGGCCGTATGCCGGCAAGCCCTGCCGACAGAACAACACCGCTTACACCTGCCAATCGAAGAAACTCCCGCTTTGTTATTTTATTGGTATTATACATGAATCGCCTCCCGAAACAGCATTTCGACTTCCATTATCCCTGGTTCTGTCACATTCATCCTGAACTCCTTTCTGTATATCCATCGCTCTCCCATCATGCCCAGTAAAATGCACAAGGACACAAAAGGGGAGCGTGTATGGATCAATAAGCCATATAATAATCAGCTTCCGCCCGCATCCGTACAATCTCTTTGAGAGAAACCTGCACAAAATATTTCTGCGATACCTTTTTCAGCGAATCCTTTTATCCTTTCTCTTTTTGTGCGTGCTCATCCCCGAAAATCCGGGTCCAGAGCTTCAAGTATGGGACACTTCCGGCTGCTCGGCGTCCTCGCCGCGCATGCCGCGGTGAGCTTTTTGAGGACCTTTTTCATGTTTCCGAGAACGCGCATTTTTTCTTCGATTTCTTCTATCTTTTTCTCCGCCTTTTGTTTCACCTCATCACAGTTGTTCTCATCCCCTACCCGCAGTGAAAGAAGCTCCGAAATCTCCCTGAGCGAAAAACCAATCTCCTGAGCCAACTTGATGAAATGAATCCTGTGTACAACTTCAGCATCATACTGCCTGTAGCCCGAGGCCAGCCTCGGCGGTTCGGGCACGAGACAACGCCGCTCGTAGTAACGCACGGTCATTATATTCACACCTGCCCTCTGCGCCACCTGCCCGATTGTCAAGCCTTCCATTTTATAACTCCTTTTTTAAAGGATGTGCCACCGGATCGGTCCGGTACTGGTAAACAATTTTAATATGAAGTTACTTTAAATAACGTAAACCCTATACCATGGTATAGGGTCAATACCTTTTATATACAAGAAACTAACAGCATCATGGAGAAAAACAATAGCGTTCGAGCACCTGAGTGAAAATGATAGAGGGTAGAAAAAATTGGCACATATTGCCGTTGGTGAGGGTGCATTACCCGGATGCAAAACAACCGGATTATCTCCGTGACTCATAAGCGGCGTTGATCCGTACGCAAGGTGTGGAGATTCAAAGGAACAGAATATCTTTCATGCATTGCATGTAAATGTGTCGGGGATTATGAAAATTGTAAAAACGGAGTCAAACAAACAGGAATACCCACCTAAACAATAACGAGCTGTAGATTTCTTTTGAGGAGACTGTCCCCTATTTTTTCGGGGATACCGCTGTCCGTGATAATAACATCAATACATTCAATATCGCCGAACCTGATGGTGCCGACTGTACTGAATTTCGAAGAATCGATAAGAAGCACGGTTCTTTCCGAGTTATCGATAATTTTTTGAACATACCCGACCATCCGGACCCCGTTTGAAAACAGCCCGCCGGATGGATCCGCAGAATCAGCGCCGATAAACGCCGTTGACGCCCGGAAATCATTGAGAAATTTTTCCGACATCGGTCCCTCGCAGCACTGTTCTGAATAATTGAAAGAACCGCCTACAAGAATAACCTCTTTTTCATATTCCCGACCGAGCTGCTGGGCAATGGGAATCGAATTCGTCACGACGGTGAGCTTACTGATACCGGTAAGCAACTGTGCGAGCATGAGAACAGTGGTGCCTGAGTCCAAAAAGAGTGTATCGCCCGGAGACACATACTCGAGTGCCTTTTTCGCGATCGTTCGTTTTACCTGCTGGTTCACCCGGATACGTTCTTCATAGGCTGATGGTTTAACGAGCTTCGCCCCGCCGTGAAAACGCTTTATATATCCCCGGTTCTCAAGGTCGTTCAGATCAAGCCGAATACTCGCCTCGGTTATATCGAACTGTGAAGCGAGGGCCGGCACGTACACCGTCCTCTCTTCCTGCATGCTCTTCAATATCTTTTTCTGTCTTTCGTTCAATGCCATAACAGAATTCCCCATACGAACACATATATTGCTGTACTATGTCTCACCGCTTATACGCTTCTTTCGCCTTGCGCAGGCTCTCTCTCGATACCTCGAGTGTTCTGTCGGCATCTTCTTTAGTATGACCAAGGGATAAAAACCAGCAGTGATTTGGATGGAACAAAACCCCTCTTTTTGTCGTTTCCGTATAAAAGGCGGTCTTCAAAACGCTGTGTCCGTCCGAATCGAGCCCTCGAAACCTGATCATAGGAAGCGGCGGCAGGCCCACCACCTCTGCATCGATACCTTGCTCGTCGATGATGTCCCTTAGTCCCGACATCAATCGTCTGCCCAGCCTCCACATGTATTCTATGCCGTTTTTCCGCTCGAGCTCATCGAGCGTCACAAGTGCCGCTACCATGGGAAACGAGTTAACAAGAAAAGTAGCCGATATCCTGGTTTTCTTGGCTGCTTCCATTATTTCCCTTTTACCCACAACCGCTGATATCGGATACCCGTTTGCAATCGCCTTGCTTACCGCGGCAAGATCGGGGATGGCATTGAAATATTCCTGCGCGCCTCCGAGAGCCAGACGAAACCCGGTTCTGATTTCATCGTATATGAGAACAGCGCCGTTATCATGAGTGATCTCTTTTACACCCTCGAGAAATCCATCCTGCGGGAGCTCCAGTGTCGCTTCGAAGGGCTGCATAATAACGCACGCAATCTCACCCTGGTGCCGGTCGAACTGATTCCTGAGAGAGTCAAGATCGTTGTAGGTGAATGTAAGGATATCCTTTTTTACTCCTTCCGTAACACCGAAAGACTCTCTATCCGTGCCGGCGCCACCGTAGCACCAGTCATGCCAGCCGTGATACCCCCACCTTATAACCTTGTCCCTGCCCGTATACACCCGCGCTATTCGAACAGCGGCAGTTGTTGCATCAGAACCGCTGGTCACGAATTTCACCATTTCTGCACAGGGAATGATTTTTATGAGTTTTTTTGCGAGCTCATTCTGAACCGGATGCACCATGGTAAAGCAGAATCCCTGCTTCAGGTTCTCAATAACCGCAGTATCCACCCTTTCATGGTGATGTCCAAGGATTATCGGGCCGAACGAGAGTATCCAGTCGATGTACTCGTTGCCGTCTACATCCCATACGTGGCATTTTTTTCCTCTGTTCATAAAAATCGGGTAGCGCCCGCGGATGAACTTCGTGGGATGACGAGCGGAGGTAACACCGCCGGGAATCAGGTCGACAGCTTCCTGAAACAGATTCTCAGATTCTGTGAATTGCACGCGTTGCACCCTCTCCGAGTTATCAGTTTTTTGTAATACACGAAATATCCTATCAAATGAAAATATTTTTGTAAAGAATAAAAATTAATTATTCAATTTCAAAAAAATTATATTTTACGTCTGCTGTTATTATTAATACGATAAACTTGTCATAATTTTAGATTCGACCGGACAAATTGAGATTGCATTTGTAAATGTCCTTTAATTGCTTTTAGATTTCTATTATTTTTTTTTATTTAGCTTGACACGGGTGCTGAATGCTATATAATAGCCTTCGGAATGGAGCATTATACACCCGTCCTGTACGTGTTTAGTTTACTTGTAGCGGGTTGCTAAAATATTGGAAAGCAGACA
>Ga0307426_1000969_pt1 | contig 19571 bp, 17 predicted proteins | sample SalMarWE160340MG_FD_202165 | JGI IMG/M metagenome (GOLD analysis project Ga0307426, IMG submission 202165) | Salt marsh sediment microbial communities from the Plum Island Ecosystem LTER, Massachusetts, United States - WE1603-40 | ecosystem: Environmental > Aquatic > Marine > Intertidal zone >...
CTTCTCGCTGCAGCCGGTTTCCGTCACCGCCCAGACCGGTCTGAACCTGGCGGTCGGCGTCGCCTCGCTGGAGCTGAACTAGAGCCCCCGCCCGCCTCGGCTTCCGCCCGCCTCACGCCGGCTCCGCTGGCGGCACGTCGGCGCGATCGCGCGGGCGCTCAGTCGAGCGCCTTGATGATCGCCTCGGTCATCTTCTTGGCGTCGCCGAACAGCATCATCGTGTTGTCGCGGAAGAACAGCTCGTTCTGCACTCCCGCGTAGCCGGGTGCCAGCGAGCGCTTGAGGAACAGCACTGTGCCGGCATTCTCGACGTCGAGAATCGGCATCCCGTAGATCGGCGAGGTCTTGTCTGTCTTGGCGGCGGGATTGGTCACGTCGTTGGCGCCGATCACGAACGCCACGTCCGCCTGGGCGAATTCGGAATTGATGTCGTCGAGCTCGAAGACCTGGTCGTAGGGCACGTTGGCCTCGGCGAGCAGCACGTTCATGTGCCCCGGCATGCGCCCGGCCACCGGATGGATCGCGTAGGCGACCTCGACCCCTTCGGCCTCGAGCTTGTCGGCCATTTCCCTGAGCGCGTGTTGCGCCTGCGCCACCGCCATCCCGTAGCCGGGCACCACGATCACCTTGGCGGCGTTTTTCATGATGAAGGCGGCATCGACCGCCGAGCCCTGCTTGACCGGCCGGGTTTCCACCTCGCCGCCCGCCGCCGCCGCCTCGCCGCCGAAGCCGCCCAGGATCACCGAGATGAACGAGCGGTTCATGCCCCGGCACATGATGTAGCTCAGGATTGCACCGGACGAACCCACCAGGGCGCCGGTGATGATGAGTGCCGTGTTGCCGAGGGTGAACCCGATGCCCGCCGCCGCCCAGCCCGAATAGGAGTTGAGCATCGAGATCACCACAGGCATGTCGGCGCCGCCGATGGGGATGATCATCAGAACCCCGAGCAACAGCGCCACCGCCGCGATCGCCCAGAACAGCCACGGCTCGCCGCTCAACGCGAACTGGTAGAGACCGAACACCAGTCCCAGCCCCAGCGCCAGATGGATGAGGTGCCGCGCCGGCAACAGGATCGGCGCTCCCGACATCCTGCCGTCAAGCTTCAGGAACGCGATGACCGAGCCCGTGAAGGTGAAGGCGCCGATCGCCAGCCCGAGCCCCATCTCGACAAGCGACTGGACATGAATGGCGCCCGGCTCGCCGATATCGAACGCCTCGGGCGCATAAAGCGCCGCCGCCGCCACGAAAACCGCCGCCATCCCGACCAGCGAATGAAACGCCGCCACCAGCTGCGGCATCGCGGTCATCGGCACCCGCCGTGCCGTCGTCGCCCCGATCCCGCCGCCGATCGCCAGTCCGATCACGATCAGCGCCACCGCCCACCAGTCGCCGAGCGGATTGGTCACCCACAAGGTCGTGCCCACGGCGATCGCCATCCCGGTCATGCCCAGGATGTTCCCGCGGCGCGCCGAGTCCGGCCCCACCAGACCCCTCAGGGCCAGGATGAACAGGGCCCCCGCGACCAGATACAGAACCGCGGCGAGATTGGCGGTCATGGGCGCTCAGCCCTTCCTCTTGTACATCGACAGCATCCGCTGGGTGACCAGGAAGCCGCCGAAGATGTTGACGCTGGCCAGGATCAGGGCCCCGAACCCGAACCAGCGGGCGATGCCCTCGCCGGCGGTGAGCTGGGCCCCCACGGCCAGCAGCGCACCGACAACGATCACCGAGGAGATGGCGTTGGTCACGCTCATCAGCGGTGTGTGCAACGCCGGGGTGACGCTCCACACCACGTAGTAGCCGACGAAAATCGCCAGCACGAAGATCGCCAGACGGAAGACGAACGGGTCGATCGCCCCGCCGGTGGCCGCGGAAGCGGCGGCGCCCGCCGCGTCGGCCAGGGTGTCGGTGGTTTCCATCAGCTCGGCTCCTTGGGGACCAATTGCGCATGCACGATCTTGCCGTCGCGCGTGAGCAGGGTTGCCGCCACCAGCTCATCCTCCCAATCGACCGCCAGCTTGCCGGCGTCCTTGTCCACCAGGGTCTCGACGAAAGCGACAAGATTGCGCGCGTAGAGCTGGCTGGCGGTGGTCGCCAGACGGCTGGGCATGTTGGTGTGCCCGATGATCGTCACGGTGCCGTGGGTGACCACCCGATCGGGCTCGGTCAGCACGCAGTTGCCGCCGCGCTCGGCGGCCAGATCGACGATCACCGAGCCGGGCGGCATCGAGTCCACCATCGGCTCCGAGACCAGAACCGGCGCCGGCCGGCCCGGGATGAGCGCGGTGGTGATGACGATGTCCTGTTTGGCAATATGGGAGGCGACGAGTTCGGCCTGTTTGGCCCGGTAGTCGGCCGACATCTCCTTGGCGTAGCCGGCCGCGGTCTCGGCCTGCCGGAACTCTTCGTCCTCGACGGCGATGAACTTGGCCCCGAGGCTTTCGACCTGCTCCCGGGCGGCCGGACGCACGTCGGTCGCCGTGACCACCGCCCCGAGGCGGCGGGCGGTGGCGATCGCCTGCAGCCCGGCGACCCCCGCGCCCATGACGAAGACCTTGGCGGGCCGAACCGTGCCGGCCGCCGTCATCATCAGCGGCAGTGCCCTGTCGAACGCCTCCGCGGCGTCGATGACCGCCCGGTAGCCGGCGAGGTTCGCCTGCGAGGACAGAACATCCATGGACTGGGCGCGGGTGATCCGCGGCATGAATTCCATCGCCATCATGCTGGCGCCGGTCTCGGCCAGGGACTGGATTTCGGCCTCGTGGCCGAACGGATCCATCAGCCCGATTACCAGCGCCCCCGAGGCGAGGCCGGCGATGGATTTGGCGTCCGGACGGCGCACCGTGAGCACCAGCGTCGCCCCCTTGAGCGTGCTGGCCGCGGTGGTTCCGATCGACGCCCCCGCATGTTTGTAGGCGTCGTCGGGGATTTCCGAGGCGTCCCCGGCACCCTTCTGCACCCGCACCGTGGCGCCGAACTCCACCAGGCGCGCCACCGTCTCCGGGGTCGCCGCCACGCGATTCTCGCCGGCAACCGTCTCCCTGACGACCGCGACCTTCATCCGCTCACCTTGCACCACGCCGCGTGCGCGGGCGCCGGCCGGCCCATCGCATCCCTCGAACATGGCTCTGCGTGTGGCGGCATCGGCGCCATCGGCGTTTTCCGGTTTGCGTTGACGCCTGACCCGCCAGGCGCGCGGTCAGGCGTAGGGATTTCCGACAACAAGGACGAACAGGGCGATGAGCGCGATCGCGATCAATGCGACCGACCATCGGATGAGCCTGAGGAACGCGCTGAAGGTCTTCTGCCGTTCCTGGAGATCGTCGATATCGCTGCTGGCCATCATTTGCCCTCGATTGCGAAGCCGCCGCTACCGGCCCTCGTGCGCCGCCGCCAACTCGTCGATCAGCCCCTCGATCATCCCCAGCCCCAGCCCCCAGAACCCCGGATCGCGGGCGTCAAGACCGAATGGCGCCAGGAGCTCGGAATGATGCTTGGAGCCGCCGGCCCTGAGCAGATCGAGGTACCTTTCGGCGAAGCCCTCCGGCGCGTTTTCATATTGCGCGTAGAGCGAATTCACAAGGCAATCGCCGAATGCATACGCATAGACATAGAAAGGCGAGTGGATGAAGTGCGGCACATAGGCCCAGAAAATCTCGTAGCCCTCGTTGAAAATGAACGCCTCGCCGAGGCTTTCCTTGCCCGCTTCGAGCCAGAATTCGCTGATTTCGGCGCTGCGCAGCTCCCCCTGGCGTCTGGCGATATGGACCTTGCGCTCGAAAGTGTAGAAGGCGATTTGCCGCACCACGGTGTTGAGCATGTCCTCGACCTTGTGGGCGAGCAGCGCGAACCGTCGCTGCTTGTCGTCGGTGGCGGCGAGGATCGAGCGGAACGTCAGCATTTCGCCGAAGACGCTCGCGGTCTCCGCCAGGGTCAGCGGCGTTTGCGACAGCAACGGCCCCTGCGGCGCGGCCAGTCGCTGATGCACGCCGTGCCCGAGTTCGTGCGCCAGGGTCATCACGTCGCGCGCCTTGCCCAGATAGTTGAGCATCAGATACGGGTGCGCGCTGGGGACCGTGGGATGCGCGAAGGCGCCGGGCGACTTGCCGTCCTTGACCGGCGCGTCGATCCAGCCCGAATCGAAGAACGGATCGGCGACCTCGGCCAGCTCCGGTGAAAACCGCCCATAGGCGTCGCGCACGATCGACTTGGCCTGTGCCCAATCGAAGACCCGGTCGTCCTCCTGGGGCAGCGGCGCGCTGCGGTCCCAGGCGTTGAGCTTGTCCATCCCGAACCAGTCCGCCTTCATCCGGTAGTAGCGGTGCGAAAGCCGCGGATAGGCGTCGCGGACCGCGCTCACCAGCGCCTCGACCACCTCCGGCTCGACCGAGTTGGCCAGATGCCGGCTGTCGGCGACATCCTTGTAGCCGCGCCAGCGGTCGGAAATCTCCTTGTCCTTGGCCATCACGTTGGTGATGTGGGTGAACAGCCTGAGATTGTCGGAAAGCGTGCCGGTCAGCCCGTGAAAGGCGCCTTCGCGCTTCTTCGGGTCCTTGTCGGTCATAAGGGTCAGCGTTCGCTCCAGCGACAGGCTATCGCCGTCGACCTCGAATCTGAGCGAGGCCATCGTCTCGTCGAACAGCCGGTTCCAGGCCGCCCGGCCGGTCACCGACTTGTCGTGGAACAATTCCTCCACGCGATCCTCGAGCTGGTAGGGCCGCGCCTTGCGCAACTCGTCGAACCAGGGCTTGTAGCGGGAGAGCTTCTCGTCGGCCGCGAAGGCCGCCTCCAGGACCGCGTCGTCGATACGGTTCAGTTCGAGGGTGAAGAACAGCAAGGGCGTCGTGAGCGCCGTCAGCTTCTCGTTCATGTCGCCGAGAAACTTCGCCCGCTCCGGATCGGTGGTCGCGGTCGCATATTGCAGATAGGCGAAGGAACCGATCCGCCCCAACAGCTCCGAGAGCGCTTCGTACGCGACCACCGCGTCGACGAGCCCGCCCTGGCGCGCCAGGGCGTCGAGTTTGCCCTTGTAGCTTTCGACGAAGGCCCCCGCGTCGGTCTCGCATCGGGCCAGATCGGCCTTCAGCTGTTCGCTGTCGCGGCCGGCATAAAGATCGCTCAGGTCCCACTCGGGGAGCTTGCCCAGTTCGCCGCCGCCATCCGCCGCCGCCTCCGCGACCGACTGTGCCATTCGCTCCATCGAGCCACCGCCATTGCGTGCCAAATCGGGGCGCGACCATATCGGCCGTCCCGCCCCAAGCCAACCCGGTGCAATTCGATCGGTGGGATTAAGCGAGCGTTAAGTCGTGGTTCGTATCGTGGCCCGAAATGGCACAGATCGATTCCCCGGCAGGGATTGGCACCACGGACGGCTCAAAATGAAACGCGTAATAGTCATCGACGACGACCCGGTGCAGTGCCGGTTCACCTCCGAAGTGGTCACCAAGGCCGGCTTTGAGCCGGTCACGGCGGAGTCCGGCGAGCAGGGACTGGTGATGTTGCGCGAGGATCCCGGGATCGCGGCGGTCATTCTCGATCTGGTCATGCCGGAAATGGACGGCATGGGCGTTCTCGAGGCGATGCAGCGCGATCACATGACCCAGCCGGTGATCGTGCAGACCGCCAAATCCTCGCTCGAGACAATCGTCTCCGCGATGCGGGCCGGGGCCACCGACTTTTTCGTCAAGCCGGTTGCCCCGGAACGGCTGATGATATCGCTCAGGAACGCGCTGAAGCTCGATGCGCTGGAAACCGCCGTGCGCACCGAGCGCCTGGTGCGCACCGGCCGGCTCGGCTTCGAGGAGATCGTCACCCGCTCCCCGTCCATGGCGCGGGTGATCGAGCTGGGTCTCAAGGCCGCCGCCAGCACAATTCCGGTGCTCATCGAGGGCGAGAGCGGGGTCGGCAAGGAGCTCATCGCCCGCGCCATCCAGGGCTCGAGCGACCGCGCGACGAAGCCGTTCCTGGCCGTCAACTGCGGCGCCATTCCACCCGATCTGGTCGAATCCACGCTCTTCGGGCACACCAAGGGCGCCTTCACGGGTGCCCACGAAGACCGCGCCGGCAAGTTCGCCGAAGCGCATGGCGGGACCCTGTTTCTGGACGAAATCGGCGAGCTGCCGCCCGCCGCCCAGGTCAAGCTCCTGCGCGCGCTTCAGGACGGCGAGATTCAGCCCGTGGGCGCCGACAAGCCGGCCAAGGTCAATGTACGCCTCATCTCGGCGACCAACCGGCGCCTGCTCAACCTCGCGAAATCCGGGAAGTTTCGCGAGGATCTCTACTACCGGCTGAACGTGTTTCCGATCTACGTGCCGCCCCTGCGCGAGCGCCTGGACGACGTGCCGGCGTTGCTCGATCATTTCGTGGCGCGCTTCGCGGCCGAGGAAAACAAGCGGGTCGACGGCTACACCCCCGAGGTCGTGGACCTGCTGCGCCGCTACCCCTGGCCCGGCAATATCCGGCAGCTTGAAAACGCCGTCTATCGGGCCGTGGTCCTCGCCGAGGCGCATACCCTGCAACCCTCGGATTTTCCACAGATCATGGCCCATCTCGACGGGCAGGAGGACCTCAGGCAGCTCACTTCCGCCCAGACCCTGCCGGCCGAGCCCAGCCATATCGACCGCGTCGACCGGCCGGGCCGCAGCGAATTGCCGTCCGCCCGCCAGCCCGTTGACCGGTTCATCCAGCCGGACGGCTCGGTGGCGCCGCTCATCGATATCGAGCGGGAACTGATTTCCTTCGCGATCAAGGCGTACAACGGCCGAATGGCCGCCGTCGCCCGGGCCCTGGGCATCGGCCGTTCGACCCTTTACCGCAAGCTCAAGACCTACGGGCTGGCCGATCAATCCGACCGCGCGGCCTGAGTTCAGGCACCGTTCATTTTCGCCTGTTACCGTTCTGTCACACCGGCGGCTCCTCAGAGCTGCCGGCGCTATCAATTCGGTGAGATGGCATTGTCTTCGATTCCGGTTATACCTACAGACTCTTGTCTGAATCCGCCCGCTTGCGGCCGGCGCCCGCTTCGGTCGCCGACGCGGCGGGGTTGGCAACTTGACGCGAACGGGAGGCCCGGACAGGCCCGATGACCGCGGTCGCGCTGCGCACATTGACAACGGTTGCGCTGGCTCTGGCGCTCACCAGCGCCGCCGTCGCGCAGCAAACAGTCATGGTCGGAGGGGTTGAGGCGACCCGCGTCGTCATCCCGCCCGCCCAATCCGAGCTGGCGCGCATCATCAAGGCCGGCCTGCGCGACGCCTACTACGGCGCCGCTCCCGAAAGCGCCGCCTGGCAGGGTGCGCAACAGCTCTATTTCCTCTATGCCGAGCGCCGCTTCGAGCCCTTGTGGCTGGTCGAGACGCCCACCGGCATCGACTATTCACCGGCCGCCAAGCAGATCATCGAGGTCTTCAAGGACGCCCGTGCCCAGGGCTTCCGACCCGAGGACTACCTCACCGACGCGATCCGGCTCAATCCCGGCACCGCCGAACCGGCCCGGCTGGCCGCCGTCGAAACGGCATTCTCCGCCTCCGTTTCCCTCTATGCCCGGCATGCGGTGGGCGGACGCATCGATCCCTTGCGGGTCTCGCAGTCGATCACGCTCAGGCCGCGCCGGATTGACCCTGCCGAACTGCTGACCCGGCTCGCCGAAGCCGACGACCCCGCCGCCCTGCTGATGGACCTGCACCCCAAGCACCGCGAGTTCATCGCCCTGCGCGACCAGCTGCAGCGCATCTACGACGGCGCCGTCGAGGAACAGGTCACCATTCCCGACGGTCGGCTCATCAAGGCGGGCCGCACCGACGAACGCATCCCGCTGTTGCGTCAGCGCCTCGACCTGACCGCCCCGGCAGACGGCCCGTTGGTCTATGACGACGCGATCCGCGAAGCGGTGATGGCGTTTCAGGAGCAGTTCGGGCTCGTTGTCGATGGCGTTGTCGGGCCGGCGACGGTCGCGGCCCTCAACGGCACCCACGGCGCGTCCGCCGAAGACATCATCGCCAACATGGAACGTTGGCGTTGGCTGCCCGAGGACCTCTCCAACTTCTACGTATTTGTGAATATCCCCGAATACCGGCTCGAGGTGCACGACGCCGACCGCGTCGCCTACAACACCCGCGTCATCGTCGGGCAGAAGACCCACCAGACCCCGATCTTCTACGACGAGATCGAGCACATCGTCGTCAACCCGTACTGGAACGTGCCGCCGTCCATCGCCCGAAATGAGATCGGACCGATCCTGGCCTCGAACCCCGGCTATCTGGCCTCCCACAACATGGAACTGCTCCATGGCGGCCAGATCGTCAACGCCTCGGCGGTCAACTGGTCACGGACCAGCGTCAACGAATTCCGCATCCGCCAGCGTCCGGGCCCCGGCAACGCGCTGGGCAACATCAAGTTCCTGTTCCCCAACCAGCACAACGTGTATCTGCACGACACGCCGTCCAAGTCGCTGTTCTCGAGATCGGCCCGGGCCTACAGCCACGGCTGCATCCGGGTTCAGAATCCGATGGACTTTGCCGATGCACTGCTCGTGCACGAGCCCGACCTCGACACGGCCAGCCTGACGGCACTGTTCGGGCGCTCCGAGCGCTGGGTAAATATCGCGCACCATGTGCCCGTCTACATCAACTACTTCACCCTCAGGGTCGGAGAGGACGGCACGATCCGCTCCTATCCCGACGTTTACGGACACAATGAACGGATGGTGAATCTTCTCTCCAATTGACCACAACCGTTTAGATTTGTTCACATATCGTTTGCCCCCTTGCCTTCCTTCGGCCCCGTTTCGCCGCTAGCGTGGCGCCCACTATGCGGGGCACAGGGGGAGCGCGGCCCACTGTTCGCCAATGTTAAGAAAGTCTAATCAAATGCTTGATTAGACTGGGTCGATTGCACCATCGACCGCTACGGACAGGGGAACCGGTGTCGGGGAAGATCGGGTTCGCGGTGATTCGTTTGGCGCGTCAGGCGCTGGCCGCCATGCTGACCTCTGCCATATTGCTGCCGGCCGCAACCGCGCCAGCCGCCGCTTCCGGCGAGCGCACGCTGTATCTGCACTACACGCACACCGGCGAGACCGCGCGCATCACCTTCTGGCGCAACGGGCATTTCGACCAGCACGGGCTCAGCGAGCTCAATCATTTCCTGCGCGACTGGCGGCGCAACGAGTCCATCGCCATGGACCCCAACCTCTTCAACCTGATCTGGCGGGTCTATCAGGAAGTCGGGGCCACCCAGCCGATCAACGTCGTCTCCGCCTACCGTTCGCCGGCCACCAACGAGATGCTGCGCTCCCGCTCCAGCGCCGTCGCCAAGAACTCCCGCCACACGCACGGTCAGGCGATGGATTTCTTCATCCCCGGCATCCCGATTTCGAAGCTGCGCGCGGTTGCCATGAAGTTCCAGGTCGGCGGCGTCGGCTACTATCCCTCCTCGGGCAGCCCGTTCGTGCATCTGGACACCGGCAACGTCCGGGCCTGGCCCCGCATGACCCGGGCGCAGCTCGAGGGGCTGTTTCCGGACGGCAAGACCCTGCATCTGCCCCCCGACGGAGTGCCCCTGTCGCAATCCGGGCGTCAGTATGCCGCCGCCGAGTGGCAGCGCTGCCACCAGATCCCCTGTTCCTCACGCCTGACCGGCGGCTCGACCCGCCTGGCCTCCGCCAGCGATGGTGAGCGCCGCAATCTCCTCGATCTCTTCCGCGGCGACCAGGACGAGACCGACGACGTGCAGCTGGCCTCCGCCCCGACCCAACGCACCGTTACCACCCAGCCCGTGCCCGTCGCGCCGACGCCCCCGGCGCGGCCGGATTCGGAGATCCTCCTCGCCGAGGCCGAACTCGCACCGGCCCCCCCGATCAAGCCCGAGGCGATTCGGCTCGCGACCCTGATCGGCCCGCCTGCCGCCGTGCCCGAGCGTACCGGCATCGACGACGCCGATCGCATCGCTGTCGCCGACATCGCGCCGGCGCGCGGCCTGCGGACCACTATCGCCCCCGACGCTGGCGTGGCCCCGCCGCTCGAGGGTCGGTTCGACACCCCGTTCACCGCCTATGCGCCGGCGGCGGATGGTCCGGTCGGCGCCCAGAGGGCGGTCGAGATGCTGCTCGAACAAAGGCTCGACCAGGGACCCGGCGACCCGGCGCAGCGCGAGGAATTTCTGGTCGCCTCCCACGCCGCCTCCGCCGATCAGTCGGCGACGGCCCGCCTGGCTCTCGACATGCTGATCAACCAGCGCCGGACCGAAACCGCGATCGAGCACGGGGCGCTGAATGTCGAACAGGCGCCGATCGTCACCGCCTCCGTCGACGCCGATTTCGGGATGCCGGCGCCGGCCGAAGAGCTCGCCGGGCTCGCGCCCAATCAACCGATTCCGGATGCGCTGACGGCCGGCCCGGCCGCCGCGTCCATGCTTTCCGAGGCCCGCAGCCCCGACCTCATCGCCCCCGATATCGAGCATGCGCTCGACGTCTTCACCGACCCGATGCCGATCGCCAGCGCCCGCTACGCTGTCCTGTTCCCGCCCGACCGCGCCGATTTCGACCCGGCGACCGAATTGGGCCACGCCTCCGACGAGACCCGTTTCCGCTATGGCAACCTCCCGTCGACGCTGCTCCCCGGATTTCACCTCCCAGGCCGTCTGCTGGTGGCCTCTCGCTGACCTGCACGATCGCGTCAAGCGGTTGAAATCGCCGAACCATCTGCTAAGTCTCTGCCACCCTCGCGGAAGCGAACCATCCCGGAATCCCCCCGCGACCGGCTGAGCGAGAAGGACTTGGCGAACCGGCCCCCCACCCCGTTGCTCGATTCGATCGGTTCGGTGTCCGATCTCAGGGCACTCGATCGCGGTCAGCTCAAACAGCTCGCCGACGAGTTGCGCGCCGAGCTCATTGACACGGTGTCGATCACCGGCGGCCATCTCGGCGCCGGGCTGGGCGTCGTCGAGCTCACCGTCGCCCTGCACTATGTCTTCGACACCCCCGACGATCGGCTGATCTGGGACGTCGGTCACCAATCCTACCCGCACAAGATTCTCACCGGCCGGCGCGACCGCATTCGGACGCTGAGACAAAAGGACGGGCTCTCCGGCTTCACCAAGCGTGCGGAAAGCGAATTCGATCCCTTCGGCGCGGCTCATTCCTCGACCTCGATTTCCGCGGCGCTGGGCATGGCCGTGGCGGCGGGCCTGTCCGGCCGGGATCGGCATGTGGTGGCGGTCATCGGCGACGGCGCCATGTCCGCCGGCATGGCCTACGAGGCGATGAACAACGCCGGCGCTATGGACGCCCGGCTGATCGTGATCCTCAACGACAACGATATGTCGATCGCCCCGCCCACCGGGGCCATGAGCGCGTACCTGGCCAGGCTCGTCTCCGGCAAGACCTATCGCTCCCTGCGCGAGACCGCCAAGCAGCTCACCGCGCATCTGCCGAAATTCATCTCTGAAAAGGCGCGGCTCACCGAGGAATACGCCCGCGGCTTCTGGACCGGGGGGACGATGTTCGAGGAGCTGGGCTTCTACTATGTGGGCCCCATCGACGGGCACAATCTCGATCACCTGCTGCCGGTGCTCAAGAACGTGCGCGACGCCGACAGCGGACCGGTCCTCATTCATGTCGTCACCCAGAAGGGCAAGGGGTACGAGCCGGCCGAGAGTTCCGCCGACAAGTATCACGGGGTGTCGCGGTTCAACGTCGTCACCGGCGCCCAGTCCAAGGCCGCCTCCGCCGCGCCGTCCTACACGTCCGTTTTCGCATCCTCACTCATCGACGAAGCCGCGCGCGACGAATCAATCGTCGCGGTGACCGCGGCCATGCCTTCGGGAACCGGCCTCGACAAATTCGCCGAGCGCTATCCCGAGCGCATCTACGACGTCGGCATCGCCGAGCAACACGCCGTAACCTTTGCCGCCGGGCTCGCGGCGGAAGGTCTGAAACCCTTTGCCGCCATCTACTCGACTTTCCTGCAGCGCGCCTACGACCAGGTGGTGCACGACGTGTCGATCCAGAATCTGCCGGTGCGCTTCGCGATCGACCGGGCCGGCTATGTTGGCGCCGACGGCCCGACCCACGCCGGCGCCTATGACGTCGCGTATCTGGCGACGGTCCCCAACATGGTCCTGATGGCGGCCGGCGACGAAGCCGAACTCCGGCACATGGTTGCTACCGCCGCCGCCTTCGACGAGGGCCCCATCGCCTTCCGCTATCCCCGCGGCGAAGGCACCGGCGTGGCGCTGCCCGAGCATGGCACCGCCCTCGAGATCGGCCGTGGGCGCGTCCTTCGCGAAGGCGCGTCGATCGCCATCCTGAGCTACGGGGCACGGCTGGGCGAGGCGCTGGCCGCCGCCGACATCCTGCATGGATACGGGCTCGCTCCCACCGTCGCGGACGCGCGGTTCGCCAAGCCGCTCGACACCGATCTCGTTGAGCGCCTGGCGCGCGACCACCAGGTGCTGCTCACCGTCGAGGAAGGCGCCATCGGTGGCTTCGCGAGCAGCGTCGGAATGCATTTGGCCAAGGCCGGCCTTTTCGACTCAGGATTGAGATTCAGGCCCCTGTTCATGCCCGACATTCATCTCGATCAGGCGGGGCAGGCTGAGATGTACGCCGCCTCGGGTCTCGACCGGACGGGAATTGTCGCCGCCGCCCTTGCCGCGCTGGGTGAGGACAAGCTCGGCGCCGACGTCGCCAGCCTCGAGCGGCCGGCCTGAACAGATGCCGGCCCGAATGCCCCGCATGCGCCCGCAAACGGACATCGCCGAGCGGGCCCAGGGTGAACTCGAACACGAGATCGTCGCCGAGAAGGCGGCGACGCTGGGCCGGATGGGCCGGCGGCTGGAAGCCTCGTTGCGCCGACTGTCGGAGGCCGAAACGGGTGATCGGGAGGACCTGATCGCCAGGGTCGCCCACGACGCCTGGTGCTACCTCGTGCAGCGCGAGGTCTGCGGTATGCGCGATCATCGCGCCGTCATCAAAGAGTTCGCCATTCCGCGCCAGGCGATCGTCCGCATGGGAGCAATCGGGCAAGACCGGCCGGGGGCCGGTTGACCGCCCGGTGAAGCCCGTCGCTTTCGCGCTCGAGTGGGCTTGCCGGCGCCGGCAAGCGCGGGATCGCGACCCGTCCCCGGGCCCCGTCCCTAGCGCGCGGCTTTCTTGACCAGCGCCGCGATCTTCGCCTCGTCGGCCGCGCCCAGCTCCTTCAACGCGAAAGCGGTCGGCCACATGTCGCCGTCATCCAGGTGCGCCGCGTCGTTGAAGCCGAAGGTGGCATATCGCGCCTTGAACTTGGCCGCCGCCTGGAAAAAGCAGACGACCTTTCCGTCCCTGGCGTAGGCGGGCATCCCGTACCAGGTCTTGGGCGCAAGTTCCGGCGCGTTGGCCCTGATGAGCACGTGCAGCCGCTCCGCCATGGCTCGGTCGGCCTTCGGCATCTCGGCGATCTTCGCCAACACGTCCTTCTCGCCGTCCACCTTGCTCGCTTTTGAACCGCGTCGCCTCGCGGTCTTCATCTCCTCGGCGCGCTCCTTCATTGCCGCCCGTTCTTCGGCGGTGAAGCTCTGGTCCGCGCCGGCCTTTTTCGATCCGGCCTTTCGATTGTCGGTCATCGCCTGTCTCCTTTGCCCTTGCCGCCGCGCCGGCGCTGCGGCTTCTGCCGGCTTCATCGCGAGCGCTCCAGGAGCGTCTCCAGGTTCGCGAGGAACTGTTTCCACCCGGCGTGCGCGCCCCCGTAGGCCTGCCGCTGTTCCGGCCGGAATCCAGACTGCTCCATGCGCAGGTGGGTCCCGCCGTCCATGGGCGTCAGCGTGAACGTCACCACGCTTTTCAGCGCGTAGGCCGGGTCGTCATGGGCGAAATTCCATGTGTAGGACAGGGTTCTGCTCGGATCCACGGCGAGGACTTCGCAGTCGAGCACGCCGCCCCAGTCGCCGCTCAGATGGAAGCGGTGCCCCACCACCGGCGCGAAGTCGTTTGTCATCAGCCACTCCTCGATCAGATGCGGCTGGGTCAGCGCACGCCAGACCTTCTCGGGCGGATGGGGGAACTCCCGCTCGACGACGACGGATCGCGTTTCGGCAGTCGTTTCGGTCACTGGTCCATCCTCGTGAGCAATCCCTCGAGATCGTCGAATCGGCTCTGCCAGAACCCGGCCATCTGGATTGTCCAGTCGATCAGCGGGGCCAGGGCGCCGAGCTGCGCGCTGTAGTGGGTTCGGCGGCCTTCGTGACGGTCGCGCACCAGCCCGGCCTGCTTCAGGACCCCAAGGTGCTTCGAGACGGCCGGTTGCGAGACCCCCGCCCGCGCCGTCAAGGCGCCGACCGTCTGTTCTCCGTCGCGGCACAACCGCTCGAAAAGCGCCCGGCGCGTCGGGTCGGCGAGTGTCTTGAACAGGATATCGTGGGCCTGCGGCATGAATTTAGATAACTCATGGGCTATTGATCAAACCAGTATCCGCGGAATTGCGCGCGTGTCAAGCCGGGGCGCCATATGGCAATGGCTCCGACCTCGAGCGGCAGATCGCAACTTTATTATGCCCCGCTGGATATGAATGATCGGCCACACAATGGATCACTCGCGGCCGCGGCGAGGTGGTGACGGGGCCTAGCCGAGCCAGGCGTCCTGTTCGCGGCGCATCCTGACCAGCGGCGACGTCGCGTCGAGCTTCAGCGCCCCGTAGGTGATCAACTCGCCCTTCGCGATCGGCGCGAGCACGCTGGCCCCTTCCAGCAGGCCCACGGGAGCGCCGTCTCGAGCCCGGGCATCCTCCACCGTCATCGTGAAGGAGCGGTAGCAGTATTCACCGATCGCATCGAGCTTGTCGCCGGCTTTCAGGTCGCGCTTGGCAAGCGCACAGACCTCGGCCACCGGCCGGTCGAGCGGCTGCATCTCCGCCTTTCCGGTCAGCACCACCCGCGCGCAGGTCAGGGGCACTTCGAGGCTCGTCAGGTGGTAGGGACGGAAGAACGCCACATACGGGCCTTCCCCGACCTTCAAATCGGCCACACGTTCCTGGATGCGCGGATGCCGCATCTCGGCGATCACGAAAACGCCGGGGGCCACGTCGCCGCCGACCACGAAATCGACGACGCCCTTGCGGCTGAGGATGCCGCCGTCCTCGATGGGACACAGAACCTCGTGCAGGTTCGCCACGGTCGCCTCGGCGCCGTGCATGCCGGGCTTGTCGGGCACCAGCCCGGTTGCGTTGGCGATCGCCGCCATCTCCACCATCGTCTTCGACCCGTCGACGAATTCCACAAGCATCCGGGGGTTCATGTCCCGCAAGCGCGCCTCTTCCTCGTACCCGTCGGGCGTCGCGTCGATGTTGAAGGCGTTGTTCTTGCCCTTGCCGGCGGCGACCACCGGGTGCCCCATGGCGGTGACGAAGTCATACAGCTCCATCACCGAGGTGGGCTCGTCGCCGGCACCGATCGTATAGACGACCCCCTGCCTGTCGGCCTCCCGACGCAGATAGGGCCCGATCGTCACGTCGGCTTCGACGTTCATCATTACCAGCGGCTTGCCCGCCCGAACGACCTTCAGCCCCACTTCGGCCCCGACCGCCGGCTTGCCGGTCGCATCGACAACGACATCGATCCGTCCGGCTTCGAGCAGCGCCCCGGTGTCGGGCACCACGGCCAGGGCGCCGGCCTCGATGGCGGCGTCGATCCCCGCCCCGTTCTCGACAAACCGCGCCGCCTCGTCGGTGCCAACCGCGATCGTCAGCGCCCGGCGCGCGCGCTCGGGCTTGCGGGTGACGACCGCGCCCACTTCGATGCCATCCATCAGGGAAATCTGGGTCACCAGATCCGTGCCCATCTCGCCGCACCCGATGACCCCGACACGGATCGGCTTGCCGGCCTCGGCAAGTCTCGCCAGATCGGCGGCCAGCCCGGTCCGCGCCAGCAGCCGGCTGGCCGACCCGGGGACGGTTTTGACCGAATTGGAAGCGGCGGAATCGTGCATTGGTACCCATCCTGCGCCAAATGGCACCGGCATCTGACTGCCCGAGCGCCCCACGGCGGCATCGTAGACCGAATTGCCAGCCCGATCACCCTGCCCGTCGCGCGAGCATCGAAACGGCCGCGGCGGACGTGGCGAGCATGGTCCACCGCCGATCGGCGCGCCCGCAACGCTCACGCGGGCCGCCAAACTCCTGCCAAATCGTGCGGTTAGCGATTGACTTGCCAAAACCCTTCTGCACAACTCTCGGCCCTCGAACCTCATGCCCCATATTCCTGGTGTGGCGCCGTTGCGCATGCTGCTTGCCGTCATGGTTGCCGGAGTACTTTTGCTGCCGTTCGCAGCGGTGCCGGCACGGGCGGACATGCGGGTGTGCAACGACACGCGGGGAACCGTTTCCATCGCGATCGGCTACCGCTCCGACCGCGGCTGGCAATCGGAAGGCTGGTGGGTTGCCAGTCCCGACGAATGCGCCGTCGTCTATGCGGGGCCGCTCGATGCGCGCTTCTACTATCTCTATGCCGTTGACGATGTGAACGGCGGGGCCTGGGACGGCCGGGTGTTCATGTGCACAAGGGACGAGGTCTTCACTATTTTCGGGGTCGAAGACTGTCTTGCACGCGGGTATGAACGCACGGGGTTTTTCGAGGTCGATACCGAGAACCGGACGGATTGGACACTTGAGCTCACCGAGGCGGGCGTAACCGGCGCGATTGGCGAATGAGACGACTGCGGAAAGTCAAGATACTGGCGACCCTGGGCCCCGCCTCCGAGACCTTGGGGGTCATCGAACAGCTCGCACGCGCGGGCGTGGACGTGTTCCGCATCAACATGAGCCACGCCGACCATGACGGGCTTCGCAAGGGTGTGGCGAACATCCGCGAGGTCGAACTGAAGGTCGGCCGGCCCATCGGCGTTCTCGTCGACCTGCAGGGCCCTAAACTCAGAATTGGCTGTTTCGAGACCGGTTCGATCCAAATCGCCGCCGGTGACCGGTTGCGCCTCGACCATTCCTCGACGCCCGGAGACAACCGCCGCGTCGAGCTTCCGCATCCCGAGATCTTCGCCGCGATCAAGGTCGGTGACAGGCTGCTGCTCGACGACGGCCGGCTGGAATTCAAATGCGTGGCCAGTTCCGGGAGCGAAATCGAATGCGAGGTGGTGATCGGCGGCGTCCTCAAGGACCGCAAGGGGATCGCCCTGCCCGACACAATGCTCGTGCTCGCCGCCATGACCGAGCGGGACCGCGCGGATCTGGAGGTTGCCCTGGAGCTCGAGGCCGACTGGATCGCGCTCAGTTTCGTGCAGCGTCCCGACGACGTCATCGAGGCCAACCAGATAATCGCCGGGCGTGCGGCGGTACTCGCGAAGATCGAGAAGCCGCAGGCGGTCGAGATGCTCGACCAGATCATGGACCATTGCGACGCGATCATGATCGCCCGCGGCGATCTCGGGGTGGAGATGCCGATCGAAGAGGTACCGGGGCTGCAAAAGCGGATGATCCGCGCCGCCCGGCGGCAGGGCAAGCCGGTCGTGGTGGCCACGCAGATGCTCGAATCGATGGTCGCCTCGCCCTCACCCACGCGCGCTGAAGTCTCCGACGTCTCGATCGCGGTCTTCGAGGGAGCCGATGCGATCATGCTTTCGGCGGAGTCCGCTTCCGGCGACTATCCGGTCGAGGCGGTCACCACCATGAACCGGGTTGCCATCGCGGTCGAGAACGACGCGCTGTATTCCGGCATCATCCGCGCCCAGCGGACCGAACCGGAGGCGACCACCGCCGATGCCATATCGGCCGCCACCCGGCAGGTCTCCGAGACCCTCGATCTGGCGGCGATCGTCACCTACACCTCGTCGGGCTCCACCGGCCTGCGCGCCGCGCGCGAGCGCCCCTCCAAACCCATCGTCGCGCTTTCGCCCGTCCTCGCCACCGTGCGGCGATTGTCGTTGGTCTGGGGCCTGCACTGCGTGCGCACCGACGACCCGAGCAATCTCGAGGACATGGTGGAGCGAGCCAGCAAGATTGCTCTGAGCGAGGGTTTTGCCGAGCCCGGCGACCGTATCGCGATCACCGCCGGCGTGCCGCTGGGCATCCCCGGCACGACCAACATGCTGCGCATCGCAACCGTGGAGTAGGCGCCACGCCGCGGCGGCCTGGACGGGGCAGCGGCGGGTTCGAGGTGCTGGCGGGCCCGGGAGGTTTTATGATGCCCAAGGATCGGCTTGAACGGGTGCTCGACGCACTCGACCACGACCTCGAGGCCGGCCGCGAGCGGCTCTTCGAGCTGCTGCGCATCCCCTCGATCTCGACCGATCCCTCCCACGCGTCCGATTGCCGGGCCGCCGCCGATTGGCTCGCCGCGGAGCTGGCGGGCGACGGCTTTGCGGCCGAGGTTCACGAAACCTCCGGCCACCCGGGCGTCGTCGCCAGCGACCTTGCAGCCGGCGGCTTGCACGTCCTTTTCTATGGCCACTACGACGTGCAGCCGCCCGATCCCCTCGACAACTGGCGCACGCCGCCCTTCGAGCCGTCCCTGGTCACCGATCCCGCCGGCAATCGGACGATCGTCGCCAGGGGCGCCTCCGACGACAAGGGACAGTTGATGACCTTTCTCATCGCCTGCCGCGCCTGGCGCGAAGCCGGCGGCGGGCTCCCGGTGGGCGTGACGATCCTGCTCGAAGGCGAGGAGGAGACCGGCAGCCTGGGTCTGGGGTCGCTGATCGACGCCGTCGCCGACTTGCCGCGCGTCGATCTGGCGCTGGCCTGCGACACCGAGATGTGGGACCGGCAGACCCCGGCAATCGTGGCGATGCTGCGCGGGTTGATCGCCGAGGAAATCGAGATCACGGCGGCCGCCCGGGATCTGCATTCGGGCGTCTACGGGTCAGCCGCCCGCAACCCCCTACAGGTGATCGCGGAGATCATCGCCGGCCTGCGGGCCCCGGACGGCAGCGTGACCATTGACGGGTTCTACGACGATGTTCGCGAAGTGCCCGAAGACGTCGCCGCAAGCTGGCGCGGCCTCGATTTCGACCAGGAGGCGTTCCTGGCCGAGGTCGGCCTCAAGGTGCCGGCCGGAGAGCGGGACCGCTCGGTTCTCGAGCAGACCTGGTCGCGTCCGACATGCGAGGTCAACGGCGTGTGGGGTGGCTACACCGGGGAAGGCACCAAGACCGTCATCCCCGCCACGGCGAGCGCCAAGTTCAGTTTCCGCCTGGTCGCCGACCAGCGTCCCGACAAAATTCGTGAAGCGTTTCGGTCCCACGTCCGTGCCGCCCTGCCCGCGGACTGTTCGGTGCGGTTTACCGATCAGGCCTCGGCGCTGCCGGTTGCGGTGCCGACCGACGGGGCTCACCTCAGCAAGGCCCGCCAGGCGCTGGCCGCCGAATGGGGGCGCGAAGCGCTCGTCATCGGCACCGGCGGCACGCTTCCGGCGGTCGCCGAATTCAAGCAGCGGCTGGGGCTCGACACGCTTCTTGTCGGCTTCGCGCAGCGCGACGACAACATCCATGCGCCCAACGAGAAATACGATCTGGCGAGCTTTCACCGCGGCGCCCGCTCCTGGGCACGGATTCTCGGCGCCCTCGCCGCCCAATAGCGCCCGCCAGCCGC
>Ga0307426_1000970_pt1 | contig 19569 bp, 15 predicted proteins | sample SalMarWE160340MG_FD_202165 | JGI IMG/M metagenome (GOLD analysis project Ga0307426, IMG submission 202165) | Salt marsh sediment microbial communities from the Plum Island Ecosystem LTER, Massachusetts, United States - WE1603-40 | ecosystem: Environmental > Aquatic > Marine > Intertidal zone >...
TGCTAAATCAGAGTTTGTGATATCATCAATCCCGACTGTCAGAACGCTGGTGTTGCTATCTCCTATGTATCTTCAACCTGTACTGTTTATCTTTGGCACATATACTAGTTTTATATCAACAAACAGGCCGCAAAATCATTTTTCCACAAATCAGATTCATTTATTTCATAATTTAGTCAACACGAGATCACCAAATTACAGGAAACCTCTGTATTTAATTGGTTTACACTTGTGCCATTTTCATTAAATTATTCACCGATAATCTTTACCAGTACCCGCTTGCGGCGACGTCCGTCGAATTCCCCGTAAAATATTTGCTCCCAGGTGCCAAAATCGAGTTTTCCATCTGTGACGGCGACGACCACCTCGCGCCCCATGACCTGCCGTTTCATGTGCGCATCGGCATTGTCTTCGCCGACGTTATGGCGGTACTGGCTTACCGGCTCATGGGGTGCCAGTTTTTCCAGCCAGATTTCATAGTCATGGTGCAGACCGGATTCGTCGTCGTTGATGAAAACCGAGGCGGTGATGTGCATGGCATTGACCAGCACCAGGCCTTCCCAAATGCCGCTTTCTTTTAAGCAGTCATTTACCTGGGGGGTGATATTGATGAAAGCCCGTCTGGTGGGCACTTCAAACCACAACTCTTTGCGGTAGGTTTTCATTTTTCCTCCATAATTTTAGCCACGAATTTACACGAATTAACACGAATAAATTACAAAGCTAGACGCTCATATTCGAGTCTTATTTTAGCAAAGTTTATGATAATCGCTAACTGCTTATCAGTCGCTTTTAAATAATTTAAGGCTTGCGCCCTATGCACATTGGTTATAGTTTCAACCTCATTCGTGTTCATTCGTGGCTAAAAACCCAATCGTTCACACCCTACAGCTTTTTCAGCAGCTGATTGGCTGCCGTCAATGTCGGATCCCACGTAGGCCCGAAAGGCGGGGCGTAGGCCAGATCCGTTTGGCAGTATTGTTCGACGGTCATGCGGGCGTGAAGTGCCACGGCCGGGCCATTGATGCGGTGGGCGGCTCCTTCTTGGCCGACCATTTGCGCGCCCAGCAGGCGCCCGGATTTTTTATCACCGATCATGTTGACCCATATGGTGGTGTTGCCGGGATGGGCGTGGGCTTTGGAACCGGACTTGATCATGTTTTCCACCGGATCGAAACCGGCGGCTTGAGCTTCCTGCAGGTTGAGACCGGTGCGGGCAACCTCAAAATCAAGCACGCGAAACACCGCGGTGCCGGCGACCCCGTCCAGGATCGCAGTTTCGCCGCACACATTATCCGCCGCCGCCCAACCGGCCCTGTTGGCCCGCAATGCCAGCGGAATCCAGGTTTTTTCTCCGGTGACCACATGATAGGCGTCGGCGCAATCGCCGGCAGCATAGATCAGTTCGTCGGAGGTGCGCAGATTTTGGTTCACAGCTATGGACTGGCCGACGCTCAATTTGAGACCGGCCGTTTCGGCGATCCGGCTGTTGGGTGTGACCCCGAAGCCCACTATCACAAGATCCCCGTGAAGGGTTAAATCGCGACAGATCACCTCTATGTACTGGCCGGATGATTCGATGCGCTCAACCGCGTGACCGGCGTGTATACCGACTCCTTTGGATTCAAGGGTTTCCCGAACGGCCTGAGCCATGGAAGGCTCCAGCCAGGGCAGGAATTGCGGGCGGGGCTTGACCATATCGACCTGGATGCCCAGGTGCACCAGGGATTCGCACATTTCAAGCGCAATGTAGCCCATGCCTATAATTACGGCCTTTTGAACCCGGTTGTTTTTTAGAAACCCCTTAATTTTACGACCGTCCTCGAGGCTTTTGACTGTCAGCACGCCCGGCAAATCAATGCCCGGCATATCGGGCATGACGGCCGAACTGCCCGTGGCGATCAGCAGCCGGTCATAGGGAAATTCAAAGGGCTTTCCGTCAGCGGTTGTCCCGGATACCGTCTGTTTACCCGGATCGATGTTTTCGACCCCATGGCCGGTCAGCAAATTAATGTTTTGTTTTTCGCGGAAAACTTCTGCTCTGCGAACCACCAAATCCTCGATGTCTATCTCCGGCGCCGCCAGATTATAGGGAATCCCTCAGGCGCTGTATGAAACATCCTGGGTTTTTTCAAGAACCGTGACCTCTATGTCCGGCCGGTTGCGTTTGGCGCGGCTTGCAGCGCTCATGCCGGCGGCATCTCCTCCGATAACGACGAATTTCATGATGTGCTCCTACTATTTAAGATTAGGTTGAACCCTGAACTTTGAACGGTTCGATCACTTGATTTTAATCCTTTAAATAGAGTATTAATATTTTATATTTATTTAATTTTCAACCATATAAAATTTGGTGTAGAAGTGGTTTCAAAATCAGATCTAACGAATTTTGTTTAAAAATGGCGAGCAAGCAAAATCTTATAAAAAGAATTGAATCCATGATGTCCGGGGTCATGGCGGTCGACCGACTGGCGGCATATCGTGAAATCAAGCGATTCAGGCATTCGAATAAAAAATCCGGATCGAAACAAAACTTTGCGCACCGATTAGACCGGCTGCATAATCGCCTGGTGGCATCCGCCCAAAAAAGAAACCGGCGCAAAGAAAATTTGCCCGATTTGCAGTTTAATGAAGAGTTACCCATATTTGCCAAAAAGGACGAGATCATCCAGGCCATCGTCGACCATCAGGTGGTTGTGGTATCCGGTGAGACCGGTTCGGGCAAGTCCACCCAGTTGCCAAAATTTTGCCTGGCTGCCGGCAGGGGAATCGACGGTGTCATCGGCTGCACCCAGCCGCGACGGATTGCCGCAACAACCGTTGCCCGCCGCGTCGCCGAGGAACTCGGGCAGGAGTCGGGGAAGGCGGTCGGTTATAAAATTCGGTTCAAGGATCGAACTGCCAAAGATGCTTACATAAAGTTTATGACCGACGGCATTCTGCTGGCGGAAACCCAGGGCGATCGCTATTTGAGCGCTTACGACACGATCATCGTCGATGAAGCCCATGAACGCAGTCTGAACATCGACTTTATTCTGGGAATCCTACAGACCCTGCTGGAAAAAAGATCCGACCTGAAACTGATCATCACCTCGGCCACTATCGACACGGAAAAATTTTCAAAAGTATTCAATGATGCACCGGTCCTCGAAGTTTCCGGCCGGATGTATCCCGTCGAAGTTCAATATTTACCTGCAGATAATGGCCGGGAGGGAAACGGTGAACAGACCCATGTTGAATTGGCGGCGGCAGCTGTTGTGAAACTTTTAAAACAGACACCCGGGGGGGATATCCTGGTGTTTATGCCCAGCGAACAGGATATACGTGAAACCTGTGACCTCATCCAGGCTGCCCGGCCGGCTGGAGCCCGGGTGCTGCCGTTGTTTGCCAGGTTGACCGCGAATGAGCAAAACAGGGTATTTGCCCGCCTGCCGGACCGCAAGATCATCGTGGCCACCAATGTCGCCGAGACATCCATCACCATTCCCGGTATTAAATATGTCATCGACTCGGGCCTGGCGAGAATCTCCCGCTATTCGCCGCGCACCCGAACGACGTCTTTGCCGGTATTGCCGGTTGCCCAAAGCAGTGCCGATCAGCGCAAGGGCCGCTGCGGCCGGGTAGCAAACGGCGTGTGCATCCGTCTGTTTTCAGAAGACGATTATCTTGCCCGTCCCCAGTTTACAGAGCCGGAAATTATTCGAGCCAATTTAGCCGAAGTTATCTTGCGTATGATTGCGCTGGGTCTCGGAGATATTGCCGAATTTCCCTTCATCGATCGACCGGATTTAAAAAGCATCCAGGATGGGTTCAACCTGCTGTTTGAACTTGGAGCGATAAAGCATGGGCTAAAAGCTAAAGGCGCAAGCCAAACGGCAGCGGGCAAAGCGCAGCGGGCAAAGCCAAGAGGGCTGAAGGAAAAGGGCGAAGCGCAAATGGCAAAGCGCATAGAGCAAAGCGGACAGGGAACAGGACCTGAAGAGGCGGCCGGGATAAAAGATAGCCACCGGATTGTTTTGACGGAAAAGGGAAGGATGATGGCCGGGATTCCATTGGATCCCCGGTTGTCGCGGATGCTGCTCGAGGCCGCAAAGGAGGGCTGCGTTCCGGAGATTGCAATTATTGCCGCCGCCCTCAGCATTCAGGACCCTCGAGAGCGTCCGGCCGAAAAAACCCGGGAAGCCGATCGGATGCATAAGACCTTTGATGATCCGGCTTCGGATTTCGTGACGCTGCTTAACATCTGGCATCGATACCATGCCCACTGGCAGAAAGTTAACAGCAGCAACCAGATGAAGCGCTACTGCCGGGAGCACTACCTATCCTTTAAACGCATGCGGGAATGGAGAGACATCCATAGTCAAATAATGGCTGTTCTGGCCGAGCAGGGATTCTGGAAGGGGGAAGTCGGAAGTTGGAATGCGGAAGGTGGAATTCGGAATCCGGAGGTCGGAAGTGGGAAATTGGAGAATAGAATTCCAGATGACAAATACGCGGCGATCCATAAATCTGTCCTAAGTGGGTTTCTCTCGAATATTGCCCAGCGGAAAGAAAAGAATTTCTTCCGGGCCGCCCGGGGCAGGGAAGTGATGATCTTTCCCGGATCAGGGTTATTCGACAAAGCCAGGAACTGGATTGTTGCCGCGGAAGTGGTTGAGACATCCAGGGTTTTTGCCCGCACGGTGGCCAGTATCGACAGCGTCTGGCTGGAAGACATGGGTAAAGACCTGTGTAAATATACCTACCTCAATCCCCATTGGGAGAAAGACCGCGGGGAAGTGGTGGCCTCGGAACAGGTATCCCTTTTCGGTTTGATCATTGTGCCGCAAAGAAAGGTGTCTTACGGCAAAGTGAATGCCGCCGAAGCATCCGATATTTTTATTCAGAGCGCCCTGATTAACGGAGATGTGAAAAAGCCTTACGCTTTCATGAAATACAACCAGGAGCTCATTAAAGAAATTAAAGATATTGAGAATCGTTTGCGCCGCAGGGACCTGCTGATCGGCGAACCGGAATTGTTCAATTTTTACCGGGAAAGACTGCCGGAAGTATATGATATTCGAACGTTTGCAAAATTTCTAAAGCAAAAAGGCAATGATCAATTACTGCGGATGAAAAGGGAGGACTTGATTCTTTATGATCCGGCGGCCTTGGAATTGGCACAATTCCCGGACCAGCTTGACCTGGCAGGCCATACGGTCCAGTGCGCTTATGCCTTCGAGCCGGGAGCACAAGAAGACGGCGTTACGGTCAAGATTCCATCGACCCTGGCCGCTTCCGTACCGCCGGAGGCCATGGACTGGTTGGTGCCCGGGCTTTATCCGGAAAAAATAGAAGCATTAATAAAAGGACTGCCCAAAACCTATCGCAAAAAACTCGTACCGGTCAAAGACACGGTCGGGATCATTTGCCGGGAAATGCCGCCGGCTGAATCCTCGCTGATATCTTCAATGGGAAAATTCATTTACGACCGATTCGGCGTCGATATTCCGGCTGCTGCATGGTCCGATCAAACCCTGCCTGATTATCTAAAGATGCGAGTTTCAATCACCGCACCGGACGGCCGGGAAGTGCGAGCCGGAAGAGATCCGGCCATTTTGTACCATGAGGTGGAAGAGCCGACGGTATCCGACGAATTTGAAGCGCTGTGCAGGAAATGGGAAAAATTTGGCGTCAAGCGCTGGGATTTTGGAGACCTGCCGGATTTTATCGGCGAAACCGGCAGCCAGGGAACAAAATTAATTGGCTATCCGGCCCTGGAAAAAGACTCGGCACTGAACAACGGGGTAAACCTTCGTCTTTTCCAGCAACGTGAAAAAGCCCTGGCAGCCCACCCGGAGGGAGTTGAGACGCTTTATACGATTCATTTTTCAAAGGACCTGAAGTTTTTAAAGCGGCAATTGAAATTGCCGGCCGACCCATCCCTTCTGGCTGAATTTGTTGGCGGGCCCGGACAATTTGAAAAGATGCTTTACCGGCATTTGATCCGGAGCCTCTTCCGCAAAAACATACGGACGCAAAAATCCTTTTATGCGTTTGCTGAAATGACAGGCCCGAAGATTCTCTCAAGCGGCAGGGAATTGCTCGCAAGCACAGTGCCGGTCTTATCCGCCTATCACAGCGCCCGAAGCCGGATCCATGATTTCCAACGCAGCTTTCGCAATAATTCAAGGGCTCAAAGATTTCTGGCGGAGACCGTTGACGAATTGGTCCGCCTGGTTCCTGAAAACTTTGTCGAACTTTACGACACAGGCCGCTTCAATCATCTGGAGAGATATGTCAATGCTGTAATGATCCGGGTCCAGCGCGCCCTGGTGGATATTGAAAAGGACCAGGCCAAAGTCAATGAAATCCAAAAGTTTGTCGATGGGTTGAACCGGCTGCTAAAAGAGCTTACCCCTAACGCCACCGCAGAAAAGCGCCAGGCCCTTGAAGATTACTTCTGGATGCTGGAGGAATACAAGGTGTCCGTATTTGCCCAGGAGCTAAAGACCGCCATTCCGATATCCGCCAAGCGGTTGCTGGATAAATTGAAACAGATTGAAAGGATGATATGAAGTGGGAAGGCGGAATGCGGAATGCGGAATTGGGAAGGGGAGAATCAATTAGGGGTGGAAGGAAAAAGGATAAAGAAAAAAGGACAAAGGAGAAAGGAAAAAGGTTAAAGGTGGAAGGTATACGGCACAAGGCGCAAGGCGCACGGAGCAAGGCGAAGCTGTGAAATCAGAGGTTTCTCGTGTCAGCTGTCAGTCCAGCCACCGGCCAAATCAATGGCCGGTCGGATCAAAACAGTAACTTATTGGGAATCTGAAATCAGTTTAAAGATGTTGTGGGAGCGGTTTCCAACCGCGATTAATTCGGTCGAGATACCATCTAAAATCGTGGTTGGAAACCACTCCCACCAGGAATTAACTTTAGCCTAAAAATAACCATAGATCAGATGAAATTTTATACCGGTTGAAGGTAGAGGTTGGGGGGTAGAAGGTATGATAAAACGATCCAGAAAACCTGCAGTATCGGTAATCATCCCCACCTACAACCGGGGGTGGATTCTCAGGGAGGCCGTCGATTCCGTTTTGGCTCAGGATTTTAAGGATTTTGAACTGATTGTGGTGGATGACGGCTCCACGGATGATACCTCTGATGTTCTGGCAGCCTATGGCCGCAACATCGTGGAGTTGCGGCAAACCAACAGGGGGGTCAGTGCCGCCCGCAATCGCGGTATTGCGGCGGCTTCGGCCCGGTTGATCGCATTTTTGGATTCCGATGACCTCTGGAAGCCGCAAAAATTATCCCGGCAGGTCGATTTTTTCAAATCCGATCCGGATGCACTCATTTGCCAGACCGAAGAAATATGGATTCGAAATGGAAAGCGGGTCAATCCTAAAAAGCGGCACCTTAAATTTTCAGGCATGATTTTTAAACACTGCCTTGGTCTTTGCCTGGTCAGCCCCTCGGCCGTGATGGTAAGAAGAGAACTTTTTGACCATGTCGGATTGTTTGACGAAAGCCTGCCGGCTTGCGAAGACTATGACCTGTGGCTTCGCGTCAGTTGCCGGTATCCGGTCCACCTTCTTGACGAACCGTTGATCATAAAGCGGGGCGGGCATGCGGACCAGTTGTCAAAGGCGGCCGGTCTTGATCGATACCGAATTGCGGCAATTAAAAAAAATATAGACAGCGGCAAGCTTTCGGAATCTCAAACCAGGGCGGCGGTGCGAACCCTGAAGGAGAAATGTATAATTTATGCCGGCGGGTGCCGGAAAAGAGGGCGGGAGAAGGAAGCCCAATATTATGAGGATCTTGCTTCAAAGTATTAAATGGCTGGGGATAATGAAAGTGGAAGTCGGAATGCGGAAAGGACACAATCAACCCAATAAACTCAATGAACTCAATAAACCCGTCGACATCACCTATGAAGTATCTGTCCGGCAACCGGCAGCCAGAATCCAGCATCGAGTATCCAGCATCGAGCATCTTTTTTCCAGTAACCGGTTGCATTTCGTCATGCGATTTGATACAGCATATCAAGTTCTGAATATAATTCAAATTTTAATTAATTATTAATGCCTGAATTTTTAGGCAATTTAAATTAGGCAGCCTTAATTTTGAGTGGTTTGCTGCCGAAAAGACTTGCTTATAAAATTCAGGTTATAAAAAAATCCTGAAAGAAAGGGGTGGTAACTAAAAATCAGTGTTAAGGGGAATATGTTTAACCCGTGATCTTAACCCAAAAAGTCAAAGGAGAATGAAATGAAAAAACTAATTATTTTTACAGCTGCCTTTATATTCGGCCTCACCCTCCTCGCAGGCCTCGGACCTTTTGAACAACCGGCGCAAGCTAAAACCACCTTTGTCACCATCGGCACGGGCGGCATTACGGGCGTATACTATCCCACCGGCGGCGCCATCGCCAAGATGGTCAACAAAAAGCGCCAAGAGTACGGCATCCGGGCCACGGTGGAGTCCACCGGTGGATCCGTGTTCAACATCAATGCCATTATGACCGGCGACCTGGAATTCGGGGTGGCGCAGTCCGACCGTCAGTATCAGGCCGTCATGGGAATTGAAGACTGGAAAGACAAAGGCCCCCAGAAGGACTTGCGGGCGGTATTTTCAATTCACCCGGAAACGGTTGATCTGATCGCTGCGGTGGATGCCAATATCAATAGTCTTCAGGATCTCAAGGGCAAACGGGTCAACATCGGCAACGTCGGCTCCGGCTACCGCCAAAATGCCATCGATGCCTTGGAGGCCAACGGCCTGGACTACCAAAAGGATTTTAATGCGGAAAGCTTGAAGGCCGCCGAAGCTCCCGGACTGATCCAGGACGGCCGGCTGGATGCGGCTTTCTACACGGTTGGACATCCCAGCGGGTATTACAAAGAGGCCACTGCCGGAAAGCGTCAAGTCAAGTTCGTTCCCATTACGAACATTGAAAGTCTGCTGGCCAAATACCCCTATTATGCCAAAGCCGTGACGCGGGTGCCGGAGCTCTATCCTGCGGCCGCCAACACGGAAGATGTCCCCACCTTTGGCGTGAAGGCAACATTTGTCACTTCCGCCAAAGTTCCGGATGAGGTGGTTTACGCGATCACCAAGGAAGTGTTCGACAACTTTGAAGAATTTAAGAAACTTCATCCAGCTTATGCCGGTCTGACGAAAGAGAGCATGCTGGAAGGGTTGTCCGCACCCATCCATCCGGGGGCCATGAAATATTACAAAGAAGTCGGGCTGAAGTAGCCCCGCTAAATATAAAAAGGGCGGCGGCTTCATGCCGTCGCCTTCCCCTGCAATAATTACCAGAATTCCAATAGATGACTATACTATCTTCTTCAAGGAAAGCCTTTGATGATTCTCTAATGTTATCCGGCGTGCGAATCGGCGTTGCCTTTTTTTGCGGTATCCTAACAGGGAATTAGGTGGGTCAAATGACAGACACTCATGATATGCAGGAAAAGGACGAGGGGCTAGAAACGGCCCGGAGAATGGCCGAAGAAGAGGAGGGGTTCGCCCGACGACCCCAAGGTCCCACGAAATGGGTGATTCCTTTCATCGGTGTAATCTGGTCTTTTTTTCAACTCTCGATTGCCAGCTGGTGGATCCTGGATACGGTCTTTATCCGCGCCATCCACCTCGGATTCGCCCTGCTGATTGTCTATTTGAACTACCCGGTCTTCAAGGAAACCCATTTGGGACTTAAATTTCTTTCCATTAAGAATCGCATCCCTTCCTGGGATTTTGTGATTGCCGCCATCGCCTGTTTTTCGGCCGTTTACATCGCGGTTGATTATTACGGGGTGACTCACCGGGCTGGTGCCCCCATCACCCGCGATATCGTCATCGGGCTGATCCTGCTGGTGGTGCTGCTGGAAGCCGCCCGGCGGGTCATCGGCCCGGCGCTGTCGGTCATTTCACTTTTTTTCTGTTTATATGCCTTTTTCGGGCCTTACATGCCGGATGTGATCGCCTTTAAAGGGGTTTCCCTATCTCGGTTTATGGGTCAGATCACCATGTCCACCGAGGGCATCTACGGCATACCGCTGGATGTTTCCGCCACCATTGTTTTTCTTTTTGTGCTCTTTGGGGCCTTGTTGGACAAGGCCGGTGCCGGACGTTATTTTATTCAACTGGCGTTGAGTCTTCTGGGCAGCTTCAAGGGGGGACCGGCTAAGGCGGCCATCGTGGGCAGCGGACTTACCGGTCTGGTGTCCGGCTCCAGTATCGCCAACATTGTTACCACCGGAACCTTTACCATTCCCCTGATGAAAAAAGTGGGTTATCCTGCCAAAAAGGCGGCGGCCATTGAAGTTGCCGCCAGTACCGACGGGCAACTGGCCCCTCCAATCATGGGTGCGGCGGCCTTCATCATTGCCGAATACGTCAACGTTCCGTACGTCGAGGTGATCAAAGCCGCTGCCATCCCGGCCTTTGCCTCCTATGCGGCGCTTTTTTACATCACCCACGTCGAGGCTTCCAAGCTGGGACTGAAAGGTCTGCCGCGCAACGAACTTCCTCCTTTTTTCAAGACCCTGCTCAGCGGCATGCATTTTTTGTTCCCGATAGGAATGTTGCTCTATGAGCTGATCATCGTGCGCCACTCGCCCGAGCTGGCCGCCTTCAACGCCATCTGGGTGATGGCGATTATTATGCTGTTCCAGAATCCCATCAAGGCTTATTTGAAAAAAGAGCCCATTGGTCCCGCAATTAAAAGCAGTATCGTTGAAATTTTTTCAGCCATGGCGAACGGCGCCCGCAACATGTGTTCGGTTGCCCTGGCCACCGCTGCGGCCGGTATTATAGTTGGGATCGTGGCCATGGGGCTCGGCGGACTGATCACCGAAGTCATCGATGTCCTCTCCGGGGGCAACATCTATTTGCTGTTGATCATCACCGCCTTTGCCAGCCTGATCATTGGCATGGGGCTGCCTACCACGGCCACCTATATCGTGATGGCCTCCCTGATGGCACCGGTCATCGTTGAAGTCGGTGCGTATATGGATTTCGTCGTGCCGCTGATGGCGGCCCATCTATTTTGTTTTTACTTCGGCATTCTGGCCGATGACACGCCGCCGGTGGGACTAGCCGCCTATGCGGCGGCGGCCATTGCCAAATCACCGCCGATTCCGACCGGCCTGCAAGGATTCATGTATGACATTCGGACCGCAATTTTGCCGTTTATGTTTATTTTCAATGCGGACTTGATTTTGCACAACATCAGCAGCTGGCCCCAGGGGTTGTTGATTTTTGTCATGGCGTGTTTCGGAAATTTTGCGTTTGCGTCCGCCACACAGGGCTGGTTTGTGACTAAAAACAGATTCTATGAAATACCGCTGTTTCTTTTTGTGACCTTAAACTTAATGCGACCGGGCCTGATCGCCAGTTGGATAGGCCTGCCCTATGACCAGCGCTACTGGACCTATCTGATCGGCATGGCCGTCTTCGGTCTGATCTATATCTTACAGCGGCCGCGCGCGCCAAAGCTGGAAGCATCACCGGCGCCTGCTCAGGAAGCCGCCTGAGGAAGCATGAAATGGAATCCGTACATCTTTTACTTAAGCCGGCCATCATAGTGGTAGCAATAGTTTTTAATTTTTTACCGGTGCAGGCAGGTGAGCGTTTCACGGATAACGGCGATGGAACGGTTACGGACCATGAGCTGGGGCTGATGTGGTCCAAAACCGACAACAACGGCAATATCAACTGGATTCAGGCTGAAAAATGGGCGAAATATACCTTCCCCTATTCCTTGGCTAAGCGATATGGCAACTGGCGACTGCCTGCGCTGAAAGAGCTGCAAAGCCTTTCGGTGGTGAACAAAAATTACAAAGGTTATGAGACCAATTGCGGACAGTGGGTGAAAATCGTTCCGCAAATCCAGCTGAGCTGCGGCTGGGTGTGGACCTCAGAGGAGGACCCCCGTGCTCCGACCGCACGCATATTTAATTTCGACAATGTCTACCACTATATGGTCCGCAAATCCCAGAACCGCGGTTATCGGGCGCTGCCGGTGCGGGATCTGGATTAATAGGAAACAGATAACAGAAGACAGACGACAGACGACAGAAGACAGATGACAGATGACAGAAGGCAGATAACAGAAGACAGAGGTCAGAAAAAAGAGGGCAGAGTATATTGAATTCGGAAGGCGGAATTTCTCGATTGGGGAATTCGGATTGAGGATTGCGGGTTTGACGCGAAAACCCTAACAGCTTCTTTAACTATGAGCTATGATCTATGAGCTATGAACTCAGAGGCGTCAGCCTCTACTTATTTCTGCGTCACCCGCAGCACTTCCTCGATGGTTGTCACACCGTCCAGTACCTTCTGGATGCCGTCCTGGCGCAGCGACCTCATTTTTTCCTTGATGGCTTCGCTCTTGATCCTGTTTGAGTCAAAAGTTTCCAGAATCAGGCCTTTTAACTTTTCAGTCAGCACCATAATCTCAAAAATTCCCAGGCGTCCGCTGTAGCCGGTGTTAATGCATTTCTCACACCCCACGGCTTTATAAATGTGGGTTTCCTTGAAGTGAGTCGGCGAAAGACCGATGCTTTTCAGGTATATGATGCTTGGCTGGTAGTCCTTCTTGCAGTTATTACACAGGATCCGCACCAACCGTTGAGCCACCACAGCCAGAACTGATGATGAAATTAAAAAGGGTTCGACGCCCATATCAACCAAGCGGGTTATTGCGCTGGCCGAATCGTTGGTGTGGAGGGTGGAAAACACCAGGTGTCCGGTCAGAGCCGATTGGACGGCGATTTCTGCGGTTTCATGGTCACGAATCTCACCAACCAGAATCACATCCGGGTCCTGGCGGACAATGGAGCGCAGACCTCTGGCAAAGGTCAAATCGATTTTGGGATTGACCTGGATCTGGCTGACCCCTTTTATCTGATATTCAACGGGGTCCTCGATCGTAATAATGTTAATGTCCGCTTTGTTGATGGACTGCAAAATTGCATACAGGCTTGTGGTTTTACCGCTGCCTGTCGGTCCGGTAACCAGGATGATGCCGTTGGGCGAGGTCACCAATTCTTTTATGAGTTTTAGCCGACTCCGGCTTAAACCAATATCTTTTAATTCCAGCAGCGATCCGGTTTTGTTCAGCAGCCTGAGAACCACGCGCTCCCCGAAGGAGGTCGGAATCGTCGACACGCGCAGGTCAATGCTCTGGTCCCCGACTTTGACTTCAAAGCGTCCATCCTGAGGCAGGCGCTTTTCCGCAATGTTCATTTTAGCCATAACCTTGATTCTGGAGATCAGAGCCGGTTGGATCCATTTGGGCGGGGTCAGCAGATCATACAGGATTCCGTCAACCCGATAGCGCACCGTGAAACTTTGCTGATAAGGTTCGATGTGAATATCACTGGCCCGGGCTTTGAAGGATTGGGAAATAATGTGGTTGACCAGTTTAATAATAGGGGCTTCGCTGGTGTCATCCAGAAGGTCTGCGGTTTCTTCAATTTCGCTGATGATGTCGCTGCCGTTTTCTTCCATGTCCTGAACCAGCTGCTGGGCCGAATCGCGCCGCAGATCATATTGCAAATTGATGGCCGAAAGTATTGCTTCGCGATCCGAAAGCACCAGTTTGAAATCGGTCAGCTTCAGGAGCCGCACCAGGTCGTCCAGGGCATGGAAGTTTAAAGGGTCGTTAATGGCCACGACAAAACCGGCCGGTGCAATCTGCTTTTCGGAATCGGCCGAATTGGGCGGCACCAGTCCGCAAGCGGCGGCGTTTATGGGATTCTGATACTCCAACGGCACCATAAAGTATTTTTTTAAAAACTGAATGGGGATTTTTTCGGTAAATTCGGACTCTATCCTGTCCAGGGGCAGTTTGGGCCAATAGGGTAGATCATACTGGACACTGAGGGCTGCCAGCAGCTGGGTTTCGGAAATATTTCTCTGCTGGACTAATATATCAGCGATGCGTCCGCCTTTTTCCTCCCTGAGACGCCGGGCTTCGGCCAGATCGTCTTCATTGAGGCCATAGTTGTCGGCAAGAATTTCTGCTAAATGGGTACTCATTTGATTGACTATTTAATATTGAATATTGAATAATTATTGAATGCGATCAACACTTATCGGGGTTCGATCACTCTATGCTCCACGCTACCGGGTTGTTGAACCGCTTCAGAAATCGTTTTTGACGCTTCCTGTTTTGCCGGACGCTTTTCGTATAATTTGAACTCACCTTTCTCAATTGTGTCGATTTCATCTTTCTTCTGCTCGAAAATGCCTGAGGCTTCCCCCGGATTTTTGATTACCCTGGGGGTCAGAAATACGTAAAGATTGGTTTTTACGGTTTCGTCCCCCTTCTTTTTAAACAGCCAGCCCAGCAGGGGGATGTTACCCAGGACCGGAACTTTATTTTCACTCGTCGTGGTCGAATCATCAATCAATCCGCCGATAACCACCGTCTGTTGGTCTTTGACGATAACGGTTGTGTCCACCGTGCGTTTTAATGTAACGGGCAGGGTGGATGAGGTCGTTAGGGTGGCTTTTTGATCGATGGCGGTAACCTCCAGACTAATCTGCATGCGGACCAGACGGTCTTCAGTGACATGGGGGGTAATCTTTAATATTTTGCCGACATCCCGATATTCAAATGACTCAAAGGTACCACCTGATACATCGGTGGTGGATCGGGTCTGGTAGGGCCGGTTTTCACCCACCGTGATTCTGGCTTCCTCGTTATCGGTGGTCAGTATCTGGGGCGTTGAAAGGATGCGAAAATCATCATCGGTTTTAACGGCATTGATGATGGCTGTAATATTAGAGACGTCGATTCCGGCGATATTAATCGGTTCGGTCAGCAAGCCGACCGTCAGACCGCCCTGCAACAATTCCGACGGCTGGACAAAACCGGTCCTGAACCCGCCGCCAACCACGGTTTGCTTGCCGTCGATCGTGGTTTGGCCGAAGACCGACCAGTCGATTCCGATATTCAGGCTGGTGGACATATCGACTTCCATGATCAGGGATTCGATGTAAACCATGGATCTTGGGATATCGAGTTTTTTAATGACATCTTCCAACACCAGATAATCTTCCTTGTCGGCCATGATAATCAGGCTGTTGGTGGCTTTGTCGGCGGAGATTCTGACCTTGCCGGCCACCACCGGCGCCGGTGCACCTTTGGGGGCGCCGCTGGCCTGCTGGGTCGGCAATTCCTGCAGGACTTTGGCCAGCTCTTCGGCCGTCGCATGCTTGCAGTAGTAGACCTGAATTTTGCCCTTGCCGCGCGGAGTTTCCTTGTCCACCATGGCAATCAGTCTTTTAATCCGCTGGCTGTCAATTTCACTGGCCAGCAATACGATGGTGTTGGTTCTCTCATCCGCCACCATGGTGATGTCCGGTTCCTCGGCACCTTTTCCTTTTTTACGGGCCGGCTTGAAAACCGTACTCAACAAGTTTACCAGCTTGGTTGCTTCAGCATAATCCAGCGGAATCACCGATATTTGCTGGCCGATACCGGTAACATCGATTTCTTTAAGGATTTTCAGCAGCCGTTTGATGTTTGAATATACATCCGTGATGATCAGGGTGTTGGTCGGCGGGTAAGCCAGGATCACGCTGCTTTTGGACACCATCGGTGTAAAAAGGCGTTTGATTTCAACCGGGTCGGCATACCTTAAAGGAATCAGCTGGGTGACTATCTTATCTTCGGGGGCCGCAGCTTCCTCCCTGAGTTTGGTCTCAATACTTTTCGAACGCGCGTCCGGTGAAGGGATAATTTTCACCACCTCGCCGGATTTTACGGTGGTGTAGCCGTGGACCTCCAGTACCGATTCGAATACCTTATAGGCTTCTTGCAGAGAAATTTTCGAAGGGGATATGATCGTAACTTTACCTTTGACCCGTTGATCCACCACAAAGTTGGTTCCGGTCAGCTCGCTCATGAATTTGATAAATACATTGATATCGACGTTGTTAAAATCAATCGAAACAAATTGCTCCGAATTCTTCGTATTGCCGGATTTGGCCTTATTATCGGATTTCGCAGGGGTCTGTGCCGGGCTCAAATCAGTCGTCAGCGCAACGCTTAACAGAGTAACTATCGAAACCAGGATATATTTAGCTGACACATTGGTTGTTTTCATATGAGTTCCTAAATCCGAATAATGAGCTGACATTTAACACAGCCTTTGCTATTCTATGCTGTAATCAAGGGTTTGCTCGCGACCGCGGCGTTTAATCTGAAGCTGGATGTCCGATCCCGATGATAACTGCTCGACAACCTTGACGGCATCTTCGACGGACTCGATTGAATTGCCGTTGACACCGGTTATGACGTCACCGTTTCGCAACCGCATCTTCCTAAAAATGGCGTTAGGCTTTATGCCGGTAATGGAAATGCCGGCCGGCTGACCGTTTTCGATATGCGGCCTCAGTTGCGCCTGTTCCATGAGTTGGCCCAGATTTTCCATCGCCTGTTGAATTTGATCACCCTGCAACCTGATTTTGCGAGGATAGCTTGAAACAGGCAGCTTTTGCGGCGCGGTGCTCATCGAGGAGAGCTCCCGGGGCAAACCCGAACGGGCCCCGCCGCTGCTTCCGCTGACTTCTTCCATGGCCAGGATTTCGTCGCGATCACCGACACGCAATACCACTTTTTCCCGCAAAATTAATTTAACGACCGCATTCTGGATGGAATCGCCGGCACGGTACAGATTTTGTTCTCTGGCCTTGGTATCTTCGATCACCGCATACGCCCGCTCGTCTTGTCCGGTTACCGTGCCCCAGAGCTTTAGCTTCAGTTCGGTCTGCTTCAGTGTATCAATATCGACTTTCTCGGCTACCGGGGCAGAGGCGGCGTCGCCGGTACTCGAGTTGAAAATATTGCGGATAGTGATCGCTTTATATTCGGACAACGGCAGCATTGAAAACTCCACCGGCTCGGACGATACCTGGCCGGACGGGACGCGCAGGGAAACTCCGAAGTCCAGGCGCGCTGTTATAAACGAATAGAACGCGCTCACGCAGAGGTATATCCCCACTGTGATGAGCAAAAAGTTGGCAATGGTAAAATAGCGATTAATCATAATTAAGAGAAAAACCGGGTTCATCCATTGTTCCGTCAACCTTAAACGAAATTGCCGTCTTGCCGGCCTTCTTGTTTCGTAAAATGTCAACCGGAATGTCATTTTGGATTTTTGCCAGAAATACATGATGCGGCGTTACGGTACCTGTCAGATTCAGCAGGTTCTTAGCGGGATCGGCCGCATTTAAAGCAATATTACCGGCCAGGTTAAGGTCCAGTTGATTGCCCGTGGCGCTAAATTGTTTGATGACCAGAGTGTTGTTTTGCAGGGTCAAATCCGCTTCGATATTCTTGAAATCAAAAGATTTTTGGCTTAATACAGGTGTGGCCAACATTATGCGGCAGTTTGTCAGGGTAAGATTTCCCGATAGTGACCGATTCGGGCTCGTATCGGCATAGGTGAAATTTCCGTCCAGGCCGCCCGAAATTTCATGGTCGGACAGTTGCTTTAGGGCGGATATTTGCTGCAACTGAATGCCTGCAATATTACCATCGATTTTTATCCCGGGTCCCTGGCGGCCATCGCCAAATTCAACGCGGCCACTGAGGCTGCCCTCATAAATACGGCCCTTGAAGTCCACGGTGGTTCTGCCGCTGAACAGTGATCGCAGCTCGGGCATTACTTTTAAACTTGCCAGATCGATTAGCGTCATTGCCTGGCGTGCAATGACGACGTCCTGCAACTTGATCCCCGGCGGGAAAATCGGACTCACCCTGTCAATGGTGACCGTAACATCGGATTTTCCCTGAGTCAGCCGGTCGGCCAGGTATGCCTTCAGCGTGTCGGATGGAAAAAGATACCACAGAAAAAAAATGGTAATGCCGAAGATATAGGCGGTGTATAGTAATGTTTTTTTTGACGGTCTCATTCTAAATCTCCACCGTCTCCACCTGCAGTATGGCCGTGATCAGGCCTTGCTTTATGTCCTTTTTTGAAATCGAGATTTTTTTGATATCCACCATGTTTTCAGAGGTTTCAACACCATATAGATAATTTGTCAATTGCTCCAGGGTGATTGCCTCCAGTTTCATTTCCACACTGGAAATTTTATATGGGCTATTTTTATCGATTTTTTTAGATGGTTTCATATAGCTGATGCGATCTTTGATGCCGGCCTCTCCGGCCAAGCGATCCAGAAACGAGAATAAGGTAAATCCATTTTGTCTGTTGCGAAAACGGGACTTTGATATATTCGCTTTTTGCGTCAAAGACGCATATTCGGCCTGCAATTGCCGCATTTGCTCCACCATAACGGCTTTGGCCTGCAGCATTTTTTTCTTTTGTTCCGTTCTGCTTAAAAAAGGTCCGATAACAAATTGGGCAATCAAAAAAATACAGATGACACCGGCTGCCGTTATAATTGCATACCGTTCGCGCTTGTTGAGTTTATTAAATTTTGCCAGCAGCGTCATTTTATAACTCCACCTTCAGCTGAAAACGGACCTCTTTGCCGGAACGGTCGGTATTGGAGGAGCTGATGGTTACTTTTTTGAAATATTCAACCTGCTCCAGCCTGCTTTTTATATCATCCACCGATTTGAAGGTGTCGGTGTTGCCTGCAATCAGCACAGTTTCCGGCGAGATGACCATGCGGGTTACATCCAGCACAATGCTCTGCGGAATGCTTTTGCTGATGCTGTCTAAAATATCAATACTGCGGATGTGAGGTGTCGTTGCCGTTTGTATAACGGCATTTTTTTTGACTTCCTGAACTTTCACCTGCATTTGCTGAAACGGATCGACAATCCGCTTTACCTCTGGAAAAGTTTCTTGAAAAATAGCGGTTATTTGATGATTGACGTTGTCGAGCTGATGATTTAATGTGTAATATTCTGAAATTATATTGAAAAATAATAATACCAGTACCGCCGCAGCGAGTATGCCGGTTCGGATCACATTTTTCTTATTTTTCAGTAAGAATTTTTTGGCGGCGAATTGGCCTTTGTGAAAATTCAGTCCCTTGATTCCTTCGATTTCCATCAACGTCAAGGCCAGGGCATTGTCCATCAAGGCCGGATTCCAGGGTTTGAGATTTTCACTGCTTAGCGGTATGTTCAGACGTTCGGCGAAATTTAATCGTTTGACCGGAAAATTCAGCGCCCCGGAGACATCACTTTCGAAGGCGGCACCATTCAGACCCGCACCGGTTACCAGCATATCCAGCGGCTGAAACTCAGTTTGAGAGAATTCATCATAAGCGGCCAGGGTGCGTCGGACGAAAGCACCCAGGATCCCGGCCCGGTTGTCTGCTGCAGCCGGATTCGGAAATGATCGGATCAGTTGCAGCCGGCCGTTGCGGATGATAAACAGGCTGTTGGATGCCTTGCTGATCTCCAAAAACAGCTGGTCTTCACCCGGATCGGTCTGTTTAGCCAGACACATAGCTGTCGGCAAACCACTGATGGTTATCATTTCGGGGTCTATTTTAAATTCGGCCAGCGATTCAATATACGGCGACAGCTCAGACCTTGGCACTGCGACCGCTATGATCTGGCTTTGATCGCTTAGGCCGGCGGATTGA